>VMBT01001217.1_pt1 | contig 13920 bp, 16 predicted proteins | sample 4404301 | NCBI WGS metagenome assembly VMBT01 (sample SAMN12238535, study PRJNA552566) | marine metagenome | isolation source: Coastal seawater | place: USA: coastal Georgia, Sapelo Island | collected 2008-08/2009-08
ATCTTCGCAGGTTTTTATTATTGGTTTGGAAAAATGAGTGGTTATGAATATTCAGAATTTTTAGGTAAATTACACTTCTGGTTAACGTTCATTGGTGTCAATTTAATTTTCTTCCCTCAACACTTCCTTGGCTTAGCAGGAATGCCAAGAAGATATGCAGATTACCCAGATGCATTCGCAGATTGGAATTACATATCGTCTATTGGTTCTTATATTTCTGTTGCTGGATTAGGTATTTTCTTTATCAACCTTGCTCTTTCTTTCATAAAGAAGAAAAAAGCTGGAATGAATCCTTGGGGTGAGGGAGCTACAACTTTGGAATGGACAGTGACATCACCACCTCCGTTTCATACTTTTGAAGAGCTTCCAAAAGTAAAATAAATTGAGTTCATCTGTTGCAAAGATTAAGCAAATAAAAAAAACTAATATTTTTAGTTTAAAATCTTTTTTTAACCTGATGAAACCTCGGGTTATGTCGTTAGTATTATTTACTAGTATGGTAGGTTTACTAATCGCACCAGTACAAATTTCATTTTTAAATGCTTCAGTTTCATTATTCGCCATAGCATTAGGAGCAGGTGCAGCTGGAGCTTTAAATATGTGGTACGAGTCAGATTTAGATGCTTTAATGAGCAGAACTTGTTTGAGACCCATACCAACGGGTAAAGTAAAAAAAGATCAAGCATTATGGTTTGGACTATTATTATCTTTGGTGTCTATTGCTATTCTCTACAACTCTTCAAATGCATTATCAGCTCTGCTTTTAGCTATAACGATAGGATTTTATTTTTTCATTTATACCATTTGGCTTAAACCAAGAACTTCACAAAATATTGTCATTGGTGGTGCCGCTGGCGCTTTACCTCCGGTAATTGGTTGGACAGTTGCTACTAATGCTATTTCAATTGAACCATTAATATTATTTTTAATTATCTTTATTTGGACACCATCTCATTTTTGGGCCTTAAGTTTATATAAGTCAGGCGACTATAAAAGAGCAAAGATACCGATGTTACCAGTCACAGATGGAGTTGAAAAAACTAAAATAAATATATTAGTTTATTCATTATTATTATTACCTTCAGTTGTTTCTTTATATTTCTTTGAAAATTATAGCGTTCAATTCTTATTTATTTCTACAGTTTTAACTTTTTATTATATTTATTTGTCTTATAAATTATTAAGATCATTAAATAATAAAACTTCAAATATTATTGCTAGAAAAATCTTCGTATATTCAATTTTTTATTTATTTATTATTTTTGTATTAATCTTAGGGGATAGTTTTTGGAGAATATAAATGGATAGAAAAAAAAAGAATTTAATTACAGCTTTAATATTAGTTATCTTTATTGCTCTATTATTTCTAACAACCTTTTACAATATAGGCATTTACAATAGAGCTATTTAATGACAGTTGATCGAAAAAAATTAACCCCAGCTATTCTTGTAGGAATTTTTCTATTAATGTTAGGTTTATCTTTTGCGGCCGTTCCGCTTTATGATTTATTTTGTAGAGTTACAGGTTTTGGGGGAACAACTCAAAATGCTAAAGGGAAGGAGATACCAAAAATAGTAGTTAATCAGATCTACGACTTAAGATTTGATACAAATGTGGGAAGCAACTTAGATTGGAAATTTTATCCTGAGAAAAATACTATTGATTTAAAACCAGGAGAGGTAAAGAACGTTACTTTCTTTGTAGAAAATACAGGATCTGAACCTTCATCAGGTGTTGCTTCATTTAACGTATCGCCACCAACTTTTGGGATTTATGTTAATAAAATTGGTTGTTTTTGTTTTGAAAAGCAAACCTTAAAAGCTGGTGAAAAACAAGAATATTTGTTAACCTTTTTTATGGATCCTAAAGTAGTAGATGATAACAAGACTAAGAATGTGAAAGATGTGACATTATCGTACACATTTTTTTCATCAGAATATTATAAAAATTGATCATGTCTGCAGGAGAAAAAAAACACGATTTTCATTTAGTTGACCCAAGTCCTTGGCCAATCTTTGCTTCGTTTGCAAGTTTAGTTTTAGCTTTTGGTACAGTGTATTACTTCCATGCCAAAGTAATGTGGTTGATGCTTATAGGCTTCGCTTTATTATTTTATGGCGCCTTCATGTGGTTTAGAGATGTAGTGTTAGAAGCAGAACACCAAGGGCATCATACTTTTGTAGTTCAAATAAGTCACCGTTATGGAATGACTTTATTTATAGCATCAGAAGTAATGTTTTTTGTTGCTTGGTTTTGGGCATTCTTTAATGCAAGCTTATTTCCAACAGAACAGATAGGATCAATATGGCCTCCAGAAACTATAAAAACTTTTGACCCATGGGACATACCGTTAATTAATACTTTAATATTATTATTATCTGGAACTACAGTTACTTGGGCACACCATGCATTAATTGAAAATGACAGAAAAGGTTTGTTGCATGGATTAATTTTAACAGTTTTTTTAGGTTTCGTATTTACTTGCTTTCAAGCTTACGAATATCATCACGCAGCTTTTTCAATATCAAGTAATATCTACGGTTCAACTTTCTATATGGCAACTGGTTTCCATGGATTCCATGTTATCATAGGAACAATTTTCTTAGCAGTGTGTTTAGCAAGAGTTAGCAAAGGTCATTTTAAAGCTGAACATCATTTTGGCTTTGAAGCAGCGGCTTGGTATTGGCATTTTGTCGATGTAGTCTGGCTTTTCCTTTTTGCGGCTATTTATATTTGGGGTAGTTAAGAAGAATTAATTGAAAAATTCATTCATTTTTAACATCTTTGTTTTCATTTTTATAACTTTATTCATGTCACTAGGTACTTGGCAACTAGTTCGACTAGATTGGAAAAAAAATCTTATCAGAGAAATTGAAGAAGGATTAAATGCTAAGCCAATTCTATATTCTTATGGCACAATTAAAGATTACCAAAGAGTTATATTGGAAGGAAATTTTGAGTATTCAAAACAAATTTACTTATATAGTTTAAACGAGAAAAGCGAACCAGGCTTTGACGTATTAACTCCTTTTATTCTTAAAGATGGTAATAATATTTTAATTAATAGAGGGTGGATAAAAAAAGATTTAAAAAATAAAGACTCTATTAATAACTTTAAAGACACCCAAGTTATGGGTGTTGTGAGGGAAAAATTTAGGAAAAATATTTTTAAACCTAAAAATGAACTAAATAACAATATTTGGTTTACAATTAATTTTGATGAAATTGAAAAATATACTGGTAAAAAATTTAATAAGTTCGTGGTTTTTTTAGATGGAAAAGATACAGGTTTAGTTCCCTCACCAAGAAACATCACATCAGATTTGCCTAATAACCACCTAAAATATGCATTAACATGGTATGCAATAGCAATTTCAATTTTATTATATTTTTTATATTTTAAGAAAAAGTCATGAAATATTTTAGTACTAGAAATAAAAAAACTTCATTAGGTTTTGCTGATATATTTCAAAGAGGATTAGCTCCTGATGGTGGACTTTTTATTCCTCATAAAATAAAAAAATTTAATAAATCACAGCTCACAAAATTGGGGAAATTAAATTATAACGATCTAGCCTTAGAGATTATCGCTGATTTTTGTAAGCCTGACATTGAAAGAAAAAAATTAAAAACTCTAATAAAAAATTCTTATAAACCTTTTAAAAAGAAAAATGTCGTAAGCTTAATTGATGTAGGTAATTTTAAATTATTAGAACTCTATCATGGTCCAACATTAGCTTTTAAAGATATAGCTATGCAAGCTATAGGTCATATGTATGAAGAATTTAATAAAAGTAAGGATGGAGTTACAAATATCGTAGTGGCGACTTCAGGCGACACAGGTGCTGCAGCAATTTCGGCTTTATCAAATAGAAAAAATATAAATCTATTTGTACTGCATCCACATAATAAGATTTCAAAAATTCAAAGAAAAATTATGACAACTATTGGCGGGAAAAATATTTATAATTTAGCCGTTAAAGGTTCTTTTGACGATTGTCAGAAAATCGTAAAGGAAATGTTTGCCGATAATTTATTTAGACAAACTATAAATATGTCAGGAGTGAATTCAATTAATTGGGCAAGAATTATTTTTCAAATCGTTTATTACTTTTTCGCATATTTTAAAATCAGGTCTAAAAAAATAAACTTTTCAGTGCCAACAGGAAATTTTGGAGATATTTATGCTGGCTACATTGCAAAACAAATGGGGCTGCCAATCGAAAAACTAATTATAGCTACAAATGAAAATGATATTTTAAGAAGAGTAGTTAATACTGGATTATACAAACCCACAAAAGTAAAACCTTCGCTTTCACCAAGCATGGATATTCAGGTATCAAGTAATTTTGAAAGACTTTTATTTAATGTTTTAAACTCAGATAAGAGAGTGAAACAAACTATGCTTAGTTTAAAAGATAAAGGTTATTTTAAATTAGATAACAAAAGTAAAAAGAAAATTAAAAAAGATTTTGCTGCTTTTAAAACATCTAATCAAGATACAAAAAAAATTATTAAAACAATTTTTAGTAAATATAAAATCTTTGTTGATCCACATACAGCAACTGGTTTTAACGCAGCGAGACAATTAAAGAGTAATTATCCAACAGTTATATTGGGTACTGCTCATCCTTATAAGTTTATAGAAACGATGCGTAATGCAACTGGAAAGATAATTAAGAGACCTACTCAATTATCAAAGAGTTCTAGTGTTAAAGAAAAATATGATATAGTTGCTAATAATACTAATTTAATTAAAAAATATATTTTAGATAAGCAATATGAAAATTAAAGAAGGCGATCAATTACCTGTATCTCAATTCTATTATTTAGACAAAGACTCTGCTGTGCAAAAAGTAGATACAAATTCTTTATTTAAAAATCAAAAGGTAGTTATGTTTGGCGTGCCAGGTGCATTTACAAAAGTTTGCTCTGCTAGACATTTACCGGGTTATGTAAAAAATTATGAGACCGCAAAGCAAAAGGGAGTTAATAAAATTATTTGTCTAGCAGTTAATGATCCTAATGTAATGAAAGCTTGGGGCGAAGCTCACAAAGTAGAAGACAAAATCCTTATGCTTAGCGATCCCTATTGTGAATTTACTAAATTAATTGGTGCAGAAATTGATAGGACTGAAAGAGGGTTAGGTATGAGATCCTCAAGGTACACAATGTTAGTGGAAAACGGGATAGCAAAAAAGATCAAAGAAGAAGAAGACACGGCAGCTTGCGAAATATCAGCAGCAGAAAATTTTCTAAAAGATATTTAGTTTTTAATTGCTTTTGTAGCTAGTTGATCAGCTAACTCGTTTAATGGATTTCCTGCATGAGCCTTGACCCATTTCCAAGCAATATCTTTTTTTTGAGTTAATTTGTTTAATTCTTGCCAAAGGTCTTTATTTTTTATTGGTTTTTTATTAGCACTTTTCCAACCATTTATTTCCCATTTTTTTATCCATTCTGTTATTCCATTTTTAAGATAAGTTGAGTCTGTAAATATTGTTATGTTTGCTTCCTCCTTTATTTTTTTTAAAGCTTTAATGGGTGCTAATAGTTCCATTCTATTATTTGTAGTAGATTTTTCTGATCCAGAAAGTTCAATCTGATTATTTTTTTCATCAATAATTACGGCCCCCCAACCACCTGGGCCTGGATTACCAGAACATGCTCCGTCAGTGTAAATTATATATTTCATTAAAAAAAATAATCTTCAGCGTTTTTAGAATTCTTATGAAATTCAAGTCTTACTAAATACTCCAAAGGATCTTTAACTTTGACGATAGCTCCTTCAACCACATTTAAAGCATCAAATACTCTAGTTAATAAAAATCTTAAAGCTGAACCTTGTGATAATGTTTTAATGCTAGATTTTTCTAATTCACTTAATCTTCTAATACGACTGTAACCATCCATAAAACTTTTAGCTTTTGTTACATTGAAACTTAAGTTGTTTTTCGGTCCATCAAAACATAATGCATTAAAACAGATTGCAATTTCAAATGCTAGAAAATCTGTGCAAGAAAAATAAAAGTCAATTATTCCATTAAATTTATTGTCTTTAAAAAATATATTATCACTGAATAAATCAGCATGAATTATGCCTTGAGGCAAATTATTGGGCCAATTTTTTTCAACATCTTTTAAATTTGTTTCAATAAGTTTTGGTAGGTCTTTGTGTATTTTTATACATTGATCTTTAACCTGATCAAAAATCTTTCTCCAGGATTTAATTGATAAATCATTATATCTTTTAATTTTAAAATTTTTTGTTATCTCGTGCATTTTCGCTACTTCATAACCTAATGATTTACAATCTTCAGGAGTTAAAATATTTTTTGCTTTTCCTTCTAAAAAACTAACAATCATTAAATTTTTTCCTTTGTATTGAGTGATTGTTTTTTTATTTTTATTTTTAATAGGTACTGGACATTTAAAACCTGCATTATGCAATCCAGACATTAGATCTGAGAAAAAAGGTAAGTCATTTTCTTGCACTCGTTTTTCGTAAATTGTAAGGATGTATTTTTTATTTTCTGTTTCTATATAGTAATTTGTATTTTCAATACCTTCTTGAATACCTTTAAAGTCTATAAGTTTACCAATTTCATAAGATGAAATGATCTCTGTAATATTATTCTTATCTAGCTTTGTATAGACAGCCATATTAATTAAGTTCTTTTGGTAATTTAAATACTACTTTTTCTTCAGCCACACTTAATTCTTCAATAGTTACATTATAATCTTTTTTTATTTCATTTATTAAATCTTGTACTAATTTTTCAGGAGCAGATGCACCCGAAGAGATACCAATTTGTTTACATTTTTTAATGTCATCAAATGGAATTTTTGCATCTGAGTGCAATAGTATTGAGTTTTTGCATCCAGATTTTTTTGCAACTTCAACTAACCTTACTGAATTAGATGAATTTCTACTACCAATGACAAGAACCATGTCACATTTAGGTGCCATCTGTTTTACCGCAAATTGACGGTTAGTTGTTGCGTAACATATGTCTTCTTTTATCGGTTCTTTAATATTAGGAAACTTAAGTTTAAGTTTTTCAATTATTGATTTTGTATCATCTACTGACAATGTCGTTTGAGTAATATATGCAACTGGTTTTTTAAATTCATCACTTTTAAGATTTTCAACATCTTCCTCACCCTCTATTAATTTAACAGCTCCCTCTGGAAGTTGCCCCATAGTTCCAACTACTTCTGGATGATTTTTGTGTCCGATAAGAATTATATCAAAACCATTTTTGTAATATTGTTCTGACTCTCTGTGAACTTTAGAAACCAGAGGGCAGGTTGCATCTATGTAATGTATTTTTTTTAATTTAGCTTCCTCTGGAACTTTTTTTGGAACTCCATGAGCAGAAAAAATTACTGGTCTAGAAAGATCTTCTATTTCATCTAGCTCATCAACAAAAATTGCTCCTTTTGATTTTAAATCTTCTACAACTTGCTTATTGTGAACAATTTCATGCCTAACATAAACTGGTTTGCCGTGTTTGTTTAATGCCTGATTTACTATTGATATAGCTCTATCAACTCCTGCACAAAAACCACGAGGAGAAGCTAATAATATTTTTAAATCATTTTTCATTTTTTTTTAGAAGATATTCGAGCAATATATGAGGAAAAGTTAATGACGCCAAACCAATAAATATAACTTTAATTATAGACTCGTTAGCAGAGTAGTATTGACTACTAAATACTACGCCACCTATAAAAATTAAAGCTGTGAGTAAAGTGAGTGGCATAGCTTTTTTCACGAAAGTATTAAGTCCATTTTTCAAATCACTAGGACTCAATAAACTAGCCAAAGACACTATGTGTCTTAGTGAATGTATAAAGCAAAAATAAAAAGTAAAAGCCACTAACGGAGATAAAAAATTAAAAAGCAGAATAATAGAGCTAATATCAAGGCATATTATTTTAAGGTTTAAGAAATTAAATTTTCTTAAAAAATATAGGTTTGAAAAAATACTAATATAAAAAATTGAGATAATAAGATTATTATTTTTTAGAAGATATAAGTATTTTGCATCAAGATTTATTATTTCAAATAGATTAAGTGTTTCTTCAAATTGAAAATAAAGAGGTGCAAAAATAATTAAAGAACCTTTAATAAAATAAATAATTCTAGAACTAATACTTGCATCATGTTTTAATATTTCAGAATCTTCTTTGCCAAAATGATAGGAGGCAACTAGTAAAAAAATAATTAAAACACTCGGTATAAAAATCCAAAATGAAAAGAAAATTAATGAGATAAGCAAATATATAAAATAAAAAATAAAATTATTTTTAATTCTATAATGTTTAAGAAGTATAGATCCTTTATAATTATCCAAAGCACCATGAGAGGTGCCTAAAATCAAAATAACAAAAAGGGACACTAAAGGTGTTATGTATTGATTCAAATAATTGCTCCACAGAGACAGCGAACAACAAAATAAAAAAATAATTAGATTTATTTTATTTATAAATAATTGATTATTCATTATTAAAAAGAGCTTTAATAAAGATCCATTTCGGCATTTTAGCGATAGTTAACAAGTCATCAATTATACCACTTTTATTTGACATAAATCTTACTGCGCTATTTGAAAAAGATTTAAAAAATTTAACAAATATTTCAGGCATTCGGTTTGGGTGTTTTTTTAAAACATTAAAAAATATTTTATCAAAATATTGGTATTTTTTTGGAATTCTATATTTTTTTAATAAGGTTAAATTTTCTAAATTTTTTACAAGATATTTGCTGTGATCTTGAATATTCAAAAAAGCATAACCCGTGCTAAGTCGTATCATATTTCCTGCACCACCTATTTGAACACTATTAGTATTTGAGGATTGATTATAAAATAATGGTATAGCTCCTTGCTCACTATAGGTAATTTTAAAATTTTTAATTTTTAGGTTTTGTTCAATGTAATCTTTAATTTGTTCATCATAATCTTGTGTTGTTTCATTGTTCATCTCTGATATCCAAGTTGTTTCAATTAATGCTTTATTAGCATCAAAAGGCAGAACATAAAAAAAATGAACTTTGCTTCTCTGATCACAATTAAAGTCCATCAAAGTTAAAGATGATGGATCAAATATTTTATTTTCAGTAGTAATCTCAACGCCTTTGAAATGCTGCCAAAGATTAGTTTTGTTATGTTTTAATTCTGGAACACTATTAAAAATTAAAGAATTATGATGGTTAATTTCATTTATAGATTTAAAAAAAGAAACGTTAGGGTTTTGTGTGATTTTATTTATTATTTTTTTATAAAATAAATCACTTTGTACAGATTGATATAGGTACCCACTTTCAGAAACTTTTGCTGAAGTATCGGATGATTTAACCTCAAAAGAATTCCAACTTTTAATTACACAGTCTTCAAAATTATGTTCTTTAATTTTCCAAAATGACCATGTTTTGTCTCTAGAGTAATCTGTTCTAGGTTCAATAATTGCTAGGGATTTATTTTCAAGTTTTTTCTTTAACTCAAGTTCATATGCTAGAGATAAACCCGCACAACCACCTCCAATAATAACGTAATCAAATTCTTTCATTAATATTTATTTTTTCTTCAATAATTAGTTTTTTTTTTAATTCATTTTCATTTTTTAGGAAAAAAAGTTCTATAAAATCAAATAGTGCGTTAAAAGTTTCTATAGCTTTTTCAAAATTATTTACATAAATTTTACCTGCATTATTGTAAGTATCTATATTTTTTTTTAAAAGAATTTTATCTCCAATTTTTTTATAAACCCTTCGAGCAACTAAAATTGCAAATCTAAAACGTAATGGTATAGATTTTATTGATGTAAACGAACTGTTATAAAACACTTCTGCTTTTTTTATGGTGTTAACTATGTTCTCAAAATTTTGTTCAATATAAATTCTATTTCTTTTTTTATCTTCTACAACATCGCGAGCTATATTTGTAAGTTGCATTGCTATTCCAAGTTCAATTGCACTTCTAAGATCATGAGGTTGTTGAACTTTTAAAATTTTCGCCATCATGAGTCCGACTGTTCCTGCAACACGATAGCAATATAAAGTTAAGCTTCGTTGATCTTTATAATCAACTTCTTTTTTTATATCAGACTCTATTCCATCAAATAAATCATTCACAACAATTCTTGAAATTTTTTCTGAAATTAATAATTGATTAAAATTTAAAATGATTGGGTTAGACGAATTTTCATTATTAAATTCAGTCTTAAAATTTAAAAATTTTTGTTTTTTTGTTTCTAAATCTTCGTAATTATCAGCAATATCATCTAGTGTTCTGCAAAAATCATAAAGGATAGAACATTTATCAAAAGTACTTTTAGGCAAAAAATATCCTGCCCAACTAAAGGATTTTGCATGTTTTGTAATTAATGTCTTGTTGCTGTTCATAGCAATTGATCTAAAACCTTTGCAGAGGAAACAACACCAGGAATTCCTGCACCAGGATGAGTTCCAGCGCCAACAAAATATAAATTATCAAAAATTTCTGATTTATTATGAAATCTAAAATAAGCAGATTGTGTAAATTGAGGTTGAATAGAAAATCCTGATCCGTGCAAAGTTGAAAGCTCATTTTCGAAGTAGTCTGGAGTTAAATAAAAATCGCTAACTAAATTGTGCTTAATTCCAGGTAATAGGGTTTGATCCATTTTCTCTAAAGTTAGCTGTTTGAATTTTTCACCTTCTTTAGTCCAGTCTATTTTAGATAAGTTATTAGGCACCGGTACTAATACATAGAAGCAGTCTTGGCCTGCTGGTGCCATAGAAGGGTCGGTGGCAGTTGGCCTATGTAAATAATAACTAATGTCCTCGGAAAGTATTTTTTTTTCAAATATATTATTTAGATGTTCTTTATAACTTTTACCAAAATAAATTGTATGATGTGCAACGTTTTCATATTTTTTTTTAGAACCAAAATAATAAACAAATAATCCCATAGAGTAATTCATTCTTTTAATTTTTTTATTAAATAAAAAACCATATTTGTGATTTGGTTTGATAAGGTTTTTATAAACGTTAGGAGGATCAGAGTTGCAAATTATATAATCTGACTTTAGACAATATTCATTATTTATTTTAACTTCAGTAATTTTATTATTAATATTTTTTATTTCTGTAACATTAGCATTCTTTATTACTCTGATATTTTCTTCAGACATCAATTTTTCAAAAGCTTTAACAAGACTTCCAGTTCCTCCCATTGAATAATGAATACCCCATTTTTTTTCTAAAAATAAAATTAAAGTATAAATTGAAGTTGTGGTGAAAGGATTACCACCCACTAATAAAGGATGCATGCTAAACACCCTTCTAAGCTTTTCATTTGAAATATATTTAGAAACTAGTTGATAAACAGATTGATAGCTTTTTAATTTTAATAAGGAAGGAACTTGTTTTAGCATAAATGAAATTTTATTGAATGGTTTTGCTGACAAATCTTCAAAACCTTTTTCAAAAATTTTTTCAGTAAATTTAACTAGTTCTTGATATCCTTTAAAATCCTCATGGCAAAATTTTTCTATTTCTTTTTTTATAAGTTGTTCATTACCAGAGTAATCAAAATAACTTTTGTCATCAAAAACAAATCGGTACCAGTGAGGCAATGAAACAATATTTACATAATCTGATATTTTTTTATTAAATAATTCAAATAACTCTTCTAAAAGATTTGGGGCAGTAATAACGGTAGGACCAGCATCAAATACAAAGCCATCCTTCTTAAAAACCCTGGCTCTTCCTCCTAGATCAGGATGCTTTTCAACCAAAGTCACATCATAGCCTTTAGATCGCATCCTTAAAGCAGCAGCAATACCTCCAAAACCAGATCCAATAACTATAATTTTTTTATTCATACCTTAAAAAATTTTTAATTTGCCTAATTATAAAGTTTTATATAAAGTTTATTTGACTATGACTAAAATATCTACCGCTCAAAACACTCCAATTAAAGTTCCAGTCGAAAAAGATAAATCTTATTACTGGTGTAGTTGCGGATTTTCTAGCAAGCAGCCTTTTTGTGATGGTTCACATAAAGATACTGGTAAAACACCAGTAAAATTTGTGGCTACCGAGAGCAAAGATGTTTTTTTGTGTAACTGCAAAAAAACAAATGACAAACCATTTTGTGACGGATCGCATTCAAAGTAGATTCGTATATTTATTCAATTTTAGGTTGTTAAATCTTGTATAATTAAAAAAACCTCAAGAAAATGGACTTTTTTTAGGTTCCATTTACATAATAAATTTTGTAACTTTCGCCCTAACAATTTGAGGTTAACTCAAATTATTTATTAATAAATAACAACAAGGGAGTTTTTGATGAAAAAACTTATGATTTATGTGTTAGCGGGTTTAGCTCTAATAGGGTTAAGCACTTCTGCTAATGCAGCAACAGCCAACCTAGCTCAAAATGATTTCGTAGGAATTTCATTTTGGATAGTGTCAATGGCTTGTCTAGCAGCTACAGCATTCTTCTTTCTAGAAAGAGGTTCTGTTGCACCTGCATGGAGAGTATCAATTACGGTAGCTGGACTAGTTACTGGTATTGCCTTTTTCCACTACATGTACATGAGAGGAATTTGGGTTGAAACTGGTCAGTCGCCAACAGTTTATAGATATATAGACTGGTTAATTACAGTACCTTTACTTATGTTAGAGTTCTACTTTGTATTGTCAGCTGTAAGAAAAGTACCAAGCACAGTATTCTGGAAACTATTACTAGGAACATTAGTAATGTTAATCGGTGGATACGCAGGAGAAGCAGGTTATATGTCGGCTATGGTTGGATTTATAATCGGTATGGCAGGATGGATATACATCTTGTTTGAAATCTTCTCAGGTGAAGCTGGAACTTTAGCAGAAAAAAGCGGTAACAAATCTCTTAAGACTGCATTTAGTGCAATGAGAATTATTGTTACTGTTGGTTGGTCTGTTTACCCATTAGGTTATATCTTCGGATATTTAACTGCTGGTGGCGCAGATCCAAACACGCTGAACGTTATCTACAACGCTGCAGACTTCTTGAACAAGATCGCATTCGGTCTAATCATCTGGGCTGCTGCAATGGAGAACACTAAAGTAAGAAATTAATATTTTAATTACTTATTATATAAACAGGGCGGGCGTTAAAACCCGCCCTTTTTTTATGAAGATTTTGTTTTAAGAGCCGTTTTTGTTTCTTGAATACTATTTTCAAAAACTTTGTTTAGTTTATTTTTGTCTAAAGAATTTTTTAGTAGCGCTTCTACTGATTGAATTGCAATATTTACTGAAGTATTTTTAATGTCTTTAATAGCCTGATTTTTCATCTGCTTAATTCTTTCTTCAGTATTTTTTTTTCTATTTTCTATTTGGTTATGAAATTCCTCATTAGTTTTTAAAACATGTTTATCAGCATCTTCTGTTGCCTGATCAATCATTGATTTGATCTCTGCTTTAGCATTGCTTAATTTTTTTTCGTAATCACTTAAAATATTTTTTGACTCTTCTTTAAGTTTTTCTGCATTATCAACTTGATTTTTAATACTATTGATAGTTTCATTAAGTGTATCAATAACTTTGCTAGGTATTTTGAAATAGATTAAGGCTCCTATAAAAATTACAAACGAAACAGAAACCCAAAATGCTGCGTCTATAGTCATGCGTGTTTACCTATGTTTTTTTTTATGGTTTCTTGAATAGCAGCTTTAATACTGCTTTGATTCATAGGTTCACCAGAAATATTTTCTATAATTTTAGCTGTTATTTCTTCAGATATTGAAGCTATGCTTGCTAGAGATTCTTTTTTGAAGTTTTCTATTTCTTTTTCAGTATTTTGAATTTCTGTCTCAATTTCTTTATCAAAAACTTTTTTCTTATTTTGGATGTCATTACTTAACTTAGACTTACTTTCAAATATTAT
>VMBT01001222.1_pt1 | contig 13896 bp, 11 predicted proteins | sample 4404301 | NCBI WGS metagenome assembly VMBT01 (sample SAMN12238535, study PRJNA552566) | marine metagenome | isolation source: Coastal seawater | place: USA: coastal Georgia, Sapelo Island | collected 2008-08/2009-08
TGGGAGCAAACCCAGAATCCACTGCCGCTCTAGAAGCTCCAACAGCAGCATTGAGCTTATTGGCAATACCATCTAGAAGCTTAAAATTATCAGCATCTTGCATCCCTCTCCCGCCCGATATAACAATGTCAGCAGACGTTAGTTCTGGTCTATCAGACTCTGTAAGCTCATTTTTTACAAAGGCAGATTTTTTTGAAGAAGTATCGGTTACAGGCATTTCAACGATTTCAGCGTTGCCTGATTCTGCTGATGCTTTATCAAAGGCTGTGGTTCTTATCGAAAGAACATTTTTCTCTTGATTGGTTTTAACCGTTGCGATGCAAGCTCCTGCATAAATTGGTTTTTTGAATGTAGTATTATCAATTATTTCAATGACTTCTGAAATCTGTTGGATGTCCAACAGCGCTGCAAATCTTGGGAGGTTGTTTTTTCCGGTGGTGCTTGAGCTGGCTAGAAAGAAATTATAGTCGTTAGCTACTTGCAAAACACATTCTGCAACATCTTCGGCAATTTCATTGCCAAATCGATCGTCTACAAACGATAAAACTTTTGAGACACCCTCAATTTTCGAAGCTTTTTGCACGACGTCCTGAGAGTTTGTGGTAACAAGAAGATCAATCTCCTGCCCCAATGAAGATGCTGCCTTAACAGTGCTTAACGTAGCAGCTGCTACCTCAGCATTATCGTGTTCGACTAGTACCAATGTTTTCATTCTATGACCTTCGCCTCGTTTTTAAGTTTTTCGACCAGTTCGTCGACTGACTCCACTTTTATGCCTTCTTGTCTTTCCGCTGGTGACTCTACCGCAACCAACTCGACTCTATTTTCTGGTGACACTCCCAGTGCACCTAAATCTAGTTCATCAATGGGCTTTCTTTTTGCTTTCATTATATTGGGAAGTGAAGCGTATCTTGGCTCGTTTAGCCTCAAATCGGTTGTCACTATGGCTGGAAGTTCGGCCTTGAGTGTTTCCAAACCACCGTCTATTTCTCTTGTCACCTCAACACTACCAGATTGGAGTTCTACCTTAGATGCGAATGTAGCTTGTGGCAGTCCGAGCATTGCTGCAAGCATTTGCCCAGTTTGATTGTGGTCACCATCAATGCCTTGCTTTCCCATCAGAACCAATTCAGGTGATTCTTTTTCAAAAACTTTTACGAGCACTTTAGCTACATCTAAGGGCTGAAGAGGATTTTCAGTTTTGACATGAATGGCTCTGTCGGCTCCAAGTGCTAAAGCTGTTCTAAGTTGCTCTTGATGTTTCTCATCACCAACAGTTACTACGACCACTTCTTCTGCATTGCCAGATTCTTTTATCCTTATAGCTTCCTCAATAGCAATTTCGCAAAATGGATTTACTGCCATTTTTACATTGGAAAGGTCAACATCTGTATTGCTTTGGTTGGGCCTTACTTTGACGTTATAATCATTAACTCGTTTGATTGGTACTAGGATTTTCATTGTTTAAATTATGGGTATCAATATATAGTAATTGAGGAAAAATTAAATAGTTTGGGTCAATAATATGGAAAGAGAATCAATGGATTACGACGTAGTGATTGTGGGTGGTGGTCCATCCGGTCTTTCAACTGCAATTAAGCTTGCACAACTTTTTAAAGAAAATAACTTAGATAAAAGTATTTGCCTTCTAGAGAAGAGTGCTGAAATTGGTGGCCACATATTGTCTGGCAATGTCTTTCAAACTACTGCACTCGATGAATTAATACCTGACTGGAAAGAGAAAGGAGCACCGTTAAACGTGCCTGTTAAAAAAGATCGTCTGAAGTTTCTTCTTAACGACAATCTTTCGGTTGATATTCCCTCCTTCTTGATGCCAACAATGCAGAACCACGGCAATTACATTATCAGTTTGGCAAATCTCTGTAGGTGGTTGGCCGAACAAGCTGAGTCGCTTGGAGTTGATGTTTTTCCAGGCTTTCCTGCTTCAAAGATACTGTATGAAAACGATAGAGTTGTTGGAGTTTTAACTGGTGATATGGGAGTTACAGAAGATGGCTCTCACAAAGATTCATTTCAACCAGGCATGGAAATTAGAGGCAATCTGGCCACAGTATTTGCTGAAGGATGTCGCGGGCACCTTGGCAAGGAATTGATACAAAGGTTTGATCTTAGCCGCGGAAAAGATCCTCAGCACTATGGCATAGGCTTCAAGGAAATTTGGGAGATTGACCCATCTATGCACGAAGAGGGACTTGTTGTTCATACCAATGGTTGGCCACTGCCAAACGACACCCCTGGTGGCTCTTATATGTACCATGCTGAAAACAATCAAGTTCTTTTGGGGATAGTGATTCCACTTGACTACAAGAACCCTCACCTAAGCCCATACGATGAATTTCAAAAATGGAAGTCGCACTCCGGTATAAGGAAATACCTTAAAGGCGGCAAGAGACTAAGTTATGGAGCTCGAGCGCTGATCAAAGGAGGTCTTCAAAGCTTGCCTAGCATGGATTTTCCAGGCGGTTATCTGGTTGGAGATAACGCTGGAACGCTAAACTTTTCTAAGATTAAAGGAACCCATACCGCTATGAAGTCAGGCATGGATGCAGCAGAAGTAATACTGGCAAATATCAAGGGAGAAACAAAATCTTTAGATGAGAAAATCAAAAAGTCTTGGCTTTATGAGGAGCTTTATAAGTCAAGAAACTTTGGGCCATTTTTTCACAAATTTGGCGGCTTAATAGGCGCCGCTATGAACGTTTTAGACCAACTTATTTTTAGAGGCAAAATGCCGATTACTTTGAACCACCCTACTCCAGATCATGAGTGCTTATTACCAGCAAAGGAGACTAAAAAAATTGATTACCCAAAATACGACAATGAGATTACTTTTGATAAGTTAAGCTCAGTCTTTTTATCCAACACTTATCACGAGGAAGATCAGCCGTGCCATTTGGTATTAAAAGACGCTAACTTACCAATTGATAAGAACCTAGAGCTCTATGATGAGCCTGCGCAGCGGTATTGTCCTGCAGGCGTCTATGAGATTGTAGAGGAGAATGGGGTAAAAAGATTTCAAATAAATTCCCAAAATTGCATTCATTGTAAGACCTGCGACATTAAGGAACCATCTCAGAATATTAAGTGGGTATCGCCCGAAGGCGGAGGTGGTCCAAATTATCCAAATATGTAGTAATCTTAAACTATGAAATTTGGACAGTTTATTAGCGTTATCCTTATTGCGGCAATCGTTGGGATTGCATCAAACTTTGCTTACAGTTACCTCAGTACAGAAAAAAAGAATGCCGACGAGATAAAGTTCGAGGAGTTTCTGGATGAAAATTGGGAAACAACTCTAGAAAAGAGTCCGTATTTTGCAAGCTTGCTGGGCGACAAACGTTACGACGATAAAGTCTCGAGCAATTCGGTGGCAGATTTCTACGACAACAGGGACTACGAAGAGTATGTGCTTAAAGTATTGGATTCAATCAACGCAGATAATTTATCAGAAGAGAACCAGTTAAATTACCGTCTTTTGAAGTTAGATTATGAGGTTAGTCTAGAAGGCAGAAAGTATCCATCCTTCTACATGAGACTCAATCAAAGAGGCGGTGTGCAAGATTACTACGATTATGGCAATCGACTTAATTTCACAACAAAATCTGATTATTTGAACTGGTTTGAGCGGGTTAAAGGTTACACCCAGAACGTCAAAAACTCCCTGATTAATAACAGAGAAGGTTTATCAAAAGGCTACACTCAGCCACGTTTGGTAACTGAAGGTGTTGTATCGCAAATTGAGTCTTTGCTAGACGCTGAAATTGATTCTCATCCCTATTTACGAGTATTTCTTGGTAGTGATGAGGTTTTAGGCAAAGATGATGCTCAAGAGCTAATTTCAGAGGTCAAAACATACATTTTGGAGGAACTAAATCCTGCCTATCAAGAATTAGCAACTTTCTTACGCGAAGAATACCTGCCTCAGTCCAGAACAGGCATTGGCATCAAAGAAGTACCCAATGGCAGAGAATGGTACGAATATCTCGCTAGATACCATACAACAACAGATCTAACGCCAGACGAAATACATGAAATTGGTTTGCAGGAGGTTGCTCGTATACGGTCTGAAATGGAAGACGTCATGGATTCAGTGGCTTGGGAAGGCGATTTCCGCTCATTTTTAGAATTTCTACGAACAGATCCACAATTTTATTATGAGACAGGCGAAGAGCTCCTTGATGCCTACAGAGCCATGTCAAAGAAGATTGATGCATACATGCCAACACTCTTCAATAAGCTACCTAGAGCGCCTTATGGCGTCATTCCTATCCCAATGGAATCAGCACCCTTCACTACCACTGCTTACTACAATGCCCCGAGTGCAGGGCGCCCTGGGTATTTTTATGCAAACCTATACAAGCCAGAAACAAGACCTAAATATGAGATCCCGGTTTTGACAGTGCACGAAGCAGTACCAGGCCATCATCATCAAATATCCCTTGCCCAAGAGCTTGAAAATGTTCCAAATTTTAGAAACTACTTGAGTTTTACAGCTTTTGTTGAAGGCTGGGGGCTCTACAGTGAGCAGTTGGGAGAGAGTATGGGCTTGTACGAAGATCCCTATGACAAGATTGGTCAGTTGACTTACGATATGTGGCGCGCCATCAGATTGGTTGTTGACACAGGAATGCATTACAAAGATTGGACCAGGGAGGATGCAATAAACCTATTTTTGGAGAATACAGCCAAAACTCAGCAAGACATTGAAAACGAAGTTGATAGGTACATTGCATGGCCAGGACAAGCTCTGGCTTATAAAATTGGTCAGCTGAAAATCATGGAGCTAAGAGATAAAGCCAAGGCAGAGCTGGGGGACAATTTTGACATTCGAGATTATCACGATTTTATTCTTAGCTTTGGATCAATTCCTCTAAGCATTATGGAAGAAAAAGTCGATGAATTTATCGCAGAAAATAGATAGCTACCCCGCTACCTCATTTCAAAAAAAGGTTTGGCATGAGATGCTTAAAATTCCTAGAGGCTCTGTGATGTCGTACAAAGAATTGGCACAAAATATTGGTAAACCGAAAGCATATCGCGCTGTTGCTAATGCCTGTGGCAAAAACCCTTTTCCCATTGATGTGCCCTGTCATCGAGTGATCGCTAGTAATAATAAAATAGGTGGATTTTCCATGCGCGGTGGCGTTTCAAAGAAAAGGGAATTATTATTGGCAGAAGGAATTATCTTGTGAAGATTTTATTAGTTTTTTTTATTTCTTTAGCCATTAACGCCATTGTTAGTTTGGAAATAAACAGAGGCAATGCTGCCTACGCAGATAAAGTTTCTGCCACAAAAATTAAATGAGATTTGTTTTAATCTTTTTCTTAACCTTTGCCCTTAATGCTGAAAATGTTTCCGTCATGACTTTTAATGTTGAGAATCTTTTTGATAACAAGGATGACCCCGAGAGAGTTGATGAAACTTACATAGCACTTAAAGACAAACAGACTGCAAAACACCTAGATGGTTGTAATTTAATCGAGGTTAAGAGTTGGCGCGATAGTTGTTTGTATCTAGATTGGAATGACGAGGTTATTGACATTAAATTACAAAACTTATCGACGGTTATTTTGTCAGAGGACGTCGATATCATTGGGCTTCAGGAAGTTGAAAACATTGGCATGCTTGAGCGTCTGTACAATCGAGTAAAGCAAAACGGTTACGTTGCTTACGATTTAATTGAGGGGCAAGATGAAAGAGGCATAGATCTTGGTATCATCTCAAAATTTCCCATTAAAGAGTCAATTCTGCATCGAATAGAGTTTGCAGGTGTCACCACACAAGCACAAAGAGATACACGAGGAGTTTATGAGGTCACTTTGGATGTTAGGGGCAAAGATTTTAAAGTCTTTGTTGTGCACTTTCCTGCCGGGCATCATGCCAGCTCAATGCGCAAAGATGCTTTTAAAAGTTTAAATAAAATCGCATCGAAGACCAGTGTGCCTGCGGTGGCTGTGGGAGACTTTAATGTTAACTCCACTGAAGACAAAGCCGAGAATATTTACCGCGATTACGCCTCGCCAATATGGAAGATATCACATGTGGAAGGCTGTGCAGATTGTCTTGGTTCAACCTTTTACTTCAGAAATAGAACCTGGTCTTACCTTGATAGCATAATGGTACTGCGTAACTCAGGGGCAGAATTTGTTCCCGAAAGCATAAAGGTGGTTAAGCACCCTCTTCAGACCGATAATGAGGGGTTTCAAATAAGATTTGACCAAAAAAGAAAACGTGGAGTATCAGATCACTTTCCTGTGATAGCTGAAATAGTGTTTTAGCTATTTAAGAATAAAACCATATTCTCCAAGATAGACTTCAATACTTCCATCATAAGAGCTATATTGGCTGTCAACACTCATTCCAAATAACACAAGATCCTCAACACCATCGTTATTTACATCTCTAAAGTATCCCTGCCCTTGGTTTGCATCCATTAAGAGTGAATGTCCAGGCATTTCGTATGATCTATTGCTCTCATATTCAATCATTTCACCAAGTTTATTATTAATGTGAATAATTGGAGTTCCTCCTCTTTCTCTAGGTGTTTCATAGGCAGTTCTTTTTGACCAAACTCTTCTTGAGAAATCAGTATAACCATCGTTATTCATGTCACGACAATCTATAAAATTTGCAAACAATTTATCATCATAAGCATCTAGGACGCTTTCAATTTCGACAATTTTATCATCTACTATTTGGAAGAATTTATGGGCTTGAGTCTCCCAAAAATCATCAAAACGATATGAGCCACCCTCCTCTATCTCACCCTCTTTGAGTGTATAGGTTAGATAAAGAGCCAAAAATGTAGGCTTATTTTCATCATCAATCTTGTCTTCAAAGAAGCATATAGTTTGAGGAGTAAAGTCGGCTACATAACCATTTTTGTATTCATAAACACCAAGGCTAGATATATTTCCTTGCCAGGTTGTAAAATTAATTTTGTATTGTACTTGGTTGAGTTTTTGATCAATTTTTACCCAGTTATTTTCATTTCTTTTCCAAAGAGCTATGCCTTCAGCCTCCTCATCTTCAGCATCAGATGAGTCAGCTGCGACGATATAATTACTATAGTGCCTAAATTCAGTAGCCCACCTGGATGTACCATGTCTAGCTACACTCCCATCATCCCCCCAAACTACCTCATATGGGTAATTGTTTCTAACATTAATGAAAGCATCATCCTTGTACCTGTAAGCTTGTAATCCTACTCCTGTGTATCCCATAAATACTGCATCAACAGAGCCATCATTGTTCTCAATAATATCTACAGCATGCCCCCAATCAGGGTTGCCAACTTTTACTATTTCGTATTCGCTATCTCCTTTAGATAGTAAAATCGCAGGCGATGCTCTAGAGTTTTCACCAGGATAACCACTTCTACCATCTTCCCAATTCATAGCAAAGGCAAAGTCATCCCTACCATCTCCATTTAAATCACCCTGATCATATTTTCTACTTGCACCTCCCAAGCTCGGAATAGTTTGACCAAAAACCTCCTCGTTAGCTTCCCTGTAAGTTCCATCACTACTAGACAGGAATGCAATTAAAAAATCTGGTGTGGGTTCTGCAATCTCTTCACCTCTAAAATTATCACCAATAAAGCATGATTGATGCATTATGAAATCATCCCATCCATCATTATTTATGTTCAGTGGGATTACAAAGTGGAATGACGGCTCGTTATCTGAATAATCCGTATTACAAACCTGGTTATAAAGATTTGGATAAATTATTTTTATAGGATCATCTTTAAATTGTGGACTAAATTCTGAAAATACTGAAACACTAGCTACTGCTGAACCATTGCCTGAACATGTAATGGTGTAGGTTAGATCACCATTAGTAGTTGCTGTAACTACTTCTTCTCCGCTTGGGTCCTTAGATCCTTCCCAACTACCAGATGCCTCACACGAGGTTGCATTGGTTGATGACCAAGTCAAAGTGATATCTTCATCAACATATACTGTTGTAGGGCTTGCAGAAATGCTTGCCGTTGGCGCAGGTGGAGGTGCTGGCACTGGTACAGGCTCTGCAGTACCACCGCTACCACCGCTACAAGCAGCTATGGATACTAAAGCAAAAAAAATAACGAGCGTATTTTTTATAGACATTTTCTTAGATGATAAGTGAAAGTTGGGAATAATTACAACTTTTTAAAGATAGAATTTCTTGCCATCCGACATGATATATAGACGGTCTTTATCGTTATTGGCATGTTCAATTAAATTGTAAAATAAGCTTCTGGTTAATAAGCCAAAGACATTTTCTTTTAATTTAATTTTTGGATAAGGTTGCTCGTTAACACTGTCTGTCGAGAGGTAATTTGCCTGACTTAATTTTACCCATTCATTGGTGTTGGTTTTAAAAAAGTAATCATCATTCTCTTTTTTGAAATCAATAATGGAGAAAACCTCATTAACAACATAGACTGGAATTTTTTCGCTTGGTGTGACGATAAAATAACTTTCACCCTCGATTTTAATGAGCTTTGAAAAAAGTTTGATCATATTGAGTCTTTCAATTTTTGAACCGTTGTAAAACCAGTTAGCGTCTTTATCAATATCAAATCTCACACCTTCACAGAGCTTTGGATTCCATTGCTCTAAAGGGTATTCATCAAGGCGTAATAATGATTTTTCAATGGCTTTTAAGTCCATATATAGACTCCTAACCCAATGCCTACGATTATTAAGGATACCGAGGATATTGTTATTATTTTGTTTTGCGTCTCGACACTGATAAGCGTTTTGATCCCTTTGGCTAGGGTAAAGGATAAAAATATAAACCAAAGCGCAGTCGCAATAAAAAAGTATAAAGATATGGACAACTCTTCATTGAGCGTCAATTCATCAATCACACCGCCAAACAAAGCAGCAAAAAAAACAAAGGCTTTTACATTCAAGACGTTAACAGTTACACCTCCAAAGAAGCTCTTCAAGGCTGAAACAGGCGTTCGATTGGTTGGGTTTTCATTGGAGATATGAGTGCTTTCGCTTATAAGACCCATCAACCCTATATATACGAGGTAGCACGCACCGAGGGACCCGATAATCAAGTAAAGATTTGGAATGATGCTGTAGAGAACAGATAGTCCTAGAATGCTAAACAGACACTGCAAAAATACACCAAACCCAATTCCAATTGCTGAAAAAAAACTATTAATGAAACCCCTCTGGAATGCACTTTTAACGATATAGAAAAAGTCTGGTCCTGGAGAAATTACTGCCACCAGATGAGCAAATGCCAAAGACAAAAATAAAGTAAAAGTCATAGAAAATTTGGTTCTGCTTTTAAATCAAGATCGAAATCATTTTTTACTCTTTCTCTGATTAAGTTTGTCATAAAAACCAGGTCCTTTTGAGTGGCAATGCCAGTGCATGTAAGAACTAGGGCGTGCTTTAAGGAGACGCCAACATTGTTAATTTTTATGCCCTTAAGGCCAGCTAATTCAATTAATTCTGCTGCTGAAAGCTTAATGCTATCGCCTTCCCTCCAGACGTTGGCAAGTTTATGCAATTTGTCATTTGAGTCATACTCATCCTGGCTTAGTACAGGATTTTTAAAGAAACTACCAACGTTAGGGAAAGACTCCCTGTCGGGCAGCTTGTCATCTCTGATTGTTCGAATCAGCTCAACCATTTCTTTGGATGAATCGATCTTTTTATTTTCTATGTCTTTATAGGCCATATAAGGCTGAAAAACCTGTTCCAGCTTTAATGTTACCGACGTTATTAAAAACTCCTTATGCGCTTGAAATATACTCGTTCTATAACCAAACTTACACTCCTCATTGCTTAGAGTTTTAAAAATCTTTTCTTTTAGATCGTAAACCTCAACCTCAGTTAAAAACTGAGATAATTCCTTACCATAGGCACCAATGTTTTGTATGGGGGCAGCCCCAACTGATCCAGGTATGCCTGCTAGGTTCTCAAGACCAAACAATTTGTTATTCACACATTCATCAACTAAGTGATCCCAATTACACCCAGCACCAACCTTAATGGTGAAATCGCTGTTTGGAGTTTCAATTATGCTCTCATTGGTAGATCGTAAGACAGTACCATGAAAAACACTTGGGAAAATTGAATTGGTCCCCTCACCCACAATTGATAAATCTTCTTCATTTATCGAACTGTTAAAGAAGTTACTAAGCTGTTCATTGGAATTAAATTCGTAGTAATTCAGTGCTTTCGAACGCAGTTTAAGGGAGTTGTTTAGGGTAAGATCTTTAGCCTCATATTTCATTTGTTAGCAATCCCTCAAACTTATTTAGATCCTCTAGGGTATCAATGCCAAATGAGCGACATTCGTCGATTTTTAAAACATGTATATCAAGGTTGTTATCAAGAGCCCTTAATTGCTCAAGTTTCTCTCTTTTTTCGTTGTTTGTTTGCTCTAGCCCGGCAAAATATGTAAGCACACCAGCAGAATATCCATAGACCCCAATGTGATGAAAGTTTTGTTTGATTGATAGGTCTCCTAGCGGCTCTCTGGAGAATGCTACTGCCTTCTGATCTTCAGATAGCTGTACTTTGACCTTGTTTATATCTTTAAGCTCTTCATCGCTCTCAAATGGTTTGCAAAGGGTTGAGAAATTAAAGTTATTGTCGATCATAAAATCTGCCAAATCGTTTACTAGATCTGGGCTTAGTAAGGGCTCATCGCCCTGCAGGTTAATAATAAGCTCAGCATCTGGAAGGTTTGTTTTGGTAATGTATTCATTAATTCTATCGGTGCCGGTTTCATGATGCTCTGCAGTCATAAAAGCCTGGCCACCTTTGCTATGGATCGCAGTAAAAATTTCTTTTGAATCGGTAACTACGGTTACATTTGCAGCTTTGGTTTTTAAAGCATTTTCCCAAGTCCATTGAATCAAAGGTTTACCTTTAACCACTTTTAACAACTTTTCTGGCAACCTTGTAGACGCCAGCCTTGCAGGAATAATAATTGAAAAGCTCCTAGCCATTTAATTTTTCAACAATGAGTTTGGATAGATTAATGTTCATTTTTACCTTCATTTTTAGGTACCAAATGCCGTCAGAATCAATCTTATCTTTGACTCTCATAGCATCCTTTTCTGTCATAACAATTGGTCTGGTGTAGTCAAAATCTAAATCTTTTTTTGAAAAGTAATGATGGTCTTTGAAAGCCCTATGCTCAAAATTAATTTTTAATCCATTTAGAGTTTCAAAAAATCTGGCAGGGTTTGCTATCCCGCAAACAACGTTGGCCACTTTGCCAAATGGGTATTCTTCTATAGACAGCTCTTTGCCGCTTGCTAAATGAACCCATGAATCTGGTTCAAGCTCAAAGAAGTTTGAGCTAGCAATGGCTCTGCCACTATGCATGAAAAGGTCGACATTTTTTAGTTTTGTGAGATTGTCTCTCAGAGGGCCAGAAGGTAGAAAAAGTTTGTTTCCAAAATTCCTCTTGGAGTCTTCGACCACAATTTCAAAATCCCTTCTTAAATTGCTGTGCTGGAGTCCATCGTCGGAAACAACTATGTCACACTCAGTATTTCTTTCCAAGAAAGACAAAGCTCTGGCTCTATCTCTGTCGACAACGACAGTGAAGCCACGATTGAAGTGGAATAAAGCTTCATCGCCAACTTCTTTTGCAGTGGTTAAATCATCAACTAGTTTTGTGCCTATAAACTTGCCACCATAGCCACGTAATATTATTCCTGGCTGATAACCGAGATTTAAAAGATCCGATGCTATTTGGTTGACTAGAGGAGTTTTACCATTGCCTCCAACAGTTAGATTGCCAACTACAATCACAGGTATTTCATTTGAGTTTGATCTTTTAGGTTTGCGAAACAGATTTTTGAGTGAGCTGCCTATCCAGTAGAAAAAACTTACTGGCAGCAAGGCTAGATTGACAAAGCCATACCTGTCCCAGTAGCTAATTTCATCAGGAATTTTAGTTGGAATAAAGGTATCCTCTTCAACAACCTCTTGCTTAATTTCTTCAACAACTGGACTGCCTTGAAGCACGTTATACAAGCCCTCTTCCTTAATAAGTTCGTCGTGAGTACCAATTTGGGTAATAACGCCCTCTTCAAGCACACATATCTTATCGGCCTTCTCAACCGTACTTAATCTGTGGGCAATAATGAATGTAGTTTTATTTTTTGAAGCTTTTTCAATGGCGTTCTGGATTTCTTTCTCCGATTCATTATCCAGTGCGGAAGTTGCCTCATCAAAAATCAGTATCGATGATTTTTTAAGCAGAGCTCTTGCAATGGCTATTCGCTGCTTTTCTCCACCCGATAAAAGCATGCCATTGTCACCAATATTGGTATCAAAGCCGTCGGGCAGGTTCATTATGAACTCATAAGCATTGGCTTCTCGAGCAGCCTGATAGATGGCATTTTCGCTTACATCTTTATTGCCATAGGCAATATTGTTTCTTACGGTATCGTTGAAGAGCGTTGGGTCCTGGGAAACAAAGGATATTGAGGACCGCAAATCTTTTAGCTTAATCTTCTTAATATCGTATCCGTCAATAGTAATCTGACCAGAGTAACTATCGTAAAATCTATTTAATAGGTTAACTATGGTTGATTTGCCACTGCCTGACTTTCCTACTAAAGCTATGGTTTGACCTTTTTCTACATTTAGAGAGATATTGTTTAAGACATTTTCGCCATCTTCGCTGTAGGCAAAATTAACGTTTTTTAATTCGACACTACCCTCTAGGGATTTAGATAAATCAATCCCACTTTCATAATCTTCAGGCTGCTTATCCATGCTCTGAAAAATATCTTCTGCTGCTGCTAAACCTTTTTGAATAACAGCATTTAAGCTTGATAGTTGCCTAATAGGTCGTGCCATAAGACCAGCAGCAGTAAAAAAAGCCACGAAAGATTCTGATGGCAAGTTAAGCTCTTCAAGATTGCTCAAAGCTAAATAGCTCATTGATGCTAGTGCGAGTGCCACAAAGACTTGTATGACAGGAGTAGCCAAGTTCGAAGTGCTCTCCATTTTTAAGTTTTGTAGAAGGTTTTCATCGTTCGCATTTTTAAATCTTTTTTGTTCTGCCTCTTCATTTGCAAAAGATTTAATTTCTTGAGCCCCATTGGCGATCTCATTGCTTACTTGTGTTACTTGGCCCATAACGTCCTGTATTTTCTTTGCTACTTTTCTAAGTCTTTTTCCAGCCCAGGAAACAACTATGGCAATAAGGGGGGCAATTAAAACTATGACGACTGTTAGTTTCCAGCTCAGATAGAGCAAATAGACAAATAACCCAATGAGTAAGAAACCCTCTTTTACAAGTATTTTTAGGGCATTGGTGGCTGCACCAGTGATCTGATTGGTGGTGAAGATAATACGATTTACTATTTCACCTTTAGATGCTTGATCAAAAAAACTCATGGGCTGATACAGCAGGCTTCTAATAATGTCCTCTCTCATATTGTGCACAACTTTTAACCCGACGTTGGCCATAAAAAAGTTACCGATGTAGAAACCAATGCCCCTTAGAACCGATACACTAAGTAGAAAAAGAGCAAGGTTTAGGGGATTTAGAAAGCCATCTGAGCTATCGTTTATGTAGCCAATAACCCTTTTGAGCCATTCAACTGCAGATATGTCAGCAATAGCAAATAACAAAAATCCAAAAATACTTAAGCCAAAAAGACCTTTATGTTTAAAGGTATAGCCAAGGAGTCTTTTATAGAGCGAATTGTTCATAATTTAGAATCGCGGTAATTTAAAAAAATATCTCCTGGTTGTACACATCAATTCAGCTGCATGCCATATTTTAAAAACTTAAGTTTTTGTTTTCTATTCTTAGAATTTTATCAGCCCTTTCTGCAAAAGGGAGATCATGGGTTACATATATCATTAAACAGTCATTTTGTTTGGCAT
>VMBT01001226.1_pt1 | contig 13857 bp, 14 predicted proteins | sample 4404301 | NCBI WGS metagenome assembly VMBT01 (sample SAMN12238535, study PRJNA552566) | marine metagenome | isolation source: Coastal seawater | place: USA: coastal Georgia, Sapelo Island | collected 2008-08/2009-08
AACATCGAAGAAGCCAAGGTTGCCCGCTCACCCGAGGAGGCAGAAAAGCTTTTGGCGGCGGCAAAAGCATACCCTCATGAAACTGTTGGCGTTGAATTTACCGAGGTAGATGTATCCACGGGGGTTCCAAGGCCCGTCCATTTCAGAGAGGACTTTCGCACAAAAGGTCCCTCCAATTATTTCCACGGAAAGCAGGCAGAAAATGTATAACTATTCAGATTTTGACAAACAATTTGTGCGTGCCCGTATTGAAGAGTTTCGCGGGCAGATCGCGCGCCGCCTTGACGGATCACTGAGCGAAGATGAATTCAAACCGCTTCGCTTGATGAATGGGCTTTACTTGCAATTGCACGCTTACATGCTGCGCGTTGCCATCCCCTATGGCACGCTGAACTCTGCCCAGATGCGCCAGCTTGCCTTTATCGCGGAGCGTTGGGACAAAGGATATGGCCACTTCACGACGCGCCAAAACATCCAGTTTAACTGGCCCAAATTGCAAGACGTGCCTGACATGTTGTCTGCGCTGGCCGATGTAAACATGCACGCCATTCAAACCAGCGGAAATTGCATTCGAAATGTGACAGCAGACCATTTCGCAGGCGCCACCGCAGATGAAGTGGAAGACCCGCGCATTACCGCTGAATTGATCCGTCAATGGTCAACAGATCACCCCGAATTTGCGTATTTGCCACGCAAATTCAAAGTCGCCGTCATTGGCAGCGACACCGACCGCGCTTTGATCCGCTTTCATGACATCGGATTGCAGTTATCCAAAGAAAACAACGAAATCGGTTATAGGGTCGTGATTGGCGGCGGTCTGGGTCGCACACCTTTGATCGGCAAAGTAGTGCGTGATTTTCTACCTAAAAAGGATCTTTTGGCCTATCTTGAAGCGATCCTGCATACCTACAATAAGCTGGGCAGACGAGATAACAAATATAAAGCTAGGATAAAAATTCTGGTTCATGAAACGGGCCTTGAGGAGCTGAAAGAAACTATTGAACGTAATTTCTCCGCCCAAAAACGTCTTTTACCAGATGTGTCTGAAGAGATAGTCAAAAGGATCACCCAAGATTTTGTGAACCCCCACTTTGACCCACGCCCAGTGGCCCATCACCAGATGAGCAGCGAATTAAACACCTTTATCAAAACCAATACAGCGCCACATAAAGACCCAAATCATGTGATTGTCACTGTATCCATCAAACCCATAAACGGGACACCTGGCGATGCGACATCGGCGCAGATGCGTGTTTTGGCAGATATTGCCGAGCAGTTTGGTTATGATGAGCTGCGCATCAGCCACGAACAAAATGTGATTTTGCCGCATGTGCACCGCAATGACCTTCCCCAAATTTACCAAAAACTAAAATCAGCGGAGCTTCATACATCCAATGTAGGGCTGATAACTGATATCATTGCCTGCCCGGGGATGGATTATTGTGCATTGGCAACTGCGCGTTCTATTCCAATTGCCAAAGAGATCAGCAAGAGCTTTTCGAAAATCGAGGTCCAACACCATATTGGCCCGCTAAAGATAAAAATAAGTGGATGCATCAATGCCTGTGGGCATCACCATGTGGGCCATATCGGCATCTTGGGATTGGACCGTGCCGGTGTCGAAAATTACCAAATTACGCTCGGCGGTGACGGCACGCAAGACGCGCATATTGGAACGCGGGCCGGTCCAGGGTTTTCATATGATCAGATCGTGCCTGCAGTTGAGCGGATCGTCCATGCATATCTGGATTTGCGCATAAACGCCGAAGAAACTTTTTTGGACGCTTATCGTCGGCTTGGTCTGACACCGTTCAAAGAAGCACTGTACGAGAATAAAAATGCTGCCGCAGCCTAAAGATATTACTCTTACACGTCTGAACGCACGCTTTGGTACAGCGCCAGCGGAGGCCGCTTTGGCTGTGGCTTTGGACCGATATGAGGGACAGATTGCCTTGGTCTCCTCTTTTGGTGCGGAAGCGGCGGTATTACTCCATATGCTGTCACGCATCGATGCGGGCATTCCCATCTTACTGCTGGACACACAGCTTTTGTTTCCAGAAACCCTGTCCTATCAGCTTCACCTGACAGGCCACTTGGGGCTAAAGGATGTGCGCCGGATAACTCCCGTGGAAACTCAAGACCCGGACAGATCCTTACACCTGACGGACACAAGAACCTGCTGTCAACTGCGTAAGGTCGAACCCCTTGAAAGGGTACTACGCGGATTTGACGCTGTAATTACTGGACGCAAAAGGTTTCAAACAAGAGAGCGCCAGAAAATGGAGCGTTTTGAACACCATAACGGTCGTGTGCGGATCAATCCGCTCGCTGACTGGACGGCAAACCAAATCGCTTGGTATTTTGATACGCATGATTTACCCAAACACCCGCTGGTGGCCAAAAACTATCTCTCTATCGGCTGCGCGCCCTGCACCACCAAAGTCGCACAGGGTGAAGCCACCCGTTCAGGTCGTTGGCGGGGCCAAAACCGCGAAGAATGCGGCATTCATTTTGGCGCAGATGGAACACTCAAAAGGACTACAGGATGACGCAGGTTATTGATCAAACAGGTTTTATTGAAAATGTCTTTGGTAATGTTTCAATACCCTCCCTGACCGATTATGTTGGTGGAAACGCCTTATTGCTCCAGAACAATGATGATCCCACAACGGCTGCGCCTTTTTTCGAAACGCTAGATCTTATCATTGTGCCCTTTCCCTCAAGCGCGGATGGACGTGGCTTTTCTATTGCCAGAGACCTGCGTGCGCTTGGCTACCGTGGCCATCTGCGCGCCAAAGGCCATATTCTTGTGGATCAGTTTCGCGCAGCCTTGCGCTGTGGTTTTGACGATATCGAAATCGAAGATACACAGTCCCAACGCAATCCAGAGGATCAATGGAAAATGATCTCGCAAAACGCTGGGTATCAGACGCGCCTTATGCCAAATGGTCCCTGTATTTAGGCCGATCTTTTACAACTCAAGTGAGATCGGCGCGTCGCCAAACGTTGCGATGGTGGTCAAACACTCGCCTAGGCGATCATCGCGTGAAAACCTTATATGTTTGGATGGTATTGGTGCGTTCAATCCCTTCGATATTCAGTAAATTGTCATTGATATATCGACCGATATCTTCGTTCTCCGGTACCAGCATCTTAAGCAAAAGATCAAAATTGCCGCTGACCGAATAAAGTTCGGAATGCAACTCACGAAGTCCAATTTCATCGGCAACATCATAAGACGTGCCGGGCTTACAACGGATTTGAATAAATAAAGTTCTCGCCACCTTTGGTCCTCCAAATTCTAAAAGCCCTTAGCCCAACTTATCAATTGCGGACGCCAACACAAGGACAACAATTTTAAGAATTGGCGCTTGGATACATTTCTTATCGATTTCATCACTTTGAGTTTGGTCATTCTATTGATTGATGAAGGCGCGGTGGATCACAATGATCCCGTCCTAGATATGCATTTTTACAAAGAAAAAATTCAGTAAGGACGCGCGTAAGTCTGGTTCAGCTGCCCGTCAGAGACCGAGGTACTGGGTCCGAATATCCGCAGAGCGCTGCAACTCTTGAGAGGTCCCGCTCCAAACAACCTGCCCGCGATGCACAATGTGATGGCGGTCGGCCAATTTCATCAGATCTTTGAGGTTCTTATCAATAATGAGGATCGCCAGACCATCAGCGCGAATGCGGTCGAGGGACTCCCAGATTTTTTTCCGAATTAACGGGGCGAGACCTTCGGTCGCCTCATCCAAAATCATCAATTTCGGATTGGTCATAAGCGCACGACCAATGGCCAACATCTGCTGTTCCCCCCCCGAAAGCAGATTTCCCATACTATACTTACGTTCCGCAAGTTCAGGGAAAAGATCGTAAATACGCTCGACACTCCAAACCTTTGAAATATCCTCACGCGCCGTGGCAATCAGATTTTCATGTGTCGTAAGATTTGGAAAGATTTGACGTCCCTCAGGAACCAAACCGATCCCTAGTTTTGCAACCTTGTAACTGGGAAAAGAAGAAATATCCGTGCCTTCGAATTGGACGCGGCCAGATGTTTTTTGCACAATGCCCATAATGGAATTTATGGTGGTCGTCTTGCCCATACCATTTCGCCCCAAAAGCGTCACGACCTCCCCAGCATCCAATGAGAGGTTCACTCCATAAAGCGCTTGGCTGTGACCGTAATGCGTGACCAAATCAGAGACGCTGAGCATGCTCATCCTTCCCCCAGATAGGCCTGTTGTACTTCTACATTCAAACGGATCTGTTCCGGTTGGTCGGTCGCGATAATGTGCCCATAAACCAGTACAGAAATGCGGTCGGCGAGCGTAAATACCGCATCCATATCATGTTCGATCAACAGCATGGTTTTCTGACCTTTCAAACTTTGTAAAAGGTCAATCATTTCTGCAGCCTCCTGCCCCCCTAGACCCGCAAGGGGTTCATCCAGCAAAAGAAGGCGCGAATTGCTTGTTAATGCCATCGCGACTTCGAGGCGGCGTTGTTCTCCATGTGCGAGGTTATCCACCCGAGCATGAAGCTGATCCTCTAGGCCGACCTCCTTTGCAAAGCTCCCAGCGCGGTCTCTCACGGTTTGGCGTTTTCGCACATCACTCCAGAATCTAAAGGAATGCCCAGCTTGTGCTTGGATGGCCAATTGCAAATTGTCCAAAACGCTCATTGAGCGAATAAGAGAGGTTATTTGATATGTGCGGCTCATGCCCAAATGCGGTCGCTGGTGTTCACTCATTCTGGTTATATCGCGCCCCGCAAAATGCACTGTGCCGCTGTCAGGCATCACATTTCCAGAAAGTTGAGAAATCAACGTTGTTTTGCCTGCACCGTTAGGCCCGATGATCGCGTGTAGCTCGCCCTCGCGTATCGACAAGTTCAAATCATCCGTTGCCTTTACGCCGCCATAGGATTTGTTCAATCCCTTGATGCTCAGCAGCTCAGTCATCTGTTTTTTGCCCCCTCTCCAACAGTGAGGATAATCCCCCCCGCACAAAGAGAACAATACCAATCAACATCAACCCGAAGGGCAGGTGCCAATAGACCGTTATGGTAGACAGAACTTCTTCAACAACAATAAATGTAATCGCGCCCAAGAGAGGCCCCATTGTCGTGGCCACACCACCCAGAATAACCATGAACATCAGTTCCCCCGAACGCGCCCAGTCAATCATTTCCGGGGAAATAAACGTGGTAAAGTTCCCCAGCAAAGCGCCGGCAAACCCACAAATCACGCCAGAAATCACATAGGCTGCGAGTTTATAGCGAAACGTATTATACCCAAGTGAAATCATCCGCGCTTCGTTGCCTTTGATCCCCTCCAAAACCATCCCAAATTGTGACCGTGCAATTCTACGCACCCCCCACATAATCAAAAAGAGGCTGAGAACGGATACCAGAAACATCTGCACCGGATCATCCAGGGAAATCAGCGGAAACTCTGAGCGCGTATCTATCACCAGCCCGTCATCCCCGCCATATTCCGAAATCGAGACCAGAAGGTAATAAAGCATCTGCGCAAAGGCCATCGTGATCATGATGAAATAGACCCCTTTCACCTTAAGGCAGACCAGACCGGTCAAAAACGCAAAAAGCGCGCTTGCAAAAAGCGCCAGAGCGATTTGCAAAAATCCATTGGTGGAAGCGATCATATCCATCCCACCATAGAGCCAGTGGTGCGCTGGAATACCGACTGCGTAAGCACCAATTCCAAGATAGGCGGCATGCCCAAAGGACACCATACCTCCGTAACCAAGGATGAGGTTCAGTCCCACCGCCGCGATCGCCAGAATGCTCAGCCGTGTGGCGAGATCCAGATAAAATGCAAAACCAAAGAGATTCAGCATCAAAGGAACCACCAAAACCGCTAACAAAAGAAGGCTCTTTGCAACTGTATTTTTGGGGTTCATCACGCTCACCGCAGCTTTGGTGGGAAAAGACCTTGCGGTCGCATCGAAAGAATGAGTGCCATCAGAATATAAATCAGCATAGACGACAGCGCCGGTGCGGAGTTTTCAGCGGCAGCACTTGACATAAAAAGCTTAAATATATCATCGAGAAACGCACGTCCCAATGTATCAATCAGTCCGATGAAAAGGGCTGCATAAAATGCCCCTTTCATTGATCCTATTCCGCCGACAATAATCACGACGAAGGCCGTGATGATGATGTTATTCCCCATCCCAAGAGAGGCTTCGGTGATCGGAGCAATCAACATACCGGCCAATCCCGCAAGCACTGCACCCAGCGCAAAAACCAGCGAAAATAATGTCTTTATATCAACCCCCAGGGCCGACACCATAGTCCGGTTGGAAGCCCCCGCCCGAATAAGCATTCCAAGGCGTGTGAAATTCACGAGCCAATAAAGACCCGCCGCCGCGGCCAGTCCGGCAGCAATAATGGTGAGACGAAATGTTGGGACGACAATCCCCGACCAGATTTCTATCTGCCCGTCCAGATAGGGCGGCAGCGGGATCGCAATGCCCGCAGGCCCCCAAATCAGATGCGCCAAAGTATCAATGACCAAAATCGCACCGAAAGTACCCAGCACATGCTCTAAGTGGTCCCTTTCGTAAAGGGGTCTGGCAATAAACCGTTCCAACAGGAAACCGGCAAGTGCAACAATGGGCAATGCCAAAATCACCGCCAGCACAAAGCTTCCGGTCAGAAATGTCAGCGAAGCACAAATAAACGCGCCAAGCATATAAACCGCACCATGTGCCAGATTAACGAAATCCAATATGCCAAAGACCAAGGTCAACCCAGAAGCCACCAAAAACAGTAATATTCCGAGCTGCACTCCGTTCAACAGCTGAATGACAAAGAGAGTTGTATCCAAGAGAGCCTCTCGCCTTGGTATGTGCCGCTGTTTAAGGATGTCTGGGGGCCATAAACAACCCCCAGAGAACCAGTCTTAGTTCATCTGACAATCTGCAGCATGTGGATCAACATGGTTTGTCAAAACCGTATCTACCACTTTGGTTGTCCAGTCACCATTTCCATCAACAACAACTTCGCGCAGATAGAAGTTCTGAACTGGGAAGTTATTCGAACCATAGGAATATGACCCTCTGACAGAGTCATAGTCAGCAGATTTCAAAGCTGCACGCAGACCATCCATATTTGTCATATCGCCGTCGACTTTTTCCACCGCCGCAGCAATCATATTGATCGTGTCATAAGACTGGGCTGCATAAAAGCTTGGGTATGTCCCAAACTTAGCTTTGAAATCAGAAACGAATTTCTGGTTGGTGGGATTGTCAAGAGACGGATCCCATTCTTGTGTCACTTTGGACCCTACGATGCCCGAAAAATTCGCCGCCTGCAGTTTTGGCAGGGAAATCCCGTCAATCGTAAAGACGGAATAAAGCGGCAATTCATCTTTCAAACCGGCTTGGTGGTATTGCTTGGTAAAAGCGCCCGCTGCGGCACCTGGGTAAAAGACAAAAATACCATCCGCACCCGAAGCTTTGGCTTTCGCCAGCTCTGCTGAGAAATCCAGCTGAGCGTCGGCACCCCATTTTGTGAGATCCTTGCCCACAACTTCGCCTTTGAACGTGCGCTCAAGACCCGCAACCATATCTTTCCCAGCCGCATAGTTGGGCGCCATAATGTAAAGTGATTTCACCCCAGCTTTGTTCAGGACTTCGCCCATTGCCATGGGCGTCTGGTCATTCTGCCATGACGCCGAGAAGAAATTCTGATCGCAAAGCTTGCCTGCCATCTGAGACGGACCAGCATTCGATGAAATCAATATTTTCCCAGCATCCAGAACAGATTTGCGCGAAGCCAAAAGCACGTGGCTCCAAATGTATCCGGCCACGATATCCACATTGTCTTGCTTCACCAAGCGATCTGTCACTTGTTTACCAGTATCCGGCGCAAATCCATCATCGCCAAAAACCACTTCCAAGTTATGTGCACCTGCTTTTCCGCCCAAATGTTCAATGGCAAGGTTCACGGCATTTTCCATATCCTTACCGATCACCGCCGCCGGTGTCGTCAACGTTGTGACGAAGCCAATTTTTACATCTGCCGCTATTGAAGATGTTGCAAGCAACGTCCCCCCCAATAATGATACAAGCAACTTTTTCATCATATTCTCCCTGATTTATGAAAAGATATTAGCATAAGATGAGGCGGCGTAAACAAGGTATTGATATAAAAAATCCCTCATGTAGGCTGGAGGTGGGGGGATCAGCTGTAGCGGTAGCATAGGAAAAAGATTGTCAGAAATCGCTCATTTCGACTTAAACGCAATCGGTGCGGAGTTTATTGAGAACCCCTATCCGACACTTGCAACGCTTCGACACGAACGTCCGGCACATTATAATTCCGATGGATCAGTCTTTTTAACGCGCTATGAAGATTGTCTCGCGGTCTATCGATCCCGCGATATGCTATCCGACAAGACTGAATATTTTGGAGAAAAATTTGGCAAATGTCCTTTGCTTGAACATCATACCACCAGTCTGATTTTTAATGACCCTCCCTATCATACCGTGGTGCGCAAGCTTATTTCTGGGGCCTTCACGCCCCGAAAACTGCGGGAAATGGAGCAATTGATCCATGATATTGTCGACCGGTTGCTGGACGATATTGCGGAGCGCGATGAGATCGATATGGTGGCGGATTTTGGGATGGTATTGCCGACTGAGATCATTTCTTTCATGCTTGGCATACCAGAAGAGTATCGTAAGAAATTGCGCAGCTTTTCCATTTCCATTCTGGGTGCGCTTGATCCTGTTGTATCAGAGCAAGGAATGATGGCGGGCAATCAGGCCGTCAGCGAATTCAGTCACGTGTTAAATGATTTAATCAACCATCGCCGCGCCAATCCCGATGGTGCACAACAAGGTGAAGTTCTGGAAAGTTTGATTTTTGGCGAACATGAAGGCCGCGTCCTGACGCAAGAGGAATTGATCCAAAACTGTATTTTCATCCTGAACGCAGGGCATGAAACCACCACCAGCCTAGTCAGCAATTCGGTGGGCCTCTTTTTGAACAATCCAATGCAACACAGGCGACTTTTGGAAGATCGCAATTTGATCGCTACAGCGGTTGAAGAATGCTTGCGCGTCGAAAGCCCCTTACAAATTGGCAACCGGCAAGCCGGCGAAGACATTGATCTGGGTCATCACACGATCAAAAAAGGCACCTATATCCACACCTCAATTGCCGGAGCAAACCGTGATCCTCAGCAATTCGAAAATCCGGACAAATTTGACATTACGCGACGCCATAACAAACATATCGCCTTTATCACCGGGATACATGTTTGTCTTGGTGCAACACTCGCCCGAATGGAGGGGCGCATCGCACTTGGAAAACTGTTCGAACGGTTTCCCAAAATGGTTGCCAATGGTCCGGCTGCGCGGCTCCCGCTTGCGCGGTTTCGTGGATTTTCGCATCTGCCGGTAAAACTACATTAATAAGGAAGAGCCGCAAAATGACGGATGAAACATCCCCCGCCCCGCATGCAAACCAACCAGAAGATACACCCGCATTGCGGCAGCTTTACGCAGACTTCAAAGACAATCACCTCAACCCGCTTTGGACACAGACCGCCAATTTAATGCCCCCCCACCCACGACCAAAGGCGGTGGCCCATGTTTGGGAATGGGGCGCGCTTTATGACATGGCGGTCAGGTCCGGTGATCTTGTCCCTGTTGGACGTGGCGGGGAACGCCGCGCTATCGGGCTTGCCAATCCGGGCCTTGGGGGGCGCGCCTATATCTCTCCAACGCTTTGGGCAGCTGTGCAATATCTTGGCCCCGGTGAAAATGCGCCAGAGCATCGACATGCGCAAAACGCCTTTCGCTTTGTGATCGAGGGAGAGGGAGTTTGGACCGTGGTCGATGGGGACCCTGTACGTATGTCACGCGGGGATCTTTTGCTGACAGCAGGATGGAAATTTCATGGGCATCAAAATATCGCGAGCGATCCCATGGTCTGGCTCGACGGGCTTGATATTCCATTTGGGCAGCAAATGGATGTCGGTTTTTTTGAATTTGGTCCAGAAGTGGTGTCGGATCTTTCCACTCCGGATCTGTCGCGCGCAGAACGGCTTTGGGGCCATCCCAGCATCCGCCCCCTCAGCCGCCTTGAAGAAGAGCCGAGTTCCCCCCTGCCTGCCTATCGTTGGGTGCATACCGATGCCGCACTTCGTGAACAGCTCGCGCTTGAGGACGAAGGTCACAACGTCACACTGAGCAAAGGACATGCGGCCATCAGATTTATTAACCCGACCACGGGAAAGGATGTTTTGCCAACGATGCGGTGCCAATTCCACCGCTTGCGCCAAGGTGCTGTATCTGTGGCCAAAAGGGATGTGGGTTCATCCGTGTTTCAGGTGTTTGAAGGATCAGGTCATGTGACCCTTGGAAATGCACGCTACAGTATCAAGAAAGGCGATATTTTTGTCGTGCCGTCGTGGATCGAATGGTCCCTGGAGGCGACAACAGAATTTGATCTATTTCACTTTTCTGATGCCCCTATTATGGAAAAGTTGAATTTTGCGAGATCGGTCTAAGTCAGAAAGCTCAGGTGTTCGAGCTGATGGTCGGGAAAGCCAAAGGCGCGAAGCTGGTTTTGTGCATCCCCCGTAGAGGTGAACCACCCTTCTGTCTTTAGCCTAGCTCCTTTAAGGTCGATCGCCTTTAAGATACGCGATTTGATCACTTCCGCATCGAAATCCGAACGGTCCAATTTGGCAAAATATGCCTCTTCCAGCGCGAGATCGGCAACGATAGGGTCCTCGACCTTTCCGCCGCTTCCCGGGTAGCGGTACCACCCTGCCCCAGCTTTTTTTCCTAATTTGCCCAACTCAAAAATCCGCTTGGGGATAAGCGCCCAAGGCTCCGCATTATAATCAAGACTGCGCCAATCTACATGCGCATAAACAAGATCAAGACCGATATGATCCTGTACTTCAAAGGGGCCTTGTTCGAAGCCAAAATCCACCATCGCCTCATCGACTTCCCACGGGTTTGATCCCAACAAAAAGGTCAAACAGGCCTCTTGAAAATAGGCAAACAAAAGTGGCGTGTTTCGGGGATCACTCAGCATAACATTCATAGGCCTGAGATGGGCTCATTTATTCTCAGGACAAGTAATTTTTCGCCCCAATCAATGCGATGAGCTGCTCAAGGGACTGATCCAAGGTTAATCCGGATGTATTCAATTGAGCGTCTGCGCGCGCATAGGCGGTTTGACGTTCTGTCAGAAGTCTCTTTAGCTGTTCCATAGCAGCGGGGTTACCTGCCATGGGCCGTTCGTCGCCTTGCTCTCTAACACGCCGCATATGATCGTCGGGGGTGGCGCGCAACCAGACCGTATGAAAGCGTGATAAAAGCATGTCATAAGTTTCAGCGTCTTCTACCACTCCACCTGCGGCAGCCATCATCACGTGATCATGATCATCTGAAACCTGCAAAAGGGCATCCTGCTCAAGCTTACGATATCCCTCTTGCCCATAAAGTCCGATGATTTCTCCCACTGCCATTCCGGCCATGGTTTCGATTTCCTTGTTTAATTCCAGAAACGGAACTGACAAACGATCAGCCGCCAACGCCCCAAGCGTTGATTTCCCAGCACCCCGCAAGCCAACCAAACAAATCCGCTTGGCCCGTTCATCCGCATTTTGCCTGTCTTCCAGCTGCTCCATGATACGAGCTCGCAAAGTTGGATCAGCCTTTTGATAAAGCGCTAAAAGTTTCGTAAGTTCTTGATCCAAAGGCTCTGCGTCTTTCAACAACCACTCCAGTTGAAGATCAAGCGCCATCGCGACGCGCAACAACAAGGCAATCGATATATTGCCCTCCGCGCTTTCTAATTGCGCAAGATACCTTTGTGATACACCGGATTTTTCTGCCAAAACACGCCGTGACATGTGCACATTTGATCTGGCCTGCCGCACCTTACTGGCGATCTGGGCCTGTAAATGTGCATGCACCGCGCTGACACCCTTATTCTCAAGGGGATCCGTCGTTTGGGTGGTTATCAAAGTTACGTTTGTCATGATTTTCCCAGATTTTTCCTACCCACCCCTACCGATGAATTACATCCGCATTGGATTAGTAGGTTTCCACATGAAAACGCCCCTCTTCGCGCATTTGACTTTGCAGGGTTGACCATTCAAGCCCTTGCGCTTTCGCGATATCATTCAACGCGCTTGTCACACCGCTTTCCATGTCTTTCTTACCGCAAACATAGATATGTGTGCGATTGTCTTTCAAAAGCTCCGCAACCTTATCCGCTTCACTGCGCATCCGGTCTTGAACGTATTCTTTTTCGCCCTCACGGGAGAAGACGAGATGTTGTTCCATAAGATCTATGGGTAACTTTGAGAGCGGTCCAAAATAAGGCAGGCTGTTTTTGCGACGTGCCCCAAAAAACATCACCATGGCATTTTTACGGGATCCAGACGTCCTCTGACGCCGCATGGTAAACGCGCGCATGGGCGCCGATCCCGTGCCGGTACAGATCATCAAAAGGCGCGCATCAGGGTCGTCCGGCATGAGAAAAGTCGCCCCAAACGGTCCAGTGATCTGTACTTCATCGCCCTGCTTTAGATCACAAAGATAATTTGAACACACGCCTTGTTCATCGCGTTTGACCGTCAGCGCGAGATTGTTGTAGTTTGACCGTTCCCCATCCCGCGGAGAAGACACGGAATAAAGTCGGGGCAAATGTGGCTTGCCATTTGCATCGACCCCAGGTGCAATCACACCGATTGACTGGCCCTCTAGGACGGGAAAGGGCAGTGAATGAAGATCCAATATTATGTGACGCACATCATACTCGGCATCTTCAGTCAGACGATAATTTCCCTGAACCTTTGCCGTTGCCGGTTTGCCCAGAGTATACATATTGACCGCGGGTTTCGCCGCTGAGGCCGGCGCAAAAGCTTTGCCCCCTGTGCCTGAATGTGCCTCAGCCAGAAGCGCTGAAATCTCCTCATCCAATGCTTCATGCTCAGCATCCCCCTCTGTCCCATTGATCTCTTCTTGTTCAGGCAGTTCATCCCAGCCAAACTGATCCTCAAGGCTATAGGGTTCATGGACAACCCGCCATTCATCAATCGATCCCGTTGGACAGACAGGAATACAATCCATGCAGAAATTGCATTTGCTGGCATCTACAACAACATTGTTGTCATCATGTTCAATCGCGCCGATCGGACATGTCATTTCACAGGTGTAACACCTTATGCAGATCTCAGGATCAATCAAATGCTGTTTCAGCGGCTTATTCATCACATGTCTCCTGCAATGCCATCAAAGTGAAGCTACCGGGGCGCATAGACCGCCCCAAATTGGATCATGCCATATGCAGCTTTACGTATTCAAAGTCCCCAGGTTTGTTATCAATTCCGACCTTGGGCGGGGCAATCCAGCTTGCGTATTCTCCGGGCGTATAACACGGTTTCATCAAGGATTGGATATAAGCACCATCCTCTTTGTTGGGCAGCCATTTTTCGCGATTTCTTTCCCATTCGGCTTCGCTAATGATGTCGCCTTCAGGGGATGATTTAATCGCGGAAAAGACGCCAATTTGGCGATGAAACGCCTCATGGGGCAGCGCAAATTCAAAATCAATGCCTGATTTTTGCAACAATTTGTTCCAGCGGCCAATGCCGCCCGCCGCATCGCGCACATAATCGTCGCGAAGACGCATGTTGATCGCGGTGAGCGCTGGGACTTCTTCAGAAATGATCGCGCCGTTGACCACATTGCGCACCATATAGGTGTCATTATTAAGCTGGTGATCGTCATCAATGCGCACTTCCATATAGCGCCCTTTGATACCGGCGTTAAATGCATTGGCCGCATTTGTTGA
>VMBT01001227.1_pt1 | contig 13849 bp, 11 predicted proteins | sample 4404301 | NCBI WGS metagenome assembly VMBT01 (sample SAMN12238535, study PRJNA552566) | marine metagenome | isolation source: Coastal seawater | place: USA: coastal Georgia, Sapelo Island | collected 2008-08/2009-08
ATGCACCGGGTGATGGCTTGTCGGATCCACCATGTGGCGTAGGTCGAGAACTTGAAGCCCTTGGTGTGGTCGAACTTCTCGACCGCGCGCATCAGTCCGAGATTGCCCTCCTGAACAAGATCAAGTAGTTGCACCCCCCGGTTCGAATAGCGCTTGGCGATGCTCACCACGAGACGCAGATTGGCTTGGGTGAGTTCGCTGCGCGCCCGCTCCCCCATGGTCACCTGACGGGTCAACCGTCGAACCTCTGCCGGGTCGTCGACGCCAACGTCGATCGCCGCCGCGGCAGCCGCCCCCTGCTCGACGAGCTGAGCGAGGCGCCGCTCCTCCTCCACGGTGAGCAGATCGACGCGCCCGATATCGCGGAGGTACATGCGAACGCTGTCGCCCCCGCCCTCTTCGCCGCGGCCGCGGCGACTGCGACGGCTGGTGCGTCGACGGTCCAAGAGCCGTTCGTCGTCGGGCACCACCCCACTCGGCGGGGTGTCGTCGTGATCCACGCGATCATCGATCTCGATACCGAGCACCGCGAGGGCACCGGTGATCGCGCCGAGGTTGTCTTCGTTCAGCTCGACCTCGCGGAAGACATGCGCGATCCGGTCAGCGTGAACGGAGCCGCTCACTCGGCCGAGTTCGACCAGTTCGCCCCACTCGACCTCGGACACACCAGCCAGTGGGGTCGCTCCCGGCGTGTCCGCGGATGTCACGCCGACGCGATCGCTCATGGGGTGTCCCCCGGACTCGGTGCGAGAACCGCTCCGCTCGGGTCTCTCTCGGCCAACCACCCGAGCAACACATCCAGGGCATCGCGTCCCCGGTCGGGGTCGTGAAGGACCTCGATGAGTCGCCGAGCCTCGGTGTCCGCAACGAGGCGCGAAGGATCGACCGGACCTCGCAGCGCTCGACGGACCGCCGTGGCTGCCAAGTGTCGCACTTCAACTTCGGGATCGATCTCGAGGTCGACGATGGCGGCGCGCTCGAGGATCTCACGGGCCTCCGGGTCAGCCGCGGCCAGAGCGCCGTTGAGGTCACCCGGATTCGCGGCGATCGCGTCGAAGGCCCGCCGGTTGACCTCGTCGAGAAAGAGCTCCCCGACGAGGATCGGCGCGACCTCGTCCCACGACTGGACGAGAGCGCTGAGTACGGCGAACTCGGCCGTATCACGATGTCGAGCGACTCCGGAGGGTCTCGGCGCCTCCATCTGTGGGCGTCGGGTTCCCCGCTCGGCGATCCGAACGAGGTCACCGACCGCGAGACCGAGCTGCGTCGCCACCTGCCCGGCGTAGATCTTGCGCACGTTCACGTTCGGGTGCTCATTGACCACGGCCATGGCGCGCTCGCCCGCGCGCACCCGCTGCTCGGGCGTCTCCGCCGGCTGGGCCTGCAACACTCGATCGAGTCGGAACGCGAGAAACGGTGTGGCGGAATCGATGCTCGCCGCGAGCGCCTCCGGGTTATCGAGCGCCAGATCTCCCGGATCGCGGCCACCCGGAAAGCGCGCCACGGAGACCTCGATGTCGTACTTCTGCTCCCACTCATAGAAACGCTCGGCCGCGCCCTGACCCGCTGCGTCAGCGTCGAAGGCCAACACCACCCGCGACGTGTACCGCTTCAGCAGACGCACGTGCTCCTCGGTGAAGGCCGTCCCGCAGGTGGCGACCGCGATCGGAAGCCCGCTTGAGTGGAAGCCAATGACGTCGGTGTATCCCTCGCACACGATCGCCCGGTTCTGCCGCACGATCTCCGACTTCGCCCAGTTCAACCCATAGAGGGTCCGTGACTTCGTGTAGATCGGCGTCTCCGAGGAGTTCTTGTACTTCGCGGGATCGTCGGAGCCGGGCAGGATGCGCCCCCCGAGAGCAACCGCTTCACCATTCTCATCGAAGATCGGGAAGATCACCCGAGCTCGGAACGCGTCCTGAAGACGCTGACGCCGGTTGATGAAGGCAAGTCCTGTCGCCACCAGATCGTCTCGAGGAGCATCGAGGGCCCCAGACAGGAGGTCCCAGTCATCGGGGGCCCATCCAAGGCGGAAGGTTCGAGCGGTCTCTCCGGCGAGCCCCCTCCCACGCAGGTAGTCGCGCGCCGCGCGCGCATCCGGCGAGTTCAACAGGCGGTCGTGGTACCAGTCGACAGCCGAGCCCATGGTCGCCACGAGCCGCTTGCGCCTCGCCCGTTCCTTGGACTGTCCGGTCGAGGTGTAGTTCAGCTGGATGCCAAGACGGTTGGCGAGGTGCTCCACCGCTCCGACGAAGTCGGTGTGCTCCATCGACTGCACGAAGTTGAAGACATCCCCGGCGGCGTCGCAACCGAAGCACTTGTAGCGACCGGTCTCCTCGCGAACGTTGAACGAGGGGGTCTTCTCACCGTGGAACGGACAGAGACCAACCCAGTTCCGACCCGCTCGCTTGAGTTGGACATGCGCGCCGACGACGTCGACGATCGAGGCGGCCGAGCGGATGCGTTCGATGTCGTCGTCCGCGATCGCCATGGACCGAATCTACTTCTCGGTCTCCACCTGCTCTGAGCCCGCGCCGGTCACGCCACGGCCAGCGAGGGCCGCCTGCTCCTCGAGGGACTCGGCCTTGAGTGAGAAGCCGATCGCCGAGGTCAGCACGATGGCGATCACCGCGAGGGAGAGCCAGGTCGGGACGTGGAACCACGAGTGGACGATCATCTTCAGGCCGACGAAACCGAGGATGGTCGCGAGACCCTGCTGAAGGAACCGGAATCGGTGATGCATGTCGGCGAGCAGGAAGTAGAGAGCCCGCAAGCCAAGAATCGCGAAGGCGTTCGAGGCGAAGACGATGAACTGCTCACGACTCACCGCGAGCACGGCGGGCACACTGTCAACCGCGAAGACGACATCGGTCGCCTCCACCAGAACGAGCACCGAGAAGAGTGGGGTGGCCAGTCGTCGCCCATCGATGCGGGTGAAGAGTCGCTGTCCGTCCATCTCCGGGGTTGAGGGAACAACCCGCCCTACCGCCCGCAGAAACGCGCTGTCGGCGGGATCGACGTGGTCCTTCGAGGAGAAGACGAGGCGCCCCGCGGTGAACAGGAGGAAGGCGCCGAAGAGGTAGAGCACCCAGTCGAAGCGCTCGATCACCGCGACACCCGCGAAGATGAAGATCGCCCGCATGACGAGCGCACCGAAGATGCCCCAGAACAACACCCGATGCTGATGGCGTTGCGGGACGCCGAAATGCCCCATGATCAGCGCCCAGACGAACACGTTGTCGATACTCAGGCTCTTCTCGATCAGATAGCCCGATACGTATTCGCCCGTCGCCGCGAGACCGAACCACCAGCCGACGACCGCCGCGAACGCCAAACCGCATCCAATCCACACAGCGGACTCGATCGCCGCTTCGCGGATGTGGACCTCGTGCGCCTCCCGATGCACGACCAGCAGATCGATCAAGAGCATCGCGGTGATGACCGATACGAGCACGAGCCAGTGCCAAGGCCGGACATCGACCGAGACAAACCCCCCGGTCGCTGCCGAGAGCAGAGTTGAGGGAGTCGTCACTGGCGGCCGAGCAGACCGCCGAGGGCGCCGCCCGACGGTCCGGAGCCACCTCCGACGGCGGCGGAGATCCACCCGAGTAACTCATTCGGGTTGCGGGTCTGCGTCCAGACGCGCCCTGGTCCAGTGAAGTCGAACACCAGGCCCTCACCACTCTTGACCGTCTGCACTAGGCCACCGGAGGCCTGTCGGATCTGCATGGTGATCGACTCGGTGTAGGCGACCATATGGCCAGTGTCGACGGTGAAGTGCTGTCCGGCCTCGAGATTCCACACCTCGAGTGCCCCGTAGCAACTGAAGACCACCTGACCAGAGCCCGCCGCACGGAGGATGAATCCACCCTCGGACCCGAAGAGGTTTCGGAAGCCACCCCACTTCGTGTCGATCTCCACGGTCTGCTCGTTGGCCAACCATGAGCCCTTCGAGATGAACAGCGCAGACTCCGGCGACACCTGATGAACGGTGATGTCGCCAGGGAGCCGCGCGGCAACGTCGACGAAGCCGCCCTGCGCCGGAGCGGTGTAGGTCGACACGAAGAAACTCTCGCCGCCGAGCGCCGCGCGCTTCAGCGACTTCATCACGCCACCCTCCGCCCGAGACCGCAACTCGACCCCGGCCGACATGGCCATCATCGCTCCCGATTCGACCCGGGCCGCCTCACCTCCTTGCATCTGCAGGCGAGCGACGCCATAAGCGGGGGTGTGACGTGTCGTTATCTCCATGGGGCAATCCTGCCACGGCCCCTCGCGGGCCGTGGCTCAGATCACTTCTGTGAGTCGCTCGCGCCGACGATCGCCTGCGCGGCGGAGAGGCGCGCGATCGGCACGCGGAACGGCGAGCAACTCACGTAATCGAGACCGAGTCGGTAGAAGAGATCGATCGACTCGGGGTCGCCACCGTGCTCACCGCACACGCCGAGCTTCAGATCGGGCTTGGTGGAACGTCCACGCTCGGCACCGAGGCGAACGAGGTCGCCGACACCCGACTGGTCGATGGTGTCGAACGGATTCCGCTTCAACAGGCCCTGCTCGAGATAGGCCGGCATCATCCGGCTCTCGACATCATCGCGGCTGAAGCCGAAGGTCAGCTGGGTGAGGTCGTTCGTGCCGAAGGAGAAGAAGTCGGCGGCCTCGGCGATCTCGTCGGCGCGCACCGCGGCCCGCGGGGTCTCGACCATCGTGCCGATCGAGATGTGCGGCTTACGGCGCATGCCCTTGAGCGCGGCGTCGACCTCCTCCTGCACCCAGGAACGGGCCAGCGCCAGCTCCTCGCGGGTGACGGTGAGCGGAATCATGATCTCGACGATCGGACGCCCACCCGCCTCACGAAGCTTGGCGGCGGCGTCAAGCAGCGCCCGTACCTGCATGGCGTAGAGACCCGGCTTGATCACTCCGAGACGAACACCGCGGGTACCGATCATCGGGTTGTGCTCGGCCCAGGACTCCGCAGCGGCGAGCAGCTTCTGCTCCTTGGCGGAGAGACCCCGCTTGGCCGCCTTGACCTTCAACTCCTCCACTGAGGGGAGGAACTCGTGCAACGGAGGATCGAGCAGGCGGACGGTGACCGGGAGGCCATCCATCGCCTCGAGGATCTCCTCGAAGTCGGCCTGCTGCGCCACGCGAAGTTGCTCGAGCGCCTTGGCCTCCTTGCGAGGAGTGTCGGCGAGGATCATCGCGCGCACGATCGGCAATCGGTCGGGGGCGAGGAACATGTGCTCGGTCCGGCAGAGACCGATTCCCTCGGCTCCCTTCTCACGCGCGACCGCGGCATCGGCGCCGGTATCGGCGTTCGCGCGCACGGCGAGATGACCCTTCCGGATGACGTCGGCCCACGAGAGGATGACGTCGTACTCCTTCGGCGGCTTCGCGTTCGCCATCTCAAGCGCGCCGAGCATGATCTCCCCGGTGTGACCATCGATCGAGATGACGTCGCCCTGCTTCACCACGGTGTTGCCGACGCTGAACTGCCGACCCTCGATGCGAACCTGCTCGGCGCCGACGACCGCTGGGGTTCCCCAGCCTCGAGCGACGACCGCCGCGTGACTCACGAGGCCGCCACGGGAGGTGAGGATGCCTTGGGCGACCATCATGCCGTGGACGTCCTCGGGGCTCGTCTCACTCCGCACGAGGATCACCTTCTCGCCTCGCTTGGCCGCTGCTTCGGCATCATCGGCGGTCAGGTAGACGCGGCCGACCGCGGCGCCGGGAGAAGCTCCGAGGCCCTTCGCGATCGCCGTCGACTTCTTGGAGAACTGCGGGTGGAGCACCGACTCGAGGTGCTCGGCGGTGACCCGCATGACGGCCTCCTCACGCGAGATCTTCCACGACTTGCGCTTCACGCCGTCGGTGCCCTTGGTCATGTCGACCGCCATCTTCAAGGCCGCGGCCCCGGTCCGCTTGCCGACGCGGGTCTGCAGCATCCAGAGACGGCCCTGCTCAATGGTGAACTCGGTGTCGCACATGTCGGTGTAGTGCTCCTCGAGTCGCTTGAAGATCTTGAGGAGGTCAGCGTGGATCTTCGGGAAGAGGCGCTTCATGTCGTCAAGGCCGAGGGTGTTGCGGATTCCCGCGACGACGTCCTCACCCTGGGCATTGACGAGGAAGTCGCCATAGGGGCGGTTGTCACCGGTCGCGGCGTTGCGGGTGAACCCGACGCCGGTTCCCGAGTTGTCGTCACGGTTGCCGAAGACCATCGTCTGCACGTTGACGGCGGTGCCGAGTTCGTGACTGATCTTCTCGCGAACTCGGTAGGCGATCGCTCGGGCGCCGTTCCACGAACGGAACACCGCTTCGATCGCGCCATCGAGCTGGGCGCGCGGATCCTGCGGGAACGGGGCGCCGGTCGCGCGGCGGACGGCAGCGAGGTAGGTCTTGACGAGCGCCTTCAGCGCAGCGGCGTCGAGATCCGCGTCGTTCGCGGTGCCCGCCTTGGCCTTGGCCGCCTCGAGGGGGTGCTCGAACACCTCGCCGTCGACACCGAGGACGATGCGTCCGTACATCGCGATGAAACGGCGGTAGGAGTCGTAGGCGAATCGCTCGTCGCCGGTGACCGAGGCGAGACCGACGACGCTGCGGTCGTTGAGACCGAGGTTCAAGACGGTGTCCATCATCCCCGGCATCGAGAACTTCGCTCCCGAGCGCACGCTGACGAGCAGCGGATCCTTCGCGTCGCCGAGTCGACGACCCATCGTCTTCTCGAGTTTCGCGACGTGACGGGTCACCTCCGCGTCGAGGCCATCGGGCCACCCGCCGTGCATGTAGGCGCGACAGGCGTCGGTCGACACCGTGAACCCAGGGGGCACCGGAAGACCGAGCACGGTCGTCATCTCGGCAAGGTTCGCCCCCTTTCCACCAAGGAGGTCCTTGTAGGACATGGGTGGCTTGCGGTGGGCGTGATCAAATGCGTAGACGTAGGGCACGTCTGGCGAGTCTACGAGCGAGTCCCTCGAGGAGACCACCGCCGTAGCGATGATCGGAATCGGCGGTGCGGGTACGGTTCGGACATGGCTCCGAGTGGCGAACGGCGGGCCGCGCTGCTCGGCTTCCCGGTCCGCGCGACCTCGGGGTTCTGGTTTTTCCTCCTCATCGTCTTCGGACTCGATCCGGGCCCAGAGGGCCTCGTGCTCGCCATCTCACTCGCCGCGTTCACCGTGATTCACGAACTCGGTCACGCCCTTGTCGCCCGACGGCTTGGCGCGGAGGCCTCGATCTCCCTCGGTTTCATGGTCGGCTACACCTCGTTCCAACCCGGTCGCGCCATCGCCACCCCTGGCCGGATGGCGCTCTCGGCGGCCGGCCCGGCCGCCCACATCGCAGCAGGCTGGATATGCCTACTTCCGTGGGCCGCCCATCCCCTCGACATCGACGCGATCTCAGCGAGTGGCATCGCGACCGCGATCTGGTGGGCAGGGGTCGTCATCGGCACCGCGAACCTGATCCCGCTCTGGCCGCTTGACGGCGGCCACCTGGTCTCTCACGCCGTAACTCCCCTACTCGGCCCGTCGGCGGCGCGAGTGGTGATCGGTCTCAGCGCGACCGTCACCTCGGCCGGCATCGTGTGGGCGGCTCAGAGCGCGGCGTGGCGCTCTTTGGTCGTGGTCGGGGCTCTCCTGCTGTGGTCGCAGGTGTCGGCGCTCCGTCTCAGTCGCTGAAGGTCCGCCCGACACGCGCGAGAGCGTGCTCGCCAACCACGCTGGTGACCTCACCGACCTCGGCGCCATCGCGGATCACGGACGACCCGACGAGCGTCCCCGACTCGACGCGGACGCGGACGATCCGACGAGGTGGAATCGAACCGCGGGAATCCATCCGCTCCACCAGTTCCTGACCCGGATAGCACCCCTTGGTGAAGGAGACAGCGACGTCGGTGAGGCCGGTCTCCGCGGCGAGCGTCTCACCCTGAATGATCTCGCTCCCGAGCGCCGGCCAACCGTCGACGATCCGTGACTCCTCCTCCGCCCCATTGCGGTGACCCCCAGCAGCGATCAGTGTGATCTCGGCATCGGTGCGCAACCGGAATCGGAGCAGGCGGGCTGCGACCGACTCGCCGAAACCCGGATCGACATCGAGGACGATGCGGTCGTCTCCCTCGCGCGACACCCCGACCGGGGCGCACACCCGCCCGTCCGGTTCGAGCACGAGGCTGAGGGCTCGGTCGCCAACCGCCATCGAGCCGATGTCTTGGGACAGCTGGCTGTGCAGGTAAGTAACAGCGTCAGGGCCAACCACCTCGATGAGGTCTCGCGGACCAGGAACCACGTAGGTCGGGCCGATCGCGCTCATCGCCGCCCCATCCGTCGAGCCGCCGGGATCGCGGCGAGCAACGCGGCCGCTTTGTTGTGGCATTCGAGGTCCTCATCCTCGGGAATCGAGTCCGCGACAACACCCGCTCCCGCCTGCAGCGAAGCGGTCGTGCCATCGGCGCGGACGAACATCGTCCTGATGCAGATCGCGGTGTCGAGGTTTCCCGACCAGTCGAGGTAGCCGACGACACCGGCATATGGGCCACGTTTCACCGGCTCGAGCGCATCGATGATCTCCATCGCCCGCACCTTCGGCGCGCCACTCACCGTGCCGGCCGGAAGGGTCGCGCGCAACACATCGATCGGACCGAGGCCCTCACGGAGCGTGCCGGAGACCTGCGAGGTGAGGTGCATGACGTGGGAGTAGCGCTCGAGGGTCATGAACTCATCAGGACGCACCGTGCCGAACTCGGCGACTCGCCCGACATCGTTGCGCGCGAGGTCGACGAGCATGACGTGCTCGGCCCGCTCCTTGGGATGCTCGATGAGCTCCGCTGCGAGCCGTCGGTCGTGCTCATCGTCAACCCCGCGCCGTCGTGTACCGGCGATCGGCCGCGAAATGACGGTGCGACCTCGCAGCTGCACCATCGGCTCTGGCGACGAGCCGACGAGCGTGACCCCCTCCGTGCGGAGGAAGTACATGTAGGGGCTGGGATTGACCTGACGGAGCACCCGGTAGACGTCGAAGGGCTCCGCACCGAGCTGCAAGTCAAACCGTTGACTGAGCACCACTTGGAAGATGTCGCCCGCGAGGATGTGCTCCTTGGCCACCTCGACCGCCCGCCGATAGTCACCCGCCCCCGTCGGCGAGGTCACCTCAGGGTTGGGATCGGAGGGATCGGGTGGTTCCGCGGGAGGCTGGGTGAGCGGCTCAGCGAGTCGCGACGCGGCTTCGGCAACGGCTCGGCCGGCTCGCTCGCGGGCGGCGACAAGCGCCTCGCGGTCGAGCCCACCGGTCATGACCGATTCGATCAGCAGGATCCGTTGACGCCAGTGATCGAAGACCGCGAGCGATCCGATCAGGCTCATGACCGCGTCGGGCATGCCGTGATCGTCGGCGGGGGCGTTGGGCAGATGCTCGATCTCGCGCACCACGTCGTAGCCGAGGAAGCCAGCCAACCCGCCGAAGAGCGGTGGGAGCCCCTCGATCTCCGGGGAGGAGTGCGCGGCGAGCAGTTTCTCGAGTGCCGCGAGGATCCCGCGGTCCGTTGGAAGCTCAACCCCAGGATCCCCGGTGATCGTCACCTGACCGTCGCGCAGCACGAGGGTCGCCACGGGGTCACGACCGATGAACGAGAACCGGCTCCAGCGCTCACCGTGCTCAACTGACTCGAACACGAATCCCGGGTCATCGCCGACCAGTTTCATGAAGGCCGAGACGGGTGTCTCGAGATCCGCGAGCACCTCGGTCCACACGGGCACCACCGTGTGCCGCGCGGCGAGTTCGAGGAAGCGCTCCGGATCCGGATGAAGCCTCATGGCGTCAGCGGACGGAAGAAACAGGTCCGCTCACCCGTATGGCAGGCCCCTCTACCGTGCTGTACGACTCCGAACAGGAGGGTGTCACCGTCGCAGTCGTAGCGTGCCCACCGGAGCTCTTGATGGTCACCGCTCGTATCGCCCTTGCGCCACAACTCGGCGCGGCTCCTCGACCAGTAGACCATGCGTCCCTCACGCAGCGTCATCGTCAACGACTCGACGTTCATCCAGGCGAGCATCAGCACCTCGCCGCTCTCCACATCCTGGGCGATCGCTGGAACGAGACCGCGGTCATCGAACCGGATCTGGGCGAGCAGGTCGGCGGTCGCCTCTACCGGGGTCCAGGTCTCTCGCGCCTCCACGCTCCCAGCCTAGGGATCGCCTAGAGGTAGAGGCCGGTCGACGCCTCGATCCGCTCAGCGGCGACGGCGTGAAGGTCGCGCTCGCGCAACATGATGAGGTCCTCGCCTTGGACCTCGACCTCGTAGCGATCGTCGGGAGAGAAGAGCACGAGGTCGCCGACCTCCGCCGCGCGGACGTTCTGCCCGAGGGCAACGACCTCAGCCCAGATGAGGCGCTTCGCCATCTGTGCGGTGGCCGGAATGAGGATGCCACCCGATGACCGGCGCTCTCCATCGTCACGACCGATCCGCACGAGCAGGCGGTCGTTGAGCATTTTGATCGGGAGCTTGTCGGCCGGCGACGTCACGCGGCGAGGGTACCGGCGACCAGCGAGGTCCGTCCCGCGGAGATCCACCTCGGCCCCTATGGTCGGGGGCGTGAACCGTCTTGGCGGGGAGACCTCCCCCTACCTCCGCCAGCACCGGGAGAATCCGGTCGACTGGCACCCGTGGTCATCGGAAGCCTTTGACGAGGCCCGGCGACGCGACGTCCCCGTCCTGTTGAGCATCGGCTACTCCGCGTGCCACTGGTGCCACGTCATGGCGCATGAGTGCTTCGAGGACGACGAGGTGGCCAACGCCATGAACTCGGGATTTGTCAACATCAAGGTCGACCGAGAGGAGCGGCCCGACGTCGATTCGATCTACATGGACGCGGTCGTCGCCCTCACGGGTCGCGGCGGCTGGCCGCTCACGGTCGTGCTCGACCATGACGCCCGTCCGTTCTGGGGTGGCACCTACTACCCGAAGCCGGCTTTCCTCAAGTTGCTCGATGCCCTCGGTGAGGTGTGGCGGGACCGTCGGGAGGAACTCGATGCGAACGCCACTGCGCTCGTTGCCGCGGTCGACGCGACCTCTTCGGTGACCCCGGGTGACGGGCTCCCCGGACTCGAGGTGGTCAACGACGCGCTCGGTCGACTCGCCGGTGCCTTCGATTCCGAGTGGGGAGGCTTCGGTCAGGCACCGAAGTTCCCCTCGACCTTCCACCTCGAACTCGTCATGAGGGCGTACATGACCAACGGCGGGGAGGGTGCTGGCGCCGTGGCGACCACGACGCTCGACGCCATGGCCTCGGGAGGCATGTACGACCATCTCGGCGGCGGCTTCGCGAGGTACTCGGTCGATCGAGAGTGGCTCGTTCCTCACTTCGAGAAGATGCTCTACGACCAGGCCCTCCTCATCCGCGCCTACCGGCAGGGATGGTCGTTGTTTCGCCGAGAGGATTGGCGACTCGTGGTCGAGGAAACCGTCGCGTATGTGCTCGGCACGCTCGCTGATCCATCAGGAGGCATCCATTCAGCCGAGGACGCCGACTCGCTTGCCCCTGACGGCTCCTCGGTGGAGGGCTGGTTCTACACCTGGACTCCCGACGAGGTTCGGGAGGTGCTCGGTGACGATGCCGAGCCACTTCTCGATTGGTTCGGTATCGACGACGCCGGCAACTTCGAGGGTCGGAGCATCCCGAACCGCCTGCACGCCCGAGGCTCCCTCGCCCGTTCACCAGAGATCGAGGAAGGACGTCGCCGGTTGCTCGAAGCGCGCTCCCGACGGCCCCGGCCGGGCCGTGACGACAAGGTGCTCACCGAGTGGAACGCGTTGTTCATCTCCGCGCTTCTCGACGCGGCGACCGCGCTCGACCGGCCGGACTGGGTGGAGGCGGCTGAACGGATCGGACGCTTCCTCGTGGATGAGTTGCGTACCGCGAATGGGCGTTGGCTCCGTTCTTGGCAGGCCGATGGCCAGCCGCGGGCACGTCACCACGCCCTCGCCGCCGATTACGCGGCGCTCGTCGACGCCTTCACCCGGCTCGGCGAGGCGACCGGGCAGGCACGCTGGACCCGACTCGCCGTCGAGACCGCAGACACGATGCTCGACCATTTTTGGGACCCGGAGCACGGCGGCCTCTTCACCACGGCCGATGACGCGGAGCAACTCGTCGTGCGACAGAAGGACGTTTACGACCAGGCGGTGCCATCGGCCAACTCGACGGCGGCACTCGCTCTCATGCGCCTCGGCGCGCTCACCGGAGAGCAGCGCTACACGAACCACGCCGACCGAATCCTCATCCTGCTCGGGGCCCTCATCGAGCGAGCACCGACGGGCCTCTCGAACGCGCTCGCCGTGCTTGAGGTCCGACATCGCGGCATCACCGAAGTAGTGATCCCCGGTGACAACGCGGATTTGGTTCGCGTCGCGAAGGCGGTCTGGCGCCCCGACATGGTGCTCGCCTGGGGAGAGGAGTACGACTCACCACTGTGGACCGGGCGGGTCTCGGGGTTCGCCTATGTATGCCGTGACCGGGTTTGCGATCTGCCAGCGGACTCCCCGGAGTCATTGCTCTCCCAGCTCACCGGCCGGAACTGATCACCAACCGCCGCGGTGCACCACCTGGTCGAGGCCGGGGCGAGCTCGGCCGGCGCTGCGACCGCGATGCTGCGCACTCGGGTCCGCCTCGCCGAGAGCGATCGTCGCCACGATCTCCATCTCGATGGGGATCCCCAGGGATTCCCTGACCTGCTCGGTTGCTCCGAAGGGCCCGAAGAACAGCGCGCCGAGCCCCTCGTCCTCCGCGGCGAGAAGGAGCACCATCGCCGCCATCGACGCATCGACCGTCCAGTACGGGACCGGCCATGCCTCGCGGTCCTCACCGAGACCGGTGTGCCTCTTGTCATCCTCGGCATACCGGGACACGTACGCACCGGGATCAGCGACCACCACTATGACGACTGGGGCGAGGAGCAGTCCGGGCCATGCGAAGCCCTCGCGACGCTCGGCGGGGAGAGTGGCGTCCCAGTAGCGCGCTGTCTCATCATTGGACAGGACGACGAGATGCCATCCCCGGGTGTTGCCAGCGCTCGGGGCGCGGGCAGCGAGATCCACTAGGCGATCAACCACCTCGGGCTCGACGGCGGCGCCGGTGAAGGCCCGGCTCATGCGCCGGTTGCGGACGACCTCCCCGAGGTCGCCCATATCAGCGAGCGCCGAGCTTGACCAGATCCTCGGCCATGGTCCAGCCGTAGGCGATCAACACCCCGCCCCGCTTGTCATCGACCGCGGAGAAGAGCTTGCGCTGCGCTGCGGCGACCTTCTCGGGCTTGAGGGCCTCGTGGTCGACGAATCCGCTGCGCCCATCGGAGACGACGGTGAAGGCCTCGGCCTCGTACGTTGCGTCCACTCCGAATCGCTTGGCCAGACGCCGACCCCAGGCGCGCTCCTCTCCGACGGCGCGCGCACCCGGCCGCGGGGTGACATCGTCGAGATCCTTCAGGATCACCATCGCGTCAGCCGAGACGAAGCGCGAGCCGACCACGACGTCCTCGTCAGGGAAGGCCATGAGGGCTCGGTGGAAGGCCTCTTTCATGAGACCCCGGAGCACTGTGTCGCGCTTGGCGTGACGCTTCGTGCTCATCATGCCGATCAACACACAGGGTGTTCCGCCGATGCGCTCAAGTGTCGAGAACGTGAAGCCGTGGAGCGTGCTGCCGATGCGAGCGGTCGTCGACAAGACCCATTCCTCGCGCGCCTTCGAGATCGCGCCTATGTCGAAAGAGCCCCCCATGGAGGCCATCTCATCCAGTTGCGAATCGGTGACCGCACTGGCGTCGTTCGTCACCACTTCTACCGACATAACCCTTCTCC
>VMBT01001228.1_pt1 | contig 13847 bp, 14 predicted proteins | sample 4404301 | NCBI WGS metagenome assembly VMBT01 (sample SAMN12238535, study PRJNA552566) | marine metagenome | isolation source: Coastal seawater | place: USA: coastal Georgia, Sapelo Island | collected 2008-08/2009-08
TTACCAAAAAAAATTACAGGACCATCTTTTATATTATCAAAATCTTTAATCCATTTTACGCTTTTATCTGAAATCTTAAGTTCTTGAGCTTTTTTTAAATAATTGCTTTTTTCATAAAGATATATTTTTTTAACAGAGTTAAATTCTGGAAATTTCTTAAAAGTATCCAAAAGAGTTTTTGTTAAACTTCCATCTCCCGGACCAAGTTCAACAAAGTTAAATTTTTTTGGTTTACCAAAATTCTCCCATGTATTAATTAACCATATTGCAATTATTTCAGAAAAAAGATTTGAAACTTTAGGCGATGTAATAAAATCTCCGTCTCGTCCAAAAGGTTGTTTTGTAGCGTAATACCCGAATTGATTATCATAAAGTATATTTTCGAAGAAATTATCTACTGGTAAAAATTTTGATTTTTTAAAAAACTTTTGATTAGATTTCATTTTTTTTTCTTAAAATAATCAAAAATACAAAACCAGAAATTACCATTATAGAGCTGAGTATTGTGCCCATACTTAAATTTCCAAATAAGTAACCTAATTGAGAGTCAGGCTCTCTAAATTGTTCGGCTACAATTCTAAATATGCCATAAAAAATTAAAAATAATGATGAGCTTAGACCAATCTTATATTTTCGTTTTAAAGTAATCGTATTAATTAAAATAAATAATATTAAACCTTCGAGTAAAGCTTCATATAACTGAGAAGGGTGTCTCGGCATCATATCAATAGCAGGAAAAATAATACCCCAAGATACTTCAGTTACCTTTCCAACAAGTTCTCCATTGATAAAGTTTGCGATTCTTCCAAATAGTATACCTATAGGAGAAACGCACGCTATAACATCTAGGAAAAAAAATGTTGGAATATTTTTCCTGGTCGAAAAAAGGTGTGTTCCTATTATTATTCCAATCAAAGCTCCGTGGAAAGACATTCCACCTTCCCAAACTTTTATTATTTCTACTGGATTTGAAATATAATATTCAAAATTATAAAAAAGAACGTATCCAAGTCTACCACCAACTATTATAGAAATTATTAGATACGTTATAAGATCATCAAACTCTTTTACATCAAATTTAAAATCAACATTCAGTAAAAAATTTTTGACAATTTTCTTTCCTAACCACCAACCGATAACAATTCCAAAGATATAAGCTAATGAATACCATCTGATTGCTATAAATCCAAAATCTAATAAAACAGGGTCTAAATTATGGATATACATAATATCTTATATCATATTTGAAATTATCGTGACCATCAAATAAGATAACTTATGAGTAACTCAGAAAAAATTTTAAAATCTTTATCTAGCTTGATTGAAAATGGCATTTTAACTTCTAAGGATATTAGAAAAGAAATTTCAACAGACTGGAAATTTAAAAAAGATAAGATAATTAATAAGCTTGAACTTGTATCTAGAGAGGAATTTGAGGTTTTAAAAAAAATTGTTCAAAAGCAAGATGCAGTGATCAAAAAATTGACTAAAAATAAAAAAACTAAAAAGGCAAAGAGATCTTAACTAGCAGGCCATTTTTTTTACTTTTACCCAATTGAATATTGCCACCGTGTGAATTAATTACATCTTCAACAATTGCCAAGCCTAGTCCCACACCTGATTGATTTAAACTTCTACTTTTATCAAGTCTGAAAAAAGGTTTGAAGACATTTTTATATTGATCTTCTGGTATTCCAGGTCCATCATCTTCAAATAAAATTGTAGCTAATCTATTTCCTTTTTGAATTTCAACATTTACTTTCTTTCCATAAGTTAGACCATTTTGTATGATATTTTCAAAAGATCTTTGTAATGCTGTAAGCCTTCCTTTTAATTCAATCAAATCACTGCTTTCATTAAAAGTGAAGTTATTGTTATTAAACTTATTTCTTATCGAGATCAAAAGATCATTTAAATTAATGATTGTAGAAGGTTCTTGAACTTGAGTTTTTGCAAATTGTAAATAATCATTCAGCATTTTTTCCATTTCATCAATATCTTTAGACATGCTTTCAGAGATATCTTTTTGTTTTAACATTGCTAATTGTAATTTTAATCTTGTTAAAGGTGTTCTCAAATCATGACTAATTCCAGATAACATTTCCGCTCTTTGGTTAAGGTGTCTGTTTATTCTTTTAGCCATCCGATCAAATTCAAAAGCTGCCTTTCTAATTTCCTGTGAACCTGAGGCTCTAAAGTCATTAACATAATCTCCCTTACCAAATCTTTCAGCTGCTTTAGCTAGTTTTACTAGAGGCTTTGTTTGATTTTTTAAAAATATTAAAGCGATAATGATTAAAACGATTGAGGGTAGAGTAGTCCATAATAAAAACAATCTTACTGATGATGCTGACACCATATCTTTGGGCACTAAAAATTCTATTACTTCATTTTCAGATCTTATTTTGATTTCAACAGCATTTTTAAATTTAGAGGTATTAAACCAGTAATTATTATTTCCAAAAGTTGATTTAAGTTCTCGCCTTAACGATCTGTCCATAGGACTAAATTTACGCTCTCCACTAATATTTGGGAAATCATCTTTATTTATACCAATTTCAAAATTAAAATTATTTTTATAACTATCAGTTAAAAAATCTAAATTACTTTTGTCATTCTTATAAACCTCTTCTATAGTTTTAAGCTGAGCAACAAGAGATCTAGTTGTATTTTTATTCGCTTTAATCCAAACACTATCATAAAAAACAATTGTTATAATTAATTGCAGAATTATAGTTGGAGCAGCAACAATTATTAATGCTCTATAAAAAAGTCTTTTTGGTAAAATATATTTTATAAATTTATTCAATCCAGAGAACATAACCAGCACCTCTTATTGTTTGCAAAAATTTTGGATTTTTTGGATTAATTTCTAATTTTTGTCTTAAACGTGTTATCATTACATCAATTGACCTTTCTTGGCTTATACCTGAAATTTTTCCTATCTCATCTCTTGAATAAGTAGTTCCTGGATTAGCTAACATTTCCATTAAAACTTTTTTCTCAGAATTGTTTATTTTCTTTATTTTTTCTGCCAAGGTTATTGTCATCTTATTAAGATCAACTTGAGCTCTTCCAATATTATATTGTGATTTTAAATCGACTTTACTTTTCTTAGCGAGAATGTTTTTAATTCTTAATAATAGCTCTTTTGGCTCAAATGGTTTTCCTAAATAATCATCTGCACCAAGCTCTAAACCTTTTATTCTATTTTCTACTTCACCTTTTGCTGTAAGTAAAATAATTGGAACTTTGCTATCTTTTTTAATCTCTTTTGTTAAGTCGTATCCATCCTGTCCAGGCATCATTACATCTAAAATAATTATATCAAATTTTATGATTTTTAATCTTTCTTTAGCTTGTATTGCGTCCTCTGCAGTTGAAACAATATAATGATTTTCTGTTAAGTAATCTTTTAAAAGATTTCGAATCTTATCATCGTCATCAACAATTAATATGTGGTTTTTATTATTTTCCATGAATAATTTTTTTTAAAACATCTTTAAATTTAATAACTGAATCTGAGCTTGAATTTTTTAAAGCATTAAAAATTCTTTTTTTTTGAGTTTCATACACAGCTTCAAAGAATACTTTACCTTCCTTGTCTAAAAACAGATTTTTTTTTCTTGTATCATTTTCATCTTGAATCTGCTTTATCATTTTGGCTTTTATAAGATCTCTTAAAACCCTGTTTAAACTTTGTTTTGTCACTTTTAATCTAAAAATAAGCTCACCTAGATTAATTCCAGGATTTCCTTCAATTAGATTTAGAGCTCTCAAATGTGCAGGGCCAAAATATTTCTTAGATAAAATTTCTTTTGGGTCAGAAAAAGTTTCTCTATAAGCGTAATAAAGTAATTGAATAAACTCTTTTATTTGTTCGTCTTTTAAATAAAGTAGATCTTTCATATTGGTAAGTTATATTGACTTATTCTTGTTTTGAATATACTTTTTTATAATTAAAAAATCTATATATTCAAAAAAATGGAAAGCGTTCCCTACGATAAAAGATCAGGAAAAATTTGGTTTAATGGTAAAACCGTAGACTGGGCAGATGCAAATATACATATCCTTAATCACGGACTACACTATGCTAGTTGTGTTTTTGAGGGAGAGAGAGTTTACGATGGAGAAATATTTAAATTAGAAGAACATACCAAAAGATTATTTTATTCAGCAGAGAGAATGGGAATAAAAGTTCCTTATACAGAAGAAGAAATTAACGAAGCTAGTAAAAAAATAATTAACATCCAAAAAGTTCAAAATGGATATGTAAGGCCTATTATTTGGAGAGGCAGTGAGATGATGGCAATATCTGCACAAAAAAATAAAATACATGTAGCAATTGCAACTTGGGAGTGGGGCTCTTACTTTGATCCAAAATTGAAATTAAAAGGAATTAAACTCAATATTTCTAATTGGAGAAGGCCAGCTCCAAATACTATACCTTGGGATACTAAAGCAGCTGGTTTGTACATGATTTGCACTTTATCTAAACATGAAGCTGAAGCTCAAGGATTTACCGATTCTTTAATGTTAGATCATGAAGGTAATATAGCTGAAGCAACTGGGGCAAATGTATTTTTTAAAGATAAGTCAGGTGAGATACATACACCAATTCCTGATTCTTTTTTAGATGGAATAACTAGAAGAGAGGTTATAAAAATTGCTAAATCTAAAGGCGTGAAGGTTAATGAGAGAAAAATTAAACCTGAGGAAATGAAAAATTTTGTTGGATGTTTTTTAACTGGAACTGCTGCCGAAGTGACACCAGTTTCTCAAATTGCTGAATATGAATTTGAAGTATGTGACCTTATAAAAGACCTTAACGATAGTTATCAAACTATTGTTAGAAAAAAATCTGCAGCTTAACTCTTGTTGTCTTCATTGATCGCATGATCAATACCTTTTCTTAAATAATCATAACCTGTATAGAGCGTTAAAAAAGCTGATAACCACAGTAGAATAATTCCAACCGTTTGAGCATTATAGTCTTGAAAATTAATAATTTTATTTCCACTTTCACCAGTTAGTAATATCGCTATAGAAAGCATTTGAATAAATGTTTTTAGTTTAGACAGACTTGTTACTTGCATAGATATTTGACCTTTAGCAAGAAATTCTCTTAGTCCTGATATTAATATTTCTCTAGTAAGGATAATGATTGCAGCAATAACCTCATAATTTTTAATTGTTCCATTCATCACAAGAAGAATTAAAGCTGCAGCTACAAGTATTTTATCAGCTATTGGGTCTAACAGTTCTCCAAGCTTTGACTCTTCTTTAAATAATCTAGCTAGTAGACCATCTAAATAATCAGTAAAACTTGCTAATACGAATAAAAAGAAGGGTATTAAATCTCCAAAAAATCCTGGGATAAAAAATGTTAAAACAAAAATAGGAACAATAATAATTCGACCAATTGTTAATATATTCGGTATCTTTAGTTTCATATTTTATTCGTGAAAATAATTATATATTTTATTAGCTATATTGTCTTCAATTCCTTCTATTGATTTTAAATCTTCTAAACTTGCAGACTCCACAGCTCTTGCAGAACCAAAATGATTTAATAAAGCTCTTTTTCTCTGTTTACCAATTCCTTGAATTTGATCTAGCAATGATTTGCTTAAATTCTTTTTTCTTTTTGCCCTGTGTGTGCTTATAGCAAATCTATGAGCCTCATCTCTTAATCTTTGAATAAAAAATAAAAGAGGATCATTTTTCTTTAAAATATATTCTTTGCCCTCATGATAAATTTTTTCTTCACCTGCATTTCTTTTTTTCCCTTTAGCTACTGCTAATATCGGTAGATCATGAAGACCTAGTTCATTTAAAACTTCTCTACTGACAGAATATTGTCCTTTTCCACCATCTATTAAAATTAAATCAGGCAATGAAAGTGATCCAGCCTTTTCTTTTACAGCTTTTGAAAATCTTCTAAAAAGAACTTCTTTCATCATTCCATAATCATCACCTTTAATCTCTTCATTTTTAATATTAAATTTTCTGTACCTTTTTTTTACAAAACCCTCATTACCAAAACAAATTAGAGCTCCAATTGCATCAGACCCTTGAATATGACTGTTATCGTAAACTTCAATTAATTCTAAATTATTCTTTAATTTAAATTTCTTAGTTAAAGCATCTATTAGATTATTGTTGGTATCTGATTGTATAAGCTTTTGTTTTAAGGCCTGTTTTGCATTTTTCTCTGCAAGTTTTGAAATACTGATCTCATTTTTGGCTTTAGCTTTTTTAATTAATATTTGTTTATTTTCTTTTGTACTAAAAGTTTTTTCTAAAAGGTTTTTTTCATTAACATCTACATTTGTTATTATTAATTTTGGAATAGTTTTATTCTCATAAAATTGAGTTAAAAAAGAAGAGAGAATATCTTCAATTTTATCATCCATGTCATGTTTTGGATAAAAAGCTTGATTACCCCAATTTTGTTTTGATCTAAAAAAGAATACTTGAATACAGGATTTGCCAGTTTCTTTATAAATACTAATAACATCAGCTTCATTTAGATTAGTTTGATTTATCTTTTGAGATGTTTGTATTTGCGTTAAGGCTTTAATCCTATCCCTAGCTATAGCTGCTTTTTCATAATCTAACTCTTTACTAGCTTTCTCCATTTCTTTAGATAAATTTTTTTGAATACGTCTTGATTTCCCAGAAATAAAATCAATCGCATCATTTACAGTTGAAATATATTCACTTTCTTTAATATGACCTACACACGGACCTGAGCATCTTTTAATTTGATATAGAATACAAGGTCTTTCCCTATTTTTAAAAACAGTATCATCACAAACTCTTAATAAAAAAATTTTTTGTAAAATTTTTATTGTCCAATTTGCAGATCCTATGGACGCAAAAGGACCAAAGTAATAACCTGATTTAGATTTTTTTCCTCTAAGCTTTGTAAGTTGAGGCCATTTATCTTTATTACCGATATAAATGTATGGAAAAGATTTATCATCTCTTAAAAGTATATTGTATCTAGGCTTATGTTTTTTTATTAGATTAGCTTCAAGAAGAAGAGCCTCACTTTCATTACTTGTTGTAGTTGTTTCTAGATTATGTGTTAACGACAACATCCTTTCTGTCCGTATGGGAAGATTCGAGTCTGTGACGTAACTTTTTAATCTATTTGGAATATTTTTTGCTTTACCAATATAAAGAATTTCACCTGTTGAGCTTAGCATTTTGTATACACCTGGATGATTTGGAATTAGAGGAATTTTATCTTTAATTACTTTTTTTCCTAAGTCTAAACTATTAATCATAATCTTGTTTTTGAAACATTAATACCAACAGATTCTGTTTCTTTAATTATTTCAAGTTTTTCTATTTTAATTTTTACTTTCTTAACTAATCTAAATTTAAATATAACATCAAAAATATTCTCGGCTAATTCCTCTAATAAATCATGGTGTTTTTTTTTAACTAAAAAGTTAATTTTATTTACAATCGTTTCGTAATTTAAAATCGTAGTCATATCTTTTTTTGAAGGATTTATATTTGGATCAGTTATAATTTCTATATTAAACCTTACTTTTTGTTTTTTCTTTTTTTCAAAATTATGAATCCCAATAGATATATTCAATACCAAATTTTTAATTAATATCTTTCTCTGGTATTTAAATTTTGTATTTGGTTTAAACTTTATTATTTTCATTCTTTTGTATTAATAATATCAGGTGTTTGCCATGCTAACCTTTGACCGCTATCGATATTTATTATTTCTCCAGTTATATTATCATTCTTAATTAAAAATTTTACTCCGTCACATATATTTTCTACATCTACCTTTTTTTTTAATAAGACAGATTTCCACTGTTTTTTAAAGTGAGTATCAGATTGTCTTTTATTTTTTAGTGTTGGTCCCGGAGCTATTGCATTTACTCTAATATTTGGCGCTAATTTCATGGCAGAAATTTTAGTCAATGTTGCTAGTGAAGCCTTACTTAATGTGTATGAAAAAAAGAATGGAGTAAGTTTTTCTACTCTTTGATCAATAATATTAATTATACACCCCTCATTTTGTTTAATATATTTCTTAAAACTTTTTGAAAGTATAGATGGTGCACGTAAGTTAATATTTAAATGTTTTGCAAAAGATTTTTCTGAAAAGTTTAATAAATTATCATTTTCAAACACTGAAGCATTATTAATTAAACAATCCACTCCTTTCATTTTCTGGTAAGCTTGTTTTAATAAGCTTTCTGTTTGTTTTTGATTTTCTAAATTAGCTTTAATAAGAAAGACCTCACTTCCTAAATTCTCTAGTTCACTTTTAATCTTACCTGCATCTTTTTTTGATGTATTGTAATGGATAGTTATTTTGGTATCAAAACTTGCAATACTTTTTGCAATTGCAGCACCAATCCTTGTTGCCCCTCCAGTAATTATTATTTTTTTGGCTTCCATTTTTTTATTGCTTTCCTAGGTTTTGTTCCGGGCATTCCCATTGTCGATCTACCTTTAGGATACACTTTACTCTTTAAATTGTACTGAGAAATTTTTGGATTTAAAGAGATCTCAAGTTCACTAGCCTCTAGTTTTCTTATTTCATCTCTAATTTTAGCCGCTTCCTCAAACTCAAGGTTAGACGCCGATTCTTTCATTTTCCGGTTTAGAGCTTTCAAATGTTTTTTTAAATTTCCACCTACATTTGATCCTTCGCTGATCTTTACATAATCTTTTTCATAAACAGACTCTAAAATATCACTAATTTCTTTTTTAACTGTTTCGGCAGTAATTTTATTTTTTTTATTATATTCGAGCTGCTTATTTCTTCTTCTATCAGTTTCAGCTATAGCGTTCTTAATACTTTTCGTAACTTTATCTGCATACAAAATTACTTTTCCATCAACGTTTCTAGCGGCTCTACCTATAGTTTGTATTAGAGAAGTTTCTGATCTTAAAAATCCTTCTTTGTCCGCGTCTAAAATTGCAACTAAAGCACATTCTGGAATGTCTAAACCTTCTCTAAGAAGGTTAATACCAACAAGGATATCGAACACTCCCATTCTTAAATCTCTAATTATTTCTATCCTCTCAAGTGTATCAATATCAGAGTGCATATATCTTACTTTAAGTCCGTTTTCGTGAAGATACTCTGTTAAGTCTTCTGCCATTTTTTTTGTGAGTGTAGTTGCTAAAATTCTAAAACCTTTTTTTACAATTTCTTTTGCTTCATGCATTAAATCATCGACTTGAGTTTTAGCTGGCCTGATTTCAACAGGGGGATCAATTAAACCAGTTGGTCTAATAATTTGATCAATATATTCGTTATTAGTTTGTTTTAATTCCCATGGCCCAGGAGTTGCTGAAACAAAAACTGTCTGTGTTCTCATTAAATCCCACTCTTCAAACTTAAGTGGTCTATTGTCCATACAAGATGGAAGTCTGAAACCGTACTCAGCTAGAGTACTTTTTCTTGTTCGGTCTCCTTTATACATTCCATTTAATTGAGGAACAGTAACATGACTTTCATCTACAAAGATTATGGCATTATCAGGAAAATATTCAAATAATGTTGGAGGTGGTTCGCCAGCTTTTCTTCCAGATAAAAATCGGGAATAATTTTCAATACCTGCGCAAGTTCCTGTAGCCTCAATCATTTCTAAATCAAATTTTGTTCTCTCTCTTAATCTTTGTTCTTCAAGTAATTTATTATTCGCACGATGTTTTTTTAGTGTTTCTGCTAATTCTGATTTAATTTGTCTTATAGCTTGATCGATAGTTGGTTTAGGTGTGATGTAATGACTGTTAGCGTAAATTTTAATTATTGAATAGTCATTAGTCTTGTCGCCTGTAAGTGGGTCGAACTCTTCAATTTTTTCTAATTTGTTAAAATCAAAACTAATTCTCCAAGCCCTATCTTCTAAGTGTGATGGAAATATTTCTAAATTTTCACCCCTTACTCTAAATGTTCCTCTAAAAAAGTTTTGATCATTTCTTTTGTACTGTAAATTTATAAATGCTCGAATTAATTCATCTCTATTATAATCATAGTTTTTTTTTAGAGTGATTGTCATTTTTGAATAAGCTTCAACAGAGCCTAAACCATAAATACAAGAAACACTGGCAACGATAATTACATCATCTCTTTCCAAAAGAGACCGAGTTGCTGAGTGTCTCATTCTATCAATTTGCTCATTAATAGAAGCTTCTTTCTCTATATAAGTATCAGATCTTGGCACATATGCTTCAGGTGTGTAATAATCATAGTACGATACAAAATACTCAACAGCATTATCTGGAAAAAAACTTTTAAACTCTCCGTAAAGCTGGGCCGCTAAAGTTTTATTAGGAGCTAGTATTAATGCTGGTCTATTAGCTTTCTCTATGACCTTAGCCATAGTAAAAGTTTTTCCCGAACCTGTTACACCAAGCAAAACCTGCTCTTGTTTATTATCTTCTAAATTTTTTAATATCTTTTTGATTGCTTCAGGTTGGTCACCGCTAGGTTGAAAATCACTTTTAATTTTAAACTTGATACCACCTTCAAGCTTCTTATTTCCCTTAGAATTGTTTATTTCTAAATCAGCTATTTTTTCTTGATAAGTATTTTGCATTTTATGTTATTAGTATTTAAAATTTATTATAAATTTCAATGAGCATAGTTTCCAACACATTAAAACGTATAAAACCGTCGCCTACAATAGCTGTAACCTCAAAAGCTAGGGAAATGAGGGCAGCTGGGAGAGATGTTATAGGTCTAGGAGCAGGAGAGCCAGATTTTGATACTCCAGATAATATTAAAGAGGCGGCAATTGAGGCAATTAAAAAAGGGGATACGAAGTACACTGCCGTAGACGGAACCCCCGCATTAAAAAAAGCTATTCAAGAAAAATTTCAGAGAGAAAATAATTTAAGTTACAATTTAGATCAAATCAGCGTTGGAACTGGAGGTAAACAAGTTCTCTACAATGCTTTTATGGCTACGATTAATAAGGGTGACGAGGTAATTATACCAGCTCCTTACTGGGTTTCTTATCCAGACATTATTTTATTAGCTGGAGGAAAACCAAAAATTATCAAGTGTGAAGAAAAAGAAAATTTTAAGCTTACACCAAAAAAACTTGAAAAAGCTCTTTCAAAAAAAACAAAATGGATAATATTGAATTCACCCTCTAATCCAACTGGTGCTGCATACACAAAGAAAGAGATAGAGGATTTAGCAGAAATTTTGAAAAAACATAAAAAAGTTTATATTTTAAGTGATGATATCTACGAACATATAACTTACGATAGTTTCAATTTTTTTACCATTGCACAAATTCCTCACTTAAAAGATAGAACACTCACAATGAATGGTGTGAGCAAATCTTATTCAATGACTGGATGGAGAATTGGTTATGCCGCTGGCCCTAAAGAAATAATTAAAGCAATGGCAAAAATCCAATCACAATCAACAAGCAACCCTACTTCAATAAGTCAAGCTGCTGCAGTAGAGGCGCTTAATGGCACACAAGATTTTATAAAAGAAAGAGCAGACTCTTTTAAACAAAGAAGAAACTTTGTTGTCGAAAGCTTAAACAATATAAAAGGAATAAATTGTCTTAACCCAGAGGGAGCATTTTATGTTTTTCCTAATTGTAAAAAATTAATAGGAAAAAAAACTAAAATTAAAGACGATACAGATTTCGTAGAAAAACTTTTAGAAAAATCTGAGGTTGCTGTTGTACCTGGGTCTGCATTTGGTTTACAGGGTCACTTTAGAATTTCCTATGCTACGTCAATGGAAAACTTAGAAAAAGCTATTTCAAGAATTAAAAAATTTTGTGAGAGTTTATAAATAATAAATTATTGATTTTCTTATTTTAAGTTTTTAATTTTTCCACCATCAATCGATAAATTTTTGAAATTTGAATTTCTATTTCTTATTAATTTTAAAACAAGTTTTGCAATTTCATCTGGTTTGGTTGGTCTCTTAATCTTATCGGCTTTACATCTTTCTTTAAGTAGTCTGTTTACACTTTTTTTAAAAATCTTAGAGTCCGTTTCTAATAATTTTTGTAATCTTCCAGTCAAGGTCATTCCCGGATGAATAATTGAAACAGAAACTTTATCAATTCTACCCTGCATAGCTAAGGCTTTTGAAAAATTATTTAAAGCAGAGTTTACTGCCCCACCAATCATAAAAGTGTGAGAAGGGTTTCTGGCTGCACCACCGCCAATGTTAATTACTTTACCTTTATTTTTTTTAAGAACTGGCCATAAAGCTCTACTTAATCTTACAGCTGCTTTAAATTTTAAATTAAAACCATCATCCCAAATATTATCTTTTAAATTTAAAAACTTCCCCCCTTTAGTCGCACCAGCAACATTAATTAAATAATTTAGTCTTTTTATTTTTTTTCCAATATCATTACACGCAGATAAAGATCTTAAATCCTTAGCAATGATGAAAGAATTTTTTGGGTACCTAAAATTATTTTGAATACTTTTTAATTTCTTTTTTGATCTTGATACTAAAATGACTTTAATTTTGTTGTTATTTAGTTCGTAAGCAATTGCTGCACCTATTCCTTGACTTGCTCCAGTTATCAAAGCTGTTTTCATCATGATACCTTAATTTTAATATTCCCTAAATTTTCATAATTAACAACTATTTTATCATTCATCTTTATACCGTAAGGTTGAGTTAAAGAACCACAAAGGAGATAATCTCCTTTATTAAAAATCATATTTTTTTCTTTGAACTCATCTATAAAAGCTTTTAATGAAACTTTAGGATCTATTCTTTTTGAACCAGTAAAAAAAGGTTCAGTTAACTGGTCATTTATTTTTAAGGTAATTTTGACATTGTTTATTTCAACATTTTTCCAATTTTTAATTTCATTACCTATTATTATTTTCCCCCCGTTTCCATGATCAGAGATACCCAAATACATTTGAGTTAATTTACTAAACTTTTCTTTTGAACTTTGTACATATCGAGATGAAGTAATATCTATGGCTGTAAATAGGCTTAAGTTATGAAGTTCATCATTTAAATTATCATCAATTTTATAGTCTTTATTAAATTTAAAAGCATATTCACACTCAAGATTTGATGCAGGAATATCATCAAATTTTATTTCGCAATCAGGTTCTAAAATTGTTTCTTCAAATATTTTTCCAGGAACTGGACCGTCAAAGCCTTCTTCTTTTTGCACCTCCTTAGCAACTGCTCCTATTTTCCATCCAACTGTTTTTTTATTTAACTTTTTATAAAAAATGTTCAGGGCTTTATAAGCTTCTTCACGTGTTTTAGGTATTTCATTATTATTAAATTTATTTAGGTCTACTAACTTCTTGTTCAACCAAGCATCTGCTAAATCGCTTCCTAACTTATTCATATAATAATTATATATAATATTTAGATTTAATTTGATTATCTTATTTTTATAGTATTAATACAATATGGAATTAACAATTGAAAAAGCGCAATTTGCCAAAACTTCTTTAGAACAAATTTCAGAAGCTTTAAAAAAAGGGTTACAAAAAAATTACAAATTAGTTGAAATATCAATTGTTGATTGTCCAAACTTAAAACAATGGGATTGTCCAGCTGAAGGGTTAAGCGGTAATCAAAAAATAATTGATGTAGGTGGTGAACCTTACATGCATGATAAAAAATTGATTGGTGCTGAGTTTGACTATGAAGAAATAGCAAAAAAAATTGGTTCGGAAAAATCTTATGCGCTCGGTGCTGGTTCTGGCGCTATGTCATGCCTCGGTGGTCATTGCGGTGAATTGGTAATCAATGAAAACCTCATAACAAATGAGTCTAGATCAATTATTGCACAAGTGGATGAAAATCAAAAATGCAAATCATCAAAATA
>VMBT01001233.1_pt1 | contig 13829 bp, 18 predicted proteins | sample 4404301 | NCBI WGS metagenome assembly VMBT01 (sample SAMN12238535, study PRJNA552566) | marine metagenome | isolation source: Coastal seawater | place: USA: coastal Georgia, Sapelo Island | collected 2008-08/2009-08
GAAGGCTCTCTAATTTTCTAATATCTCTTAATATTAAATTAAATCCCTGCCCTGCTATTGGGTGAATAGCATGAAGTCCATCTCCCAATATTAAAACATTTTTTTTAAAATATTTTGTTTTTAGATTAAGAAAAATTGGGAAATGGCTTATGTTATTTATTTTTAAAACCTTAATATTTTGTAAAATAGTTTTAACCTTATTTTGTAATATTAATCTTAAATTTTTTGAATTATTTCTAAAAAATTCAGCATTTACACTCCAAACAATTGAAAAAACATTTTTTTTAATTGGTAAAATAGCTAAAGGTCCTTCTTTCAAAAAATATTGGGCTGCTGTAATGACTTGTGATTTATGATGGATAGTAGTTGTAACTGAAAATTCTTTATAATTTTTTTCGATATCTCTATTTTCAGCAATTTTATCATATAATTTTGACCTACTTCCAATACACAAAATAATTAAATCATATTCATAAGATTTTGTTTTGATTTCAATGCTACCTGTTTGATAATTAATTGAAGTAATTTCTTTTTTAATAACTTTAATATTTTTATTTTTTAAAAGCTTTTTATTAAGAAAACTTTTTAATTCCTCGTTTTTATAGATGAACATTAATTTTTTTTCTTTTTCATCCAAATTCAAAAAATTTAATATTTTATTGTTATCTTCATAAAATAATTTAACTTCTTTGATAGGAAAAAAAATATTCTTATTAACTTCTAATTTATCAATTAAATATTTAAAATTAGTCTCTGATATAGCTGTTGTCCTTAAATCTTTTAAAGGTTTTGAAGAAATTGTAGGTGAGCAATAAAAGTCTATTTTAATATTTTGCTTCGCTAAAATATTAGCGGTTGTTAATCCACTTAGCCCGTCTCCAATAATACAAATTTTTTGCATAATTTTTTAAAAAAATTTTATCAATTAAATAAAAATGATACAAAGTAAAATAAATGATTCGATAACTAAACAATGATTTACAATAAAATATTAGATTTTTTGAAAAATAGAACCATTGAATTAATCGGCTTAATAATAGTGTCTGCAGCTATTGTTTTAAGCATTTCTTTTTTTTCATATTCCCCTGCAGATCCATCCTATGTCTATAATGCGGAAGATGTTCAAATAAATAATCTATTAGGAATTTATGGGGGGTTAGTAGCTGACTTTCTGCTTCAAAGTTTTGGCCTCATATCTTTCATGATTCTGATTACGCTCTTATCATGGGGTGTTCATTTGATTGTGAAAAAATCTATTTCAAATATATTAACTAAAAGTCTATTTGTTATTTTATATATCATTTTTGGCTCTACCTTAATTTATTCCACTTTTAATAATTCTTTTTGGTTAATTGATAATGGCAATTCTGGTTTCGTTGGACACTTTATTTATAATTTTACTACAAGTTATATTCCAATACTTAAAAATCAATATACGCCATTTGTACTAATAGTTTTAACATTAATATTTTTTTTACTTGCATCTGAAATAAATTTTAGAATTTTTTTAAATGCAATAAAAAAGATTTTTAATCTATTTAGTAAGAAAAATATTGTCCCAGTTGCGCATGATATTAATACTGAGGAAATCGTTGAAGAAAAAGATTTACCCATAGAAGAAAAAAAACAACGATCTTTTCTTTTTGAAAAAATAATAGAAAAGAAAGAAAAACCAAAAGAGAATAATTTAAAAGAATTTAAGCTTCCCTCAGTTGAGCTTTTGGAAAAACCTCCCTCAAAATTAAATTTACTTGACCAAACTAAAAATAGACCAGAAGGTGAATTTATTGAAAAAGTTCTTCTAGACTTTGGCGTCGATGGTAAAATTAAAAAAATTAATAATGGACCTGTTGTGAGCTTATATGAATTCGAGCCAGCTCCAGGTGTAAAGGTTTCTAAAATAATAAATTTATCTGATGATTTGGCTAGAAACACTAGTTCAACATCAGCTCGTGTATCTACCATTCCTGGAAAAAATACAGTTGGAATTGAAATTCCTAATGAGTCTAGAGAAAGTGTATATTTAAAAGAAATTGTAACTAACGAGAAATTTCAAAAAAAAGAAATCAAACTTCCGATCGCTCTAGGTAAAAGTATATCTGGCATGCCTTTGATTGGAGACTTAACTACTATGCCTCATTTACTAATCGCTGGAACTACAGGTTCTGGAAAATCTGTTTGTATTAATACAATTATAGTTTCTCTTTTATACAAACTGAGTCCTGAACTATGTAAATTTATTTTAATAGACCCAAAAATGCTAGAGCTTTCCGCTTATGAAGGTATTCCACACTTATTGTCTCCAGTTATTACCGACTCTAAGAAAGCTGCTTCTGCACTCGGTTGGACAGTTAGAGAAATGAATAGTAGGTACAAATTGATGAGTAGAGAAGGTGTCAGAAATATAGATGGCTATAATGCAAAGCATAAGCTTAAAATGCCATATATTGTTGTCGTAGTTGACGAAATGTCTGACTTGATGCTTGTGGCAGGAAAAGAAATCGAAAACTACATACAAAAATTATCTCAGATGGCAAGAGCAGCAGGTATTCATATTATCATGGCCACACAACGACCTAGTGTTGATGTTATCACCGGAACAATTAAGGCTAACTTTCCGACTAGAATATCTTTTCGAGTCAGTTCTAAAATTGATAGTAGAACTATCCTAGGTGAACAAGGTGCTGAGCAATTATTAGGTAATGGAGATATGTTGTTTATGTCTTCAGCTAATAGAATAGTTCGAATTCATGGTCCATACGTATCTGAAAAAGAAATTGAAAAAATTACAAACATTCTTCGGGCTCAAGGAGAACCAGATTATATTGATGAGATTACAGCAAATGATAAAGTAGAAAGCTCTATTTCAGATACAGATGGGGAAACCGACGATTTATACAATGAAGCCCTAGATATTGTTAAAACAGAAGGAAAGGCTTCTACTAGTTTTTTACAAAGAAAATTACAAATTGGTTATAACCGGGCGGCTCGAATTATTGATATGATGGAAGAAAAAGGTATTGTAAGTAAAGCCAATCATGTTGGTAAAAGAGAGGTTTTATAAATTTTGTACAAAAAGTTTTTTTTTTTCATATTTGTTTTCTATTTAAGTATTCTAGAACTCAATGCTAATGAAAAAAATTTTATTATAGATCAACTTATATCTACCAATAATCTGAATTTTGATTTCACTCAAACTTCTAATGAAAAAACTGAAAAGGGTAATTGCACTTTAGTTTTTAACAACAAACTTCATTGTAAATATAATGATGAATATCAAAAAGAAATTCTAATAAAAGAGGATTCATTAATAGTCACGCAAAAAAGATATAATAAACAATTTTTTTATCCTCTGAAAAGCTCTCCATTTATAAAAATTTTAAATAAAGAAAATTTAATAAATATAATTAAAGAAGCTAATTTAAATATTAATGAAAGGATTGAACTGAATTATATTTCTGAAAATGAAATTACTGTTTATTTTAATAAATCAAATTATACTTTGTTGGGTTGGCAAATTACAGATAACTTTCAAAATCAAATTAATTTTTTTATAAAAATTTTGTCAATGAATGTGATGATAGATAATAATATCTTTAAAACACCTAAGATTAATCAATAACTAAAATTAATTTCTTCTTCTCTAAAAACTTTAAAACCTCTTGATAGATAATTCCTTAATGCATTTTTGTGATCTAATGTACAAGTGTGTACCCACAACCTTTTAATCTTCTCATTAAAAGCTTGGCCAATTATATGCTTCAAAAGCATTGAGCCAAAATTTTTACCTTGGTACTCCTTTAAAATGCCCATTTGGATAAGCTCAATTTCAAAAGAGGAACTATGGTGTTCTTGTTCATAAAAACCCACTAAATCATCATTTTTTTTCATTATTCCAGTAATCAGATTAGGATTGTTTATATATCTTTCCCACTCTTTATCAGACCATAGCAATCGGTCTCTCCAAAAATGATCTTTGCCAATTTGTCTGTAAAAAAATTTATTTATATTTATGTCTTTATTTTTGTCTAAAATAATTTTTATACCTGATGGCAAAACTACTTTTTCTAATTTTAAATTTTCTTTTTTTATTTCAAGAAAATATCTTTTTACTTTAGGCATTGGTAAGACAACTAACTAACCATTTTACCAATCTTTTCACCACCAAAAATGTGATAATGTAAGTGAGGTACTTCTTGTCCTCCATTTTGACTAATGTTGCTTAAAACTCTATAGCCACCTTCTGTGTTAGATATTTTAAGTAATCTCGTAACATGACTAATAGCTTTATTGAATTCAATTATTTCTTTGTCCGAAGCAGCTTCATTAAAATGATCTAAATCTACATAAGGACCTTTAGGAATTACCAACACATGAATTTTTTTTTGAGGATTGATATCATGAAAAGATAATACATATTCATTCTCATAAACTTTCTTACATGGAATTTCACCACGTAAAATTTTTGCAAATATATTATTTTTATCGTAGTTCATTTTTGACGTTTTTTTAATTCATTCATTACATCTTCAATTTTAATATCATTCGCCTCAAGATAAACCATTAAATGATAAATAACATCTGCTGCTTCATGTATTTTATTTGAATTTTGTTCTACCGACTCAATTAATTCTCCAATTTCTTCTTTAACTTTTTCAACGCTTAAATTTTTATCGTTAAGAAGTTTATTAGTATATGATTTGTCTGGAGAAGAATTTTTTCTTTCTCTAATAGTTTCTATTAATTGTTCTAGATTTTTAAACATTTTATAATCTTACCGATACATTCTTAGAATTCAAATATTCTTTAGCGTCTTTAATTTTATATTCCCCATAATGAAATATCGAAGCTGCAAGTACTGCACTTGCACCGCCTTTAACAATACCATCACGTAGATGTTCTAATGTTCCAACTCCGCCAGATGCGATTACAGGTATGTTTGTGTTGCTTGTCACTGCTTGTAAAAGATCAATATCGTAGCCAGATTTAGTCCCATCCTTATCCATCGATGTTAGCAGGATTTCTCCTGCTCCGTTTGTTTCAACATCTTTAGCAAATTTTATAGCATCTATGCCTGTTTTGTTCCTTCCGCCATGAGTAAATACTTCCCATTTTTTATCTGAAACTTTTTTTGCATCAATAGCTACTACTATGCACTGTGAACCAAATTTTTTTGAAGCTTCTTTTACAAAACCAATATTATTTACAGCAGCTGTATTAATAGAAACCTTATCTGCACCAGCTAAAAGTAAATCGGTAATATTTTGGATGGTTCTAACACCCCCACCAACTGTTAGTGGTACGAAACATGCTTTTGCAGTTTTTCTAACAATTTCAACGATAGTGTCTCTATTTTCATTTGATGCAGTAATATCTAAAAAACAAATTTCATCAGCACCACCTTCGCTATAAATTTTAGCTTGTTCGACTGGATCACCAGCATCTTTCAATTCTACAAAATTAATTCCCTTAACAACTCTTCCATTCTTAACATCTAAACAAGGAATAATTCTATTTTTAAGCATCAATCTCCTTTGCTAATTCTTCTAGCTTAATGTCTCCATCATAAATTGCTTTACCAACTATTATGCCTTCAATATTTCTACTTTTTAATTCTTTTGCCTTTTTAATATCTGTCATTGAAGAAACACCACCTGAGATAACTACTGGGCAATTTGATTGCTCTGCTATTTTTATAGTTTCACTAAAATTTGGGCTAACTTTCATTCCATCTCTATTGATATCTGTGTAAATTATTCTGCTTACACCAAAAGCATTTATTTCTTTTAGAAAGTCTAGAGTTTGAATTTTTAAATTTTCTTTCCATCCTGATACAGATAAATTTCCATCTTTTGCATCTAAACCTAGGGCAATTTTGTCTTTGAACTTATCACAAGCGTCTTTTAAAAAATTTTTATCTTTTATTGCAGCACTTCCTAAAATTACTTTTTCGACACCAATATCGATATACTCTTGAATACTTTCTAACGTTCTAATACCGCCACCGATTTCAATTTTTAAGCCACTTTGTTTAACTATGTCTTTTATAACATCTAAATTAATTGTTTTACCTGATAGTGCACCATCAAGATCTACGATATGTAAATTTTTAAATCCTTTATTTTTATACTCTTTGGCTTGATCAATAGGTGATATTTCGTACTCTGTCTTTTTTTCAAAATCTCCTTTGATAAGCCTTACACATTTCTTATCTTTAATATCTATTGCAGGAAATATTTTCATTAAAGTTTTATAAAATTATCAATTATATTTAATCCAATTTTATCACTTTTTTCTGGGTGAAACTGGGTGCCAAACAAATTATCTTTTTCAACGGCACAAACTATTTTTGTAGAATAATCTGTTGTTGCAGAAATAACTGACTTATCTTCTGGAATAAATTCATAACTATGAACAAAGTACATGTGAGATTTATTCTGGATCCCATTAAAAATTTTACTCTCTTTAGTTATTTCAATTTCATTCCAGCCTATATGAGGCAATTTGAATTTACCGTTTTTGTTATCGATCTTTGAAACTTTCCCGGCAATCCAGCCTAAGCCTTTTGTTTCTGCTTCTTCATAACCTACATCTCCAAACATTTGTAAGCCGACACATATTCCAAGAAGTGGTTTTCGATTAGAAATTGCGAACTCTTTAAGAGCATCAACTAGACCGTTGATATTATTTAATGAATCAACGCAACTCTTAAAAGAACCTTGACCTGGTAAAACGATTTTATCGCTAGATTTTATTTTTTTTATATCTGAAGTAACTTCAATATTTACTTTATCTTTAGCTACCTCTGTAAAAGAATTTATAACTGAGCTTATGTTGCCCGATTGGTAGTCAACAATTGTGACGTTCATTAAATCTAAATAGAACCTTTTGTCGATGGTATCGAATTTTTAATTCTTTTATCTATCGCTAAAGCATCTTTTAATGATCTAGCTAAACCTTTGTAGCAAGACTCAATTTTGTGGTGACTATTTTCACCATAAATATTTTCAACGTGTAAGGTTACACCTGCTGCTTGAGAGAATGCTTGAAACCACTCTTTGAATAATTCAGTATCCATTTCACCTAACTTCTCTACTGCTAAGTTTACTTTCCAAATTAAATAAGGTCTGTTTGATACATCAATTGAAACTCGACTTAATGTTTCATCCATAGGGATGATTGTTGAAGCATATCGAGTTATGCCTTTTCGATTACCTGCTGCTTTTTTAATTGCCTCACCAATCGCAATTCCAGTGTCTTCTGTTGTGTGGTGTAAGTCAATATGAGTATCGCCTTTTGCTTTAACTTCTAAATCTATCAAAGAATGTTTTGATAGTTGCTCTAGCATATGATCTAAAAAGCCAATTCCAGTTTCAATTTTGTATTTTCCTTTTCCGTCTAAATTTACTGAAACAGAAATACTGGTTTCTTTAGTCTTTCTTATAATTTTTGCTTTTCTACTCATAATAATTAAGTCAATTTAGCCAATGATATATATAGAAATTAGTATTTTATCAATAAATGCTATTTAACTATTGAAGATTCCAAATTAGTCTCCACATATTCTAAAATGAATACAGCTGAAAAATGGCATGGAACTACCATTGTCTTACTCAGAAAAAATAATGAGACAGTAGTTGCAGGTGACGGTCAGGTAAGCTTGGGTAACACCATTCTAAAAAGCAAAGCAAAAAAAGTTAGAAAAATTGATAAACGTGGAGTTATAGCTGGTTTTGCTGGCTCAACTGCAGATGCTTTGACTTTATTTGAAAGACTAGAAGCTAAATTAGAAAAACACGCAGGCAACCTTCCACGTGCTGCTGTAGAATTAGCAAAAGATTGGCGAACAGATAAATATTTAAGAAGGCTTGAGGCTTTGATGGCAGTAGCTGACAAAGACACAAGCTACATTATTTCAGGAACAGGAGATGTGTTGGAACCTGAAGATGGAATTATTGGAATTGGCTCTGGTGGAAACTATGCGCTTGCAGCTGCAAAAGTTTTAATGGAAACAAATTTATCGGCTGAGGAAGTAGCGAGAAAAGCTATTAAGATTGCATCTGATATTTGTGTATTTACTAATAACAATGTTACGGTAGAAAAAGTTTAATTTATGAAAGAAGCTAATAAAGTTACTAACTTAAATTTAGTTATAAACGATAAAAAAAATGAAAGTTCTAGAGTAAGCGCTTTATCTCCAAGAGAAATCGTGTCTGAACTTGATCGTTATGTTATTGGACAAACAAATGCAAAAAAAGCAGTCGCCGTTGCTTTACGAAACCGTTGGCGTAGACAAGCGCTTGATGCAGAAATGCGTGAAGAAGTATTGCCTAAAAATATATTAATGATCGGACCTACTGGTGTAGGTAAAACAGAAATTTCAAGAAGATTATCTAAATTAGCACAAGCACCCTTTATAAAAGTTGAAGCAACAAGATTTACTGAAGTTGGCTATGTTGGTAGAGACGTAGAGCAAATTATTAGAGATCTTATAGAAATTGCTATTGCTTTAGAAAAAGAGAAAAAAAGAAAAGAAGTTTATGCAAAAGCACAATCATCAGCTGAAGAAAAAGTTTTAGATGCTTTAGTAGGCAATAAAGCTAGTGCTGCTACTAAAGAAAGCTTTAGACAAAGATTAAGAAACGGTGATTTAGATGACACTGAAATAGAAATTGAAGTTAATGAAAACCCTTCAAACATGCAAAGTTTTGAAATACCTGGAATGCCTGGAGGCAACATAGGGATGATTAACGTTTCTGAGATCTTAGGAAAATCAATGGGTCAAAAAGCTAAAAAGAAAAAAATGACTGTAAAAGAATCTCATGAGATTTTAATCAATCAAGAATCTGATAAACTAATTGAGCAAGATAAAATTATTAGTGAAGCTAAAAAATCTACTGAAGATAACGGTATAGTTTTCTTAGACGAAATTGATAAAATTTCTGCAAGAGGAGATCGTGTTGGAGGTGATGTGTCTCGTGAAGGTGTGCAAAGAGATTTATTACCATTAATAGAAGGAACAACTGTAAGCACAAAATACGGTCCTATTAAAACAGACCACATATTGTTTATAGCTTCTGGAGCTTTTCAATTAGCTAAACCTTCTGATCTTTTACCAGAACTTCAAGGTCGATTACCAATTAGAGTAGAATTAAACGCTCTTTCAGAGGATGATTTTAAAAGAATTCTAAAAGAACCAGATAATAGTTTAATTAAACAATATGCAGCATTACTTAAAACTGAAAATGTAGATTTAGAATTTACTGAAGATGGAATTGATTTAATTGCTAAAGTTTCAGCGGAAGTTAATGCTTCAGTTGAAAATATTGGAGCAAGAAGGCTACACACACTTCTTGAAAAAATACTCGATGAAATTAGTTTTACTGCACCTGACAGATCAGGTGAAAAAATTATTATTGATAAAAAATACATAGAAAAAAATCTTGGCGAATTAGCTAAAGATATGGATCTAAGTAAATTTATTTTATAATTTTCTTAATTTAACTAATATTGCACCCTCACCACCATCGGCAACAGTTGCTGGCTCTATAGAGATGATTTTTTGAGAAAGCTCATTGTTAGTATTAAGATATTCAGGCACAGAGAACTTTAATTTACTTAAATCTTTTGAAACATAAGCATCAGAGTCTGTATTTGAGTGTAATCCTTTACCTGTAATTAATAATATTTCGTTAAAGCCTTTTTGCTGACAATCAATAATTATTTGTCTTACTTTAGTATTGGCTTCATCAAGCGTATAGCCATGTAAATCAAATCTAAATCTTTTCCTTGGGATTATCTTATTTTTTTCTTTTATATCTTTGTCAAAAATATCTTTTGGATTTTTTGTGTATTCTTCCCAAACTTTTTTATCGGCTAACGAAATATCGTCTTTTTTTTTCACTTACTAACAATTTCAGCTAAATACCAGTTAGGGTTTTTACTTTTAGAAGTTTTAGTAAATTTCCAATGATCAGTAACTGTTTTAATCTTATCAGGATTTCCTTCGATTATTTCTCCTGCCTTATCTCTTTTAACAGAAATAATTTCACAAACAATTTTAACTGTTGCAAATAATTCATTTTCAATTTTCTCATATTTTTCAATTTTAGAGTCTTTTATTCCAATAAAAGTAAATTCTGACTTAATGCCTTCTTTATTTCTTTGGTCTATTACTTGCTCAAAACTGCTATAAATTGATTTAGTTAAAAGTCTTTTAAGCTCGTCTTTTTTGCCTTTTGCAAAAGAAGTTAAAATAGTTTCGTAAGCTATTTCTGCTCCTTTAAGAAACTGTTTTTTTTCATCTTCTTCTGAAACTTCTTTAAGAATAGGTTTTGAGTTAAGTTGAGCTTTATATTCCTCAAATTTTTTATCATCAAAAATACTTGGTGCTTTTCCATCGTGTCCCGTTTTTTTGCCTAAAATACTTCTTAAACGCAAAAGAATGAACCCTGCGATCATCGCTAGCAAAATAATATCTATAAAGCCAAAATTGTTACTCATACATTTGATAAATATATACTAATCATATAATTACAAGGAGCAAATGAACACCCTTTTTTTTATAATTATTGTTCTGCCAATTTTAGAAATTGCCTTAATGATAAAAATTGGAGAGCAAATTGGTGCGCTCAACACAATTTTAATGATTATGTTAACTGCTGCAGTTGGAATTTTCTATGCAAGAATTGAAGGCTTAAACACTTTAAAATCTGGTCTTTTGAATATTTATCGAAATAAAATTCCTTTCTATGAAATCATTTCTGGTGCTTCTATTGCTATAGCTGCAATTTTTTTAATATTGCCTGGATTTATTACTGACGCTATAGGGTTTTTATTACTTTTCCCGTTTACACGAAGACTAATTATTGGTCATTGGGTAGCTAATAAACAAAATCAAAATGTCTCAAGGGAAGAAGAAATTATAGATGCTGAAATAATTGAAGATACTAAAGAAAAAGATAAAGATGAATTATAAAATCATAGCTAAATATATAAAAGAATTAAAATTTGAAATTCCCAACCCTAAAGTTTTTTTTGCATTAGAAAAAGATATTGCTAACTATAAAATTAATATTGATATTAAAAGCAATCAATTTAAAGACCAGATCATTGAGGTCCAGACAACATTAGCCCTACAACCAATTGATAATAATATCGATAAAATTGATACTAAAATAGTCTTCTCAACTATCATTGAAATAGAAGGACAACTAACAGATAAAAAATCCTTAGAAGAAGTTATTTTGATAAAAGTTCCTAATGAAGTTTACCCTGAAATAAGAGGCTTATTCGTTTCACTTTTTGAAAGATCTGGTTATAAAAAAATTAAAATTGAAGAGACAATTGATTTTAGAGAACTTTATCAAAAAAGAACTATTCAATAATTAATTCTCTACTCAAAGGATTTTAAGTCCTTTGTGTCTACCAATGTCTTTAATAGGTTGCTCTTCCGCCGCTTAAATCAAATACAGCGCCAGTCGTATAAGAATTTTCTTCTGAAGCAATCCAACAAACTAGAGATGCAAGTTCCTCTACTTTAACAAATCGATTTCTTGGAATTTTTGACAACATATAATCAATATGTTCTTGGGTCATTTGATCAAATATTCTAGTTTTTGCTGCGGCAGGTGTTACACAATTCACTGCGATATTTTTATCAGCTAATTCTTTTCCTAAAGATTTTGTCAAAGCAATAACTCCTGCTTTAGCAGTACTATAAGCGCTCGCATTTGGATTTCCTTCTTTTCCTGCAATAGAAGCAATGTTTACTATCCGTCCATAATTATTTTTAATCATGTGCGGCACTACAACTTTGCAACAATAAAATACTGCGTTTAAATCTAAATTTAATACTCTAAGCCATTCTTCATTTTTATAATTCCAAACTTTTTCATTGGCTCCAGCTATGCCAGCATTATTAACAAAAATATCGATTTTTTGTTTTGATGATATTTCTTCAAAACTTTTTTGCACCTGGTCAAAATTAGTTACATCTACAATTTGAAACTCTAAATTTTTTGAGTTGGATTCTTTGATCGCTAGATCAATAAATTTTTTATCTACGTCCCATATAATAACTTTAGCACCAGACTCTAAAAATCTTTTTACAATTGAATAACCAAAGCCTTGGGCGCCGCCAGTTACTATTGCTGTTCTATTTTTTAAATCAAAATTATGCATTTAAAAATAATTTTTTTTTAAATCTCTTTTAAGAAATTCACTATGAAGTTTTAATTCTTCTACAGTTGGTTTGATGACTTTTTTACAATATTTTTTTGTTAAATTAACTCTATTTTTAAAGTCTAAATCTGTTGTTTCGTTTGAAAAAACAAATTTCGGCTCTTTGGCGTCCAATAAATTTATGTAAACTTCCCTTAATAACTCACAATCTAAAAGAGCATTGTGTTTAGTTCTTCGTGATAAATCAATATTAAACCTTTTACAAAGTGCATCTAATGAATTTGATGTTCCAGGAAATTTTCCTCTAGCTATTTCAAGACTATCCACCACTTGATCTTTATTAATTTCATTCTTTTTAACTAGTCTCAATTCATGGTTTAAAAAACCTAAATCAAAAGGAGCATTATGAATGATAATTTTTTTACCTTTTATAAATTCTGCAAACTCATCTGCTACTTCAGCAAACTTAGATTTATCCTTTAAAAATTCTGTTGAAAATCCATGAACCTTAAAAGCTTCTTCGGGTACATCTCTTTCCGGGTTAATTAACTTATGAAATACTTTTTTTGTAGGAATTAAATCTTTGGTTTCTATACAGGCAATTTCTACAATTCGGTGCTTTTCATTTACGGATAATCCAGTTGTCTCTGTATCTAGAAAAATTTCACTCATATTTTTTTATAAAATTTTTTACTTGTTTTTTTAAGTATACAAGAGATTTATTATTTGTGATTTTATAATCACAGACTTTCTCTTTAATTTTTGGTGATAACTGTCTTTTATCCAACGTATAAAATGTTTGTTTTTTTCCACCTTTATTCAAATATCTTCTTAATCGTATGCTTTTTTTTGAACCCACATAAACCAAAGCATCAAAATACTTATTTAATTTACCCTCGATCAGCAAAGGTATCTCAAAAATAACAATCTTATTTTTTTTCTTTAAATATTTCTTCATCTCTTTTCTCACTAAAGGATGAATGGTTTTTTCTAATTTTTTAAAATTTTTTTTATTATTTTTTAATAGTAATCGTAATTGATCTTTAACTTTACTTTTTTTACTTAATTTAAATTTTTTAACTAAAGAATTAATAAATGATTTCTTTTTATATAAATCGGTTACCACTTTATCTGCGCTAAATAATGGATATTTTTTGCTTGCCATCAAACGCGAGACGGTTGATTTACCTGAGGCTATCGATCCAGTAACTCCAATACTAATCATATTTTTAATTTATTTTTTAAATCTTCAGTATTTGGGTTTATGTTATTCCATAATAAAAATGCTTTTTGTGCTTGGAAAATTAACATGTCTAAACCATTAAAAACTTTTGCTCCTTGCTTTGAAAAATGTTTCATTAGTTTAGTTTCTGCAGGATTATAAACAACATCATAATAAATCAGGCTTTTTTTAATTGTTTCAAATTTTTGAGAAAAATCTTCGCCGCCTTTTGTTCCTAGACTTGTTGCATTAATTAAAATATCAATTTCCTTAACTTTTTCTTCGACTGTTTCCCAATCAATAATTTCAATGGAATTAAAAGATTTTTTTAACTCTAAAGCTTTGCTTATTGTTCTATTGGCAAGATAAATCTTTTTTACATTAGCTTTTTTTAAAGCACATATAATAGAAGGAGTAACTCCCC
>VMBT01001234.1_pt1 | contig 13828 bp, 15 predicted proteins | sample 4404301 | NCBI WGS metagenome assembly VMBT01 (sample SAMN12238535, study PRJNA552566) | marine metagenome | isolation source: Coastal seawater | place: USA: coastal Georgia, Sapelo Island | collected 2008-08/2009-08
GCAGAACCAACTCCTGAACCAGAAGTAGTTGCAGAACCAACTCCTGAACCAGAAGTAGTTGCAGAACCAACTCCTGAACCAGAAGAATCACAGTTACCAGAAATTAGTATTCAAACAAGTTATGATGAAAAACCAAATACAGAATTCAATTCAGCCGCGCTGCTAGAAACAGTATCAGATGCAGAGGTGAACTCCAGAATTACTTTTGAAGAATTTACAGATGAAAAAACGCTCATCAGTCATGATGCATTTGGTAATAAACAAATGAAAATCAAAGTGTTAGAAGTGTCAGATGAAAACCCTCCCATGAAATGGAAATTTGGAGACAGGGTAAAAGTTACCAAAATTCTTGTAACAATCAAGCACCTTGCTACACAAGAAGTAGAAGAAGGCGAATTTGATGTAGAAGCAATCGAAAGAGAATTACAAGAAAAAAGACATTATACATCAACAAACAGATGGATTCCTGCAGAAGATATCAAAAATGGATATGTAGTAGGTTCAAAACATACTAGATTAATTAGTGATGCATCAGCACTTGATTACATAGTCTTCTAATAGTCCATCATTTTCCACTCAAAAACATTATAAACATAAGATTTCGAAAAATGTTATGAGTTCAAAAGAATTTGACGTGAACGGGACTGATTATAAGATTGTGATAACAGATCAAATTGTAGGTCATGTAAACAACCTCAAAAACCTCTACAATTCAACATATGAAGATCCGGAAAGTTTTGAAGATGTGAGTGCTGAAATTTCAAACACTATTAATGAAATTGCATCTACTGTAGAACCCGAAGTAGAAGATAGTGATCTTGATGGATTAATTCAAGAAGTTATCAAGGCAGTAGATACAAAAGCTGAAGAAATTGAGAAGGAACTGGAAGGAAAAGAATCTTCTGGAAAAAAATCAAAATCTAAAAAATAATCTCATTTGACCTCAAACTCATAAAAATTTGGGGGATAAATTATATTCCAATTAAGATAACTAGTATCATGTCCGGAAGTTGTGAATGTGGAATTTGTGGCCATCATTCTGAATCAGAATGTCTTGAGAAAGAATGCAAATGTTGCTTGAATTTTCATGAAAGATCCGGACCTAAACGAAAATAATTTCTAAAAATCAGTTTTCTTCTTTGAAACAACTACATTTTTTGGACATGTGCCTATTACATCCGAACAATTTATGATCTTTGCACCCGCACAATACGCATTTTTTTTCACTCAAATCTTATCAATAAACTCCTTGATGTCAGCCATAATTTTGTTCTCGTCAAAGGATTCGAGGATCTTTAACCGCATATTTTTTACTCTGTGCACGTCATTTTCATAAAGCGGGCTCATAGTCTCAATTTCTTGTTCAAAGTAATAATTTTCCAAATAATTTTTAAATTTTGATTTTAATGGTTTGAAATCTGAGTGAGGTATTTTGGTATCTTCGACTTTATTTGAAATAACCTTGAAAAACCCATTAATTTTGAGTGATTCTTTTTTTATGATTTCTAGATCTCCAGGTTTGTCTTGAATTTCTTTTAAGTTTTCATAAGATTCAAGAATTTGTAATAAAATACTTTTGAGATATTCTATGTATGTAACCACAATCCATTTTCAAACCCATCTAATCTAAAGTTTAGGAAAAATAGCTTCAACTATAGAAAATTGCACCTTTGCTTTAAATTATCAGAATTTTTTGTAAGGGGTATGCAGGGAGACGCATTTCTAAAATGTATTGATCCAGATTGTGGAATGGAATATCCAATTGAGAGTACAAATGTCCAATGTGAGAAAGGACATTTACTTGATGTAAAATATAAACACACTCCCTCAGAAAATCTAAAAGAAGTTTTTTACGATAGACGAAACTCTCAAGGAAACATTTTCAACGAAAGTGGGGTATGGAGATTTAGAGAATTACTAAACTTTTGCCAAGTAGATACTGAGAATATTGAAGAATGTTCAAAATTTTTGGTTTCACTTGATGGTGCAGAAGGAAGACTTTCAAAGCCTTACCACATGGGAAAAGCTTCAGAATTTGTAGGTATTTCAAATGATAATTTATGGTTACAACCTGAAGGCTACAATCCAAGCGGTTCTTTCAAAGACAATGGTATGGCAACTGCTGTAACTCATGCAAAGATGGTAGGTGCAAAAAAGATTGTTTGTGCATCAACAGGTAACACTTCAGCATCTGCAGGGATGTTTGCGGCTAATGAGGGAATAAATTGTGATGTTTACATTCCAGCAGGACAAATTGCTCCAGGAAAGCTAAGTCAAGCATATCAGTTTGGAGCTCAAATTTTAGAAATTGATGGAAATTTTGATGATGCATTAAAACAATCATTAGATGATGCACAAAACCATGATGGATATACTGTAAACTCTGTAAACCCATTTAGAATTGAAGGACAAAAGACAATTCCATTTAGAGCATTAGAATATTTGAATTGGGAAGCTCCAGATTGGATTGTTTATCCTGGGGGAGCATTAGGAAATACATCTAGTTGCGGAAAAGCATTAATGGAATTATACGAGTGGGGTTGGATTAAAAAAATTCCAAGAATTGCAGTGATTAATTCTGAAGGTGCAAGTACACTATCAGATTTGTACAATGGTAAATTCGAAGGAGAGGAATTGAGATGGAATAAAGGAAAACCAAACACCGAACTCATTACAAGATACTATGATGATTTGGATGCAAAAGGAATCAGACCAAAGACCAAAGCCACTGCAATTCAAATTGGAAGACCGGCAAATATTTTGAAAGGATTACGTGCACTAGAATTCACAAATGGGGTTGCAACAACAGTTTCAGATTCTGAAATGCTTGATGGAATGTCTGTAGTAGGTCTAAATGGTTTTGATTGTGAGATGGCATCAGGTGCATCAGTAGTTGGAGTTAAAAAATTGATGAGTGAAGGAGTCATAAAGAAAGATGATACGGTTGTAGGAATCCTCACAGGTAGACAGAAAGATGCGATGCTTCCTGTAGATTATCATCATGATCCTTCAAACAAATTTGCAAAACCACCAAAGAATTAGCCTCGTTTTTAGGCTCAAAAATTTTAGAATAATTTTCATATCTTAAAGGTTAAATCCCTGTTTTGTGAATTTAGTATACCAAAGAGATGGTGCAAAAATACTAAATGAAAAAACAACATAGTTGTTATGATAAAATTTTCTGGAGGACAAGATCATGGTAGATTTATGGGTTGAGATTGGAGCGTTAGCTGTACTACTTGGGTTATCTGGATTCTTTAGCGGATTGGAAGTAGCATTAGTTGGAGTAAGAAAATCCAAAGTTGTTCAATTACTCAATGAAGAGAAAAAAGGTGCCAAAGCACTTCACAAATTAAAAACAAATCCAAGTTGGATGATGTCTAGTGTTAACCTAGGTAACAATCTGGTAAATGTTGGTGCATCTGCATTGGCAACAAGTGTTGCAATCAGGATATTTGGTGATGAAGGACTAGGAATTGCAGTGGGTATCATGACATTTTTGATTTTAATTTTTGGTGAGATTACCCCAAAGACATACTGTAATGCAAACTCTACAAAAGTTGCATTAAGATACGCCCCCATATTGTTGGCATTTAGTTATGTGTTCTATCCAGTTGTAAAATTCTTTGAAGTCATTACAAAAGGAGTAGTTAGATTAACTGGTAGTAGCTATACCCCACCACCGATTACTGAAGAGGAGATTAAAGGAGTAATTGATCAAGGTTTGGAAGAAAAAGCACTTGAAAAAGATGAAATGGAGTTAGTTCATGGGGCATTGAAATTTGATGATACTGTAATTCGTTCGGTAATGACCCCAAGAACAAAGATGTTTACACTAAATTCAAAAATGTTACTTTTTGAGGCATTACCACAAATTAACCAAAGTGGTCATTCTAGAATTCCAATTTATGGAGAAACACAAGATGATATTGTAGGTTTTATTCATGCGAGGGACGTCTTAAAAGAATTAGAAAAAGACAATGAAGTTGTTAGTTTGGAACAAATTGCAAGAAAGCCTGTATTTGCATCACAAGAAAAGATGGTTAGTTCTTTACTAAAAGAAATGAAGGGAAGAAAAACACACATGGCAATTGTAGTTGATGAGCATGGTGGAGTTGAGGGATTAGTTACTCTGGAAGATTTGCTAGAAGAGATTGTAGGAGAGATTGAGGATGAGACAGATCTCACCCGAACAAGAGGATATGAAAGAGTTGATCAAGATACAATTGTTACAAACGGAGATATCGAGATAGACATTGTAAATGAAATTTTCAAAACCAATGTACCTGAAGGAGATGATTATGCTACATTGAGCGGTTTACTGCATGAAAGACTGCAAGACATACCTCAGGAAGGTGACAAAGTAGAAGTAGAAGATCTCAGAATAGTTGTAGAAAAAGTATCAAAAAACATCCCTCAAAAAATTAGAATAGAAAAAATTCGAACTTAATCTGACTTTGCAAAATGCTCTTGCAGTTTTTGCTTCTTTTCAACCATGTGAAAGATAGATTCTGTGTGTGCAAATGCCTCAGCATATGATTTTTCAAACAACATGGCTTGCATCAACATGTGATTTTCAGGAATGACTATACCGGTTTGATCATCAGAATACATCATTTGAACAGTATCTCCAATAGACGTAGTCATATTTGCATGAATGTGAATCATATTGGTATCAGTAAAGTTAAAGCCCATACTCTGAGCATAATCTCTAACATCTTTGGTTCCCTTTGCAGTCCACAATGTTGCTACACCAAATTCATTTGTAAACAATTCATGAATCTCTGAAGGTTTTGGCGCAATATCTTTGAATCTAATATCCATAATGTGTAAGTGCATCTGTCTTGTTGGGACTTTGATTGCTCTAACATACAATGGTGCATCTTTACCAAAATACAACTTTACATCATCTCCATGGTGTGGTTTTTCAGTCATTTCAATAGTGTCCGATAATTTTTTGTCAGTCTGTTCAATGTCTGCCCATCTTCGAACTAATGTAACATCAAATCTAATCAGATTATCTCCAAACTTGTCTCTTAATGGTTCAAGAATTCGTCCCATTCCCGTAACGTTACAACTGCCTTGCATAACATGCGGTTTTCCAATAGCAAGTTCATAATTTGCCCTCGAGTTAAACAGTAAATCTGAAACTGCTTCAGCACCAATTGTTGATTCTCCACCTTGGTAAATTGCAGGAAGATTGCGTGGTTCATACAAATTTTTCTTGTTCTTATACCCATGGCCACCGGGAGCAGCATCAATAACAAGATCAGATTGATCTAATGCAGATTCAATCGAGCCTGAAATTTTGAATTCTTTGAATTCATCTAATTTCTTTTCAGGAACAAATACATTCAATCCTCTAGAAATTGCAACATTTACATCATCATCTGGAGAGTACTTTCCTACTCCAACCAGGGTGATTTGAGGATCGTCTTTGAGAAAAGCAGTGATTCTACTTCCAATAGAACCATAACCATTAACAAAGATTTTTTTCATATTTTAACAAAAACCCTCCTGTTTTTGTAGTTATTGATAAAACTATGACGAATACTTTTCAATAAAATTAAAAAAAATAAGCGTTAACTAAGAAAATTAGATTATTCCTTTTTGGAAATTTTTACAAAGAGATGTGATCCAAAATGGATAAAAAAGTGGTCTGTTTTCTGTGCCAAAAAAACACTGTTTTTCTCAAGAATGATCCTTTTAGGAAATAATTTCATGAAGAATATTCCATTCTGAATATGGGTTACAGTGCCGTAATAGTATTGTAAAATGAAAACGTATCAATCACTTACAATATTAGCAATAATTGGTTCCATCATGGCAGTAACAGGTATGCATGAACAAGAAGCATACGCTGAAGAGGACAGCATGCTATTCAAAATGATGGAAGTCAATGAAAAACTAATGAAATTGCAAAACAACGAGGGCGAACTTGACAAATTTAGCTTGGCAAAATCAGCATTTCAGATGAATCAGATCAAGAATGATCTCTTGGAGATTAATGAGATGAATAACGGCAACGATAAACGTTACAACAAAATTTACTCCTACCTAAAGGATAGTTATCAAAGCGCATTTGAAAATATTGAGAAAGATGTAAAAAAGTACTCAAAAGAAAATGGATTATCTGCATCTGAGAAAAAACTTGTTTCTAAAATCATCAAAAGCAAATTAACATTTGACGGTAATGAACAGAAAGAAAACTTAGAAAAAGAGAAAGTTGATAGAATTGTTACAGAACTCAAAAAGACAGAGGCTAAAGAAAAATACCAAAAACTTGTTAACGAAATTGGAGTAAAATTAGCTAATGATGCAAACGGTGGAATTGTTGAAAAGATCCATCACAAGGTTGCAATTAAAGAGATAATTTCATCTAAACAATTAGAATTAGCAATCCCTGCAATTGACAGAATTATTCCACAAGTAAATGATGAAAAAATCAAAGAGAAACTTCATGCTGTAAAAGATAAAATCCAAACAATTCAAGAAAGAAAATCCAAACAAACAGAAAATGAAATATTTGGATTATCTAGAGGCCCTCAAGTATCTACTCAGATCCCAATCCAATTCAATGAATTTGAAATTGGTTTTGGTGGAATTTTAAACAAAGTTATAGAAGATGAATTGATTGGGTCATTAAATGAAGTTCAGCAAGTGTATGAAGAATTTGAAGTTCAAACAATAGAGTCAATTTTGGATGAAGAAGTAATTTCCTCATTAGATAAAGTAGTTGAAGTAACTGAAGAAGATGAAGAACAATTAGAACAAGAAAAAGAGAAACAAAGAAAAGAATCTAGAGAAAACAAATCAAACAACAAATCTAGTAAAGCCGACCAAGGTTCAGGAAATTCAGATAAAAGAAACGGTAATGCTAATGACAGTAAAGGAAAAAGTGCTGGAAAAGGGAATGGTAAATAATCAAACAAGCCTAAATCGCACAATCTGATAAGAATTCTTTTAATCTAATTTACCAAAATAAATCTGTGAACTCACTTTCGGCATACGCTGTGTTTTCCCTTAGTTTAGTACTAGTTCTAGGAACACCTGCATTTGGAGAGATTGATCTACTTAGCAACATTACATTCTTGGATACGGGAATTATCCATTCAGATGATAATCAATTTCAAATAAGTAATGATATGAATACAAGAGAATTTTCCAATGGAAAAATAATTAGAGTTTCAGGACAAACAATTGAAGGGTTTCCATATATTACATATTCAAAGATTTTAGAAGACAAAGTAAACACACACGGAATAATCTTTATCGGAGGTAAGTTTGTGAAATTATCTTTTATTGAAGAGTCAACTCAGGATACTATTGTAGAAAAAGAAGATGACCTACAGATTCTTGTTCAATACACACAAAGAGTTTACTCTAAACAATATGCATCAATTGAAATTAAAACATATGATCCACAGCAAAATAAGTTAAAGGATTTTAATCTGAACTATGGTTTCTTGAAAAATATAGACATCAAAGTAACAGTGTTAGATGAAAACGATAAAGAGTTCCATTCATCAGCAGGAATAACAAATGATAAAGGATTCTTTGAAACAGAATTTTATATTCCTGAGAGGTATCCTCAAAGAACTTTAACTGTAACAGTTTCTGCTGAAGATGATAATTCAAAATCCTCTAAGATTTTACAAATGTATACAATTGGAACAATACCAGATAACGATAGTTCATCATAGCATAAAGACTAAATGAGCTAAAAAATTCTCAAAAACCATTGATACATGGTCCATCATTAGCAATAGGTGCAGGAATTTCTGCAGTTGTATTATTAATTGTGTTTATGGGCTTTGATGGGATGGCTAATGAACCTGAATTGGTAATGCAACCAACCCCGACAATTCAACCGGAAGGGCCTGCCAAAGTAACGATGCAGACATTTTTGGCAAATGGTTCACCAATGGTGGGGGATGCAACGGCTCCAGTAACTCTAGTTGAATTTGGAGATTATCAGTGTCATTTTTGCAATGTTTTCTTTCATTCTACTGAAGGAGATATCTTGAAGAATTATGTAGATACGGGTAAAGTGAAAATGATCTTCAAAGATTACAATATCATTGGTCCTGATTCAGTTAATGCATCACACGGTGCGCATTGTGCAAATGATCAAGGTATGTTTTGGGAATATCACGATATTTTGTATAACAACTGGACTGGAGAAAATAATGGCTGGGCATCTTCAGAAAATCTACTAAAATTTGCACAAGAGATTGGACTTGATACCGACGTATGGTCTGAATGTATGATTAATGGAGATCATTCTCAAACTATAGTTGGAAGTAATGATGATGCAAGAGCACTAGAACTTACTGGAACTCCTGCATTTTTTGTGATTGGTCCAGATGGAAAAGTAACAAGATTGTTTGGTGCACAACCATATGAGACATTTGAGAGAGTCTTTGATGATGAGTTAAAAAAACAGAGTTAGCGATCACAATAGGCATAATTTGTCAAAAAAATTACCAAAATTTCCTTCCTAGTTATCTAGAATTTACCCGCTAACCTTATTAATGAATTCTCGGAGCCAAGCTTATGGCAGCTGGAATAGACGACATTTCCATTTACATCCCAAGATTGTACATTGATGCAGCAGATTTTGCTGAAGCAAGGGGATTGGACCCTGTAAAATTACAAAAAGGTCTCGGAGTTTCTCAAATGGCAATAGTTGATGCCAATCAAGACCCTGCAATATTGGCTGCAAATGCCTGTTTGAAGATTATGCAAAAAAATAAGTTATCTCCTGAAGATATTGGCAGATTATACGTTTCAACAGAATCATCATTTGATGAATCAAAGGCAATGAACTCTTTTGTTATCGGAATGTTAGAACAAGTCTATGGACAGGGTGCTTTTGAGCACTGCGGTGGTGTGGAAACAAAATTTGCATGTGTCAGCGGTTCTTATGCCCTATATGACAATACAAACTGGATTAGAGCAGGAGAAGCAGAAGGAAAACACGCACTTGTAGTGGTATCAGACATTGCAAAATACGATATGGGTTCTAGTGGAGAGATGACCCAAGGGGCAGGAGCAGTGGTAATGCTTCTCAATGATAAGCCAAGATTGTTGGCATTTGACCCAAAGGTCACATCAACTTCAATTAAAGATGAATATGATTTCTATAGACCATTTGGAAAAGAGACTCCTATAGTTCATGGACAGTATTCGAACATGTTATACATGATTCAAGTAAGGAAAGCACTTGAAGCATATAAGAAAAAAGTAATCTCAACTGGATTGATCAATATCGAGTCAGGTGAGACAATTCTAGACCATATGGATTACATTAACATGCACTTGCCATACAGCAACATGGGAAAGAAGGCATTAGCATATTTGGTAAGACACGAATGGCGTCAACTTCCAAGATGGAAGAAAGTTTTACAAGAAATTGGAATGGATGAGCCAATACCAAAAGATCCTCGTGGAACAATAGAATCAGTCCTAGGGGATGAAGAATTTATGGCAAAAGATCACGAGTTTACTAAATTATTTACAAAAACTCCAGAATACCAAGAAGTTTATGAATCAAAACTTGCAAGTTCACTTATTGCATCTAGCATGATTGGTAACTTGTACACTGCATCACTTTACTTGGGATTTAGAAGTAGTTTAGAATATGAATATCAAAAAGGAATAGAGTTAGAAGGAAAAAGAATTGGGTTTGGATCATATGGAAGTGGCAGTAGTGCGATGGTGTTTAGTGGTGTAGTTCAACCAGAGTTTGAAGAGATTGTAAAGAACATGAACTTGGAAGCTGAAATTGGGGATAGACGTAGACTAACATGGGATGAATATGAGGAATTACATGAAAACAAACTATCTCCTGAAGAACCCATGCTAAAATCCAAAAAAGAGTTTAGTTTAGTTCATGTTAAGACTGAAACTGAATCTCGTGGTGAGAGACGTTACATCTATAACGAATAATTATCTCGCTCTACGTTTGTATCCTTGTTCTATTTTGCAATTATCTAATGAAGAATTTTGAGCTTTACTAGTTGTCTTTTTCTTTTTTGGTTTAGTAGAACTTTCTTCAATTTTGAAGATTTTTTGAGTATCTAATTGAGCTTTTGGGGTTTCGTTTGAAATGATGTTTGTTGGAGAGGTTTGTTTCTTCTTTTTCTTTTTTGGTTTATTATGTTCTGTAGAGTTTTTTTTTGTCCATTTGATATTTTTAATATCTTTAGAAGAGGATTGTTCAATGTTGTAATCCATCAAGGATTTGCCCATGTCATTCATACAGATTTGAGAGTTTAAGCGTATTGAATTAAACGTGAATTATTCATATAAGGCTACTCAAGAGTTTGGATAGAATGGATGAAGAAGTAAATCCAATCAAGGATTATCTATTTGATTATATCAAAAGTTCACAGACCATACCTCAACTAATTTCAGAGAAAAAATTTGATATGGTAATTGATGAGATTGTAGAGAAATGTTACGATGAAATTGCTGCAATGGATGAAAGAAATATTGCAGTAGGAGTATTAGCTACCGGTATTCTTCACTATTTACTGACTAATGCACTTTTGAATAGTCAGAGAAAAATTGAGTTCCGTGGAGTAGAATTAGACATTGTAGTTCCAGATATCAAAACATTAGAAAAAGACTCTAAGATGAGCTTGATCATTTGCATCCCAAAGTCATCAGATAAACAAATCATAGAGCAAAAAATTTCCCAATTAGAGAAAATTCAACCAGTCAAGGAAAACATCTGGGTGGTTTTATCTGAGAATATGGATATAGACAAAAAAACATTTGTTCTATCAAAAGAAGATTCATCATTTTCTAAAATCATCTTTGAGATTGCACAATTTAGCAATGTCAATAGTGCAAACAAATTCAAAATTTTACGTATATAACTCAAAAAGGGAATAAATATCAAAAAAAACGAACATTATACATGGCATCACTCATTATCTTTCCAATTGTTATTGTGGCAATTGTAGGACTATCGGGTTTTCTAGTCTACAAGTATTTCATATATGATTTGATTTGTAAAAGGGCAGTAAACAATGCATTACAAAAATACAATATCAAGAAAACCCCTTTTCAAATAATCAAAGAGTATTACCAAAACAAGGGGGAAAGCATGTCCCACAAAGAGATTCAGAATCTAGAGAAGAGCTACAGACAAAATGGTCCAGATGAATTTCTAACAATGTATGATGCAATTAGAGATTTTAAACACGACAGTTCTAAGGATTGACTGGAATCTGTATAAATGGAGTTCCGCCTTCACCAACTACCAAAGGAAGTTTTCCATCCCATGCTTGAGTCTTTAACCATTCCAAATAGTTTGGATTCTCAGCAAGTGCTTTGTTAATAATTGCAATTGCTTCGGCCTCACCTCTTGCTTCAGCAATGTTTGCATTTGCTAGACCCACAGCATTTGCCTCACGTTGTTTTGCTTCAACTTCGATTCTTCTCAAGTCATTTTCAGCTTTGAGGGCTTTTTGTTCTGCTTCTACTTTAGACTCGATTGCTTGTGCAAATAATGGTGAGAATTCAAAATCAGTAATAGAAATTACTTCAGTTACAATTTCAAAATTATTTAATCTGTCTCTAATAGATGACTCTATGTCTGCTTTAACCAAGGGTCTTTTTGTGATTAGTTCTTCAGCATTGTAATTTGCAGTTACTTGTTTTACTGTCTCTTCAATGGCTGGTTGAATTACTCTATTTTCGTAATCTAATCCCAGGTTCTTGTATAGTCTATGCACTGCTTCTCTTTCAGGATGATAGTTTACAGTAACCGTAGTCTCTACTGTTTGCAAGTCTCTTGAAGCACTTCTAGCATCATTTGCATATTTTAGAGTACGTACTTCAATCTGTACTACATCATCTTGGAATGGAACTACAAAATGTAGACCTTCATCTAGAGGAGGTTGAGTAAGATCGACGGCATTCCAATGTAACAATACTCCGCGATGACCTGCATCCACAATCTTAACGGATGCAAATGCAACTACACCGATAATTATTAAGATAATAATTCCAATTGCAACACCTCGTGCTGCATTCATGTTGACATTCATTTTTGGAGACTGGTACTTTGACAACTATTTTTTTATGCAGTTACTACTATTATACCATCTGTAAATTATAGATTTAGGCATCATATTTGCCAAAGATTAACAAATTTATCAGAAGAAAACTACTCTACATTATGGAAGATCCTAACTTTTCTTGGATTTATCTGATAATTTTTCTAGCAATACCATTAGCAAGGATCATTCCGAGAATTCTTGCAAAAAGACGTCAAAGTGTAGACGAATATACAAGACCAGAACCATTTCAAGAATCACAAAACACGCAATGGAATACTAAGCAAGAATCAGTAAAACCCAAAACAAAAGATATGCAGGTTTTAGGAATTATGCATCAAGGTGCAAACACATTTGATAAAATTCAAAGAGCAATCAAAATGGATTCAAAAGAACTGGATTCAATTTTGCAAGATTTGGAAAAACGTGATCTTATCAAAGTAATTCAAAAACAAGGAATGTTTGGTCCAAAAGTTGAACTTTATTCTACAGACAAAGGATTCAAAGAGTACTATTCCTAACTCTCACAGACTACTTCACTGGTATTTCCACCATCATACAATGCTTCTATTGCATCAATATCACAATCAGAGATGTATGGGAAATTTGTCTCAATTGTAGGGAACATCAAGTCTTCAGGTGCTGTCGAGTGTGCCAATCCCAATGCATGTCCGACCTCATGTCGAGTAACAGTCTCAAGTGCAGCTAAGGATAGGGTATCAACTCCAAATATTGTGATTCGCGATTTTAGAATCTGGTTTTGGGATTGATCCGCAATTGAATTTGCCCAACCAGAGAACCCATCTGCATTTTGTTGATTGGTAAGCTCAATTGTAATATCGCCTTCACCATTGTTTGATTGAATTACCTCAAAACTTACTGGAATGTATAGTTGAGTTTCTGTTTTTGAAGCTGCTTTCATTGCACCTTGCCAACCTTCATACATTACAGACATCGTTCCTTTAGGTCCTTTGTGAAGTAATGAATTATCAATTTCTAATACTTCTTCAGACATGATCACCTTCTCTACTGTCTCAAATACTTCAGGGTCATACTGATCAGCATTTAGAACATTTACCGTAATTGTATCACCTTCAACCAATCGCCACGAAAGATATGTATCAATGGTATCACCTCTCAAGTTTTGAATGGTATAACCTGTTTGTTGCGGTTCAATTTCAACTTGATACTGTTGTCCTGCAAGCTCAGCAAACATTACCGAATAACCTCCTGCAACTACTGCAATTGCAACGGCTGAAATAATTATTGCTTTGTAGTATTTCACTTTGGCTTTTTCTTTTTCTTTAGTTTCAATTTCTAATTCTTTTTCCATGAACATTTTTTCTTGTTCTTTTTCTAATGCTGTCTGTCGTTCGGTCTCATATTTTTCCTTCATTTCATCACGAGTCTTTTGCATCTCTTCTTTTTCTGTTTCAGTTAAATTGGTAAATTGTTCAAACATCATTTTTTCTTGTCTTAATTCCAAAACTTCTTGGGTTAGTTTTTTGAATTGTTCATCTAATTCCTCATAATCAGACGATTTTTGCTCAAACTGTTTTTTAAGTTCTTCATATTTTGCAGTGATTGAGTCTTGTCCTATTGTAACACTTTCACCTTTCTTAAGAACTTCAACGGCCTTCATGGCATCTAGAAGTTTTTGTTCAATTTCAGTCAGCGATAATGGCTTATCATCAGAATTATGAGAACTCATTTTCCAGTATAATGACTAATTTCTCATTCTATAAATTATTGTGTAA
>VMBT01001244.1_pt1 | contig 13785 bp, 14 predicted proteins | sample 4404301 | NCBI WGS metagenome assembly VMBT01 (sample SAMN12238535, study PRJNA552566) | marine metagenome | isolation source: Coastal seawater | place: USA: coastal Georgia, Sapelo Island | collected 2008-08/2009-08
CGCGAGTTATGAACAAGGTGGCGCTGCCTGTCTCTCGGTGCTGACCGACATCGATTTCTTTCAGGGGGCAGACGCTTACCTACAGGAGGCGCGCGCTGCCTGCGCACTGCCGGTGCTCAGGAAGGACTTTACCCTCGATCCTTATCAAATCTGGGAAGCGCGGGCGCTCGGTGCAGACGCGATTCTGCTGATCGTGGCGTGCCTCGACTTGCCGGTTTTACGCTCGCTTTATGACTGCGCCATGGAGGCGGGCTTGGATGCCTTGATCGAAGTTCACGATTCAGTTGAGCTCGATGAGGCGCTCACACTGGGTGCGGATATGATCGGTATCAACAATCGTAACCTGCATACTTTTGAGACCTCCCTCGATACCACCCTCGATCTTCTGGCGCGGATCCCGGCCGGGGTACAAGTGGTAACCGAGAGCGGTTTTAGCACTCCCGAGCAGGTTGCCAGGATGCGTGCGCGAGGTGTGCAGTCGTTTTTGATCGGCGAGGCCTTTATGCGCGCCAAGGACCCGGGTTCTGAACTGAAGCGACTGTTTGCCGCTTAGCGGGCGACAGAAAATGGATAGGAGTGAGTAAAAGATGCAGGGCACCGTTAAGTGGGTCGATGGCGCGATGTTTGTCGGCGAGTCCGGGTCGGGTCATGCGGTGGTAATGGATGGCCCAGAGGATCTCGGCGGGCGTAACCAATCGCTGCGACCGATGGAGATGTTATTGCTGGGCACCGGTGGCTGCGCGCTCTATGACGTGGTCAGCATGCTCAAGAAGTCCCGGCAGCACATTACTGACTGCCGGGTTGAGCTCCATGCCGAGCGGGCGGATGCGGTACCGGCGGTCTTTACCGAGATGCGGCTTCATTTTGTGGTGTCCGGGTTTGGCCTGCGGGAGGCGCAGGTGAAGCGCGCGGTGGAGTTGTCTGCCGAAAAATACTGCTCCGCCTCGATCATGTTTACTCAGGCGGGCGTGACGGTGTCACACAGCTACGCGGTTGAGGAAGCAGCAGGTCCGGAGGGAGTCGCTCAGACCCAGTAAGTGGTGCGGGTCATGAGTTTGCTGGCAAGACTCATGACATCTTTCACCGGGCGGGGAAATTCCTGCCCGCCGTGAGAGAGCGCCTCCTCACCATGGCGCTCTTCATCGTTCAGCATCTGTTGCAGAATCAGCTGCGATTTTCGATCTTCACCGGGTAAGGCTTTGAGGTGCGCCCTGAGATGGCTGGCAACCCGTTCTTCGGTGGCGTGTACAAAACCCAAACTGACCCTGTCCCCTGCCAGAGCGGTCGCCGCCCCGAGCGCGAGGGACGCCGCATAAAAGAGCGGATTCAACCGACTGGGTGCTGTCTCCAGTTCATTCAGGCGCGCCTCACACCAGGCCAGATGGTCCGCTTCTTCCTGCGCGGCTGAGATCAGTTTTTCCCGGGTTGCCTCCGAGCGCGCAACGAGAGCCTGACCCTGATAAAGCGCCTGCGCGCATACCTCGCCGGTATGATTGACCCGCATCAAGCCACCCGCGTGTTCGCGCTCCCGCGCACTGAGTGGTGGTTCTTTGTGTCCCGCTGCGGGTGATGCGCGGGATGGACCCTGGGCGCTGGAAGTCGATCGCGCGGTTAAATCTCGTAGGCGCTGATCAACGGTGCTCAGCAAACGGTCGATGCCGCTCAGGGCGCGTCGTGAGGTAGAGGTCGTAACGTCAGTCATGGCCCAAGCTTAACGGTCTATGGCCCGCCAACCAATATCGCGGCGGTAGGTCATATCTTGCCAAGTAATCAGATCGACACCCGCATAGGCATTGGCAATGGCGTGGGCAATGGAGTCTCCCAAGGCACTGACACATAACACCCGCCCACCATCGGTGACCGTCGCTGGGCCCGCTGTCCGGGTTCCGGCGTGAAAGACTTTGGTGGTCTCAGGCCAATTGCCTTCGAGGCCAGAGATCGCGTGTCCCTTTTCATAGGCGCCGGGGTAGCCCCCTGCGGCAAGAACAACCCCCACCGCCGGGCGCGGATCCCATTGCGCGCTGGTGTCATCGAGCCGGCCTTCGAGAGCCGCCTGACACAGCGCAACCAGATCACTCTGCAACCGGTGCATGATGGGCTGGGTTTCGGGGTCGCCAAAACGGCAGTTGTATTCGATCACGGAGGGATTGCCGTCGCCATCGATCATAAGGCCCGCGTAAAGAAAGCCGGTATAGGGATGTCCCTCGGCGGCCATACCCTGCACCGTGGGCAAAATCACCTGTGCCATGACCTTGTCATGCACGCTATCGGTAACCACCGGGGCGGGGGAGTAGGCGCCCATGCCGCCGGTATTGGGGCCAGTATCTCCCTCGCCAATGCGTTTATGGTCCTGCGAGGTCGCCATGGGGAGTACGTGGGTGCCGTCCACCATGACGATAAAACTGGCTTCCTCCCCCTCCAGAAAGCCCTCGATCACGACCCGGGCACCGGCATCGCCAAACTTGTTGTCCGCGAGCATATCCCGCACCGCGGTTTCGGCTTCCTCGAGGGTCATGGCCACGATCACGCCTTTGCCCGCCGCCAGCCCGTCGGCTTTGATCACAATGGGCGCGCCTTGCTCACGCACGTAGCTGAGGGCGGCTTCTATCTCGGTAAACACCGCGTAGGACGCGGTAGGGATCTGGTGTCGTGCCAGAAAATCTTTGGTGAAGGCTTTGCTGCCCTCCAGCTGCGCGGCTCCCGCGCTGGGCCCAAAACAGGCAAGTCCCCGGGCGCTAAAGTGATCAACCACTCCCGCAACCAGCGGCGCCTCCGGCCCGATGACGGTAAGCGCACACCCCTGCGCCTCGGCAAAGTCGGCGAGACCCTCGGTGTCGAGCGGGTCAATGTCGATATTTTTGAGCTTGGGTTCGCCGGCGGTGCCCGCGTTCCCCGGCGCCACATAGACCCGCTGCACGTAGTCGGGTTGGGAGAGTTTCCAGGCGAGGGCGTGCTCGCGACCGCCACCACCGACAACCAATATGTTCATCGCTGGGCCCTCAATGCCGAAAATGGCGCATGCCGGTAAAGACCATGGCCATCCCCGCTTCGTCTGCTGCGGCAATAACCTCTTCGTCGCGCATGGAGCCCCCTGGTTGAATCACCGCAGCAATCCCGCGCTCGGCGGCGTTGTCGATGCCATCGCGAAAGGGAAAGAACGCGTCTGAGGCCATCACTGCGCCCTTGACTTCGAGCCCGGCATGTTCCGCTTTGATCGCCGCAATGCGCGCCGAATTAACGCGCGACATTTGCCCGGCGCCGACGCCGATGGTGCGCTGATTGGCGGCATAGACTATGGCATTACTCTTGACGAACTTGGCGACCTTCCAGGCAAACAAGAGGTCTGCCCACTCGGCCTCAGAGGGCGCGCGTTGGCTCACTACGCGGAGGTCCTCGCGGTTAACCATGCCGTCATCCCGATCCTGCACCAGTAATCCGCCGTTTACTCGCTTGAAATCCCGCGCGGCCGTGGGGGCGGACCACTGCCCTGTGCGCAGCAGGCGCACGTTTTCTTTGCTCGATACTGCGGCAATCGCCTCTGCCGATATTTCCGGCGCAATAATCACTTCGACAAATTGTCGCTCCACAATAGCCGTGGCGGTTTCGCCGTCGAGGGTTCGGTTGAAAGCGATGATGCCGCCAAAAGCAGACTCAGTATCGGTGTGAAAGGCGAGGTCATAGGCTGTGAGCAAATCCGCGCCGATGGCAACGCCGCAGGGGTTGGCGTGTTTCACAATCACACAGGCAGGTTCGCTAAAGGTTTTGACGCACTCGAGCGCAGCGTCCGTGTCGGCCACATTGTTATAGGAGAGCGCTTTTCCCTGGAGTTGCTCCGCCGCGCTGATGCCCACTTCTTGTTGCCGGGCCTCGCGGTAAAAGGCAGCACTCTGGTGGGGATTTTCGCCGTAGCGCATTTCCTGCACTTTTTGAAGCTGCAGATTAAAGGTGCGTGGGTAACGCGGTGAGCCGCCTTCGGTCAGTGAACCAAAGTGGTTGGCGATCATGCCGTCGTAGGCTGCCGTGTGTTCGTAAGCGCGAATCGCGAGATCAAATCGTAGCGCGAAGGTGGTGTGCCCATCGTGTGCCACCAGCTCTTCGAGGATGCGCGGATAGTCGTCGGCCGACACCACAATCGTGACATCGCGATGGTTTTTTGCTGCCGCACGCACCATGGTCGGGCCGCCAATGTCGATATTTTCCACGGCGTCTTCCATGGAGCAATCCGGGTTGGCCACAGTGGCTTCGAAGGGGTAGAGGTTGACGACCACGAGATCGATCGGGGGAATGCCATGCTCGGCCATGATGGCATCATCGGTGCCGCGCCGGCCCAATATGCCGCCGTGAATTTTCGGGTGCAGCGTCTTGACCCGGCCATCCATCATTTCGGGAAAGCCGGTGTGGTCGGATACCTCAATAACGCTCAGTCCTTCCTCGCGAAGCAAACGGCAGGTGCCCCCGGTTGAGAGCAGTTCAACGCCCTGTTCGGCGAGCGCCCGCGCAAAGTCGACGATACCGGATTTATCCGAAACACTGATCAGGGCGCGCCTGATGGGGGACAGTCCGGCTTCGCTCATGCGTTAGGTTCTCCGTTTACTGGGGCGTTGTTGGCGAGTGTTCTCGGCAGGACGTGCACCTCGCTTTCGCTTGGCGGGTGCCGGCTCGGTTAACAGGCCATACTGCCGTAATTTTTTGCGTAGCGTTCCGCGATTCAAACCGAGCATGGCAGAAGCTTGGCTCTGGTTCTGCTGGGTGTAGTCCATGACAGCGCGCAGCAGGGGCTCTTCGACCTGATGCAATACCATGTCGTAGAGATCGCTACAGGTTTCTCCATCCAATGTGGAGAGAAAGTGGGCGACGGCCTCTGCGGCACTGTCTCGAAGCGGCGGTGGCCCGGCAGATTGATCTCGGGTTTTTTTTGTTGAGGTTTTGGCTTTGGCTGATGTCATGCTGCCAGTGACACCCCGTGTGTGAGTAACGTTTCGCCCAGGGTATGGTGGTCGCGGAGCTGCTCGGCTGCGGTCCCCAGTGCGTTGAAGCCCCGTCGAAAATGTTGCGCAAGGTCTTTGTCGAGCTGGCCTTGTCGTACCAGTGACTCCAGAAACCACGCCTGATGTTTGCGGGCAATGCGTAAGCCCAAATATTCGCCGTGAAACTCGATCAAGCCAGAGAGCAAGCGCTGCTGTAAAGAGAGCTGTTGGGTCAGAGACGGCGCTTTTGCCTCGGGGTGTCCCGCCGCTAAGGCAGTTGCAATAGCACCCGGTAACCAGAGCTGCCCCTGGGCAGCACGCCCGATCATCACCCCCGCTGCACCGGTATGCGCGAGTACCGCTCGGGCTTTACGGGCAGAGTCGATATCACCGTTGGCGATAACGGGAATCGACACCGCGTTAACGATTTGCGCAATGGTGTCGTACTCCGCAGCGCCCTTGAAGCGATCAGCCCGGGTGCGACCGTGTACGGTCAGGCGTTGCACGCCCGATGCCTCCGCGATGCGCGCGATGCGAACACCGTTTCGGTTGGCGGGGTCGGTTCCGGTGCGGATCTTCAGCGTGATCGGCACGTTAACGGCTTGCACCACCGCCTCGAGAATGCGGGCAACGAGAGACTCGTCGGCGAGCAGCGCCGACCCGGCTGCCTTGCGACAGACCTTTTTGGCCGGACAGCCCATGTTGATGTCGATGATCTCGGCGCCGAGATCAGCCTGATAACGCGCAGCCGCGGCGAGTTGCGCGGGGTCATAACCGACGATCTGTACCGCGCGCAAACCCGCACGCGCGGTGTGTTGCTGACGTTGCCGAGTCTTTTTTGACTTGGCGAGGCTGAGATCAGCCGATTGCATTTCGCCCACCGCCAAGCCGGCCCCGAACTCAACGGCGAGTTCGCGCACTGTAAGATCGGTGACACCCGCCATAGGAGCGAGGAACACGGGATTAGAGGGCTCGAGGCCGTCAATATGCATCGGGAAAGGGCTCAATCGCGAGCAGGTGAGTGTAAAGGAGGCGATGCAGATCTGAAAGCCATGGTGGCGATTTTTTAACCAGCGTTGGCTACCTACCCTGTTTTTATAGTGCAAATTTTTGGTCGTCTGGCATGCGCAAAAGCGCATGTGTGCGGCCGAAACTGGGGCTTATGTTGCAATAGGTCGAACGGTTTGCCACTGATACCCGCCCCGTAAAGCCCACGAAAGGGGGGGGGTGGAACGTACCTGAATAAACGTGACCAAACTGAATTTGATGTCTCTGAACCCACCGAATTTGCTTCAACCGAATTCCCACCAGCCGAATTTCCACCAACCGACCTTGCATCGAAAAGGTGAGCGCAGAGACTGGATAACGGCCACGCCCGAGGCCGTCCTGGCACCGCACAGCTCCGCTGGCCGTCCAACAGATGGCTAATATGTGGCGATAATGTAGGTAACGTCGGTAAAAATGTCATAAAACCGAGAAAAAGTAGACTCACGCCCCGATCTAGGACACACTCCGCAACCCGCATCGAACTTTGGTGTTCTGGCCCATGGCGGCAATACTGGTACTACATGGCCCCAATCTGAATCTGCTCGGTTCCCGCGAGCCCGAAATCTATGGGTCCGAAACCTTGGATGAGATTAACCACCGTCTGCAAGCAGAGGCGGAGCGCGCCGGCGCCACATTGACTTGCCTGCAGAGTAACGGCGAGCAAGAACTGGTGGAGGCGATTCATCAGGCGCGGGAAGACGGTACCCAGTTCATCATCATAAACCCCGCCGCCTATACTCACACCAGTGTCGCGCTGCGTGATGCTCTCGCAGCGGTTGCCATCCCGTTTATCGAAGTACACATCTCCAACGTGTACGCCCGCGAGCCCTTCCGGCATCACAGTTATCTGTCGGATATTGCCGAGGCGGTCATATCCGGCTTGGGCAGTTTTGGTTACGACTGTGCACTCGCCGCAGTGCTGCAGTCACTTGATACGCATTCCACGACGCATTAGAGGAATAGACATGGATATTCGCAAAGTCAAAAAGCTCATCGAACTGTTGGAGGAATCCAATATCGGAGAGATCGAGATTAAAGAAGGCGAGGAGTCTGTTCGTATCAGTCGTCAGGGCACGGCACCCGCGCCAATGGCTTATGCGCCGCCGCCAGCGCCGGTTGCAGCGCCGGCCCCTGTGACCTCCGCGTCTGCGCCTGAAGCCCCCGCGCAGGAGAGCGCGTCGCCAGCACCTGCCACCGACAATGCCGTGCTCTCGCCGATGGTCGGTACTTTCTACCGGGCCCCTGGCCCTGATGCAGCAGCGTTTGTCGAGGTGGGCCAGACCGTGCGTGTGGGTGATGTGCTGTGCATCGTCGAGGCGATGAAGATGATGAATCAAATTGAAGCTGATCGCGCGGGCACGGTCACGGCGATTCATGTTGAGAATGGCCAGGCGGTTGAATTCGATCAGCCACTGATTTCTATTTCCTGAAGCGCGGGTGAGTTACCCCAAAAAGGACATCTCCCATGCTTGAAAAAGTACTCATCGCCAACCGTGGTGAAATCGCACTCCGTGTGCTGCGCGCCTGCAAAGAGTTGGGTATTCGAACCGTTGCGGTGCATTCCACGGCAGATCGCGAGCTGAAGCATGTGCGTCTCGCCGACGAGTCCGTCTGCATTGGCCCGCCGCCTTCCGCCCAAAGTTACCTCGACGTTCCCTCTATTATCAGCGCCGCTGAGCTGACCAACGCCGACGGCATTCATCCGGGCTACGGTTTTCTCTCTGAAAACGCCGATTTTGCAGAGCAGGTGGAGAACAGCGGTTTTAAATTTATCGGTCCCACGGCCGACACGATCCGCTTGATGGGCGACAAGGTATCGGCCAAGCAGCAAATGCAGCGCACCGGGGTACCCACGGTGCCGGGTTCCGATGGCGCATTACCCGATGACCCCGATGAGATACTGCGCATTGCCCGCGATATCGGATTCCCGGTCATCGTAAAGGCAGCCGCGGGCGGCGGTGGTCGCGGCATGCGCGTCGTCCACAACGAGGAAGTGTTGCTCTCGTCTATTCAGGTCACCCAGTCTGAGGCACAAGCCGCATTTGGTTCTCCGGTTGTGTATATGGAGAAGTTTCTGCAGCGCCCGCGTCACGTCGAGATCCAAGTTTTGGCCGACGGGCAGGGCAACGCGATCCATCTCGGTGATCGCGACTGTTCTCTGCAGCGTCGACATCAGAAGGTGATCGAAGAGGCGCCTGCGCCGGGCATTGATCAGGCCTTGCGCGACGAAATTGGTGCGGCCTGCGTCAAGGCCTGCCTCGATATGGGCTACCGCGGCGCTGGCACCTTCGAGTTTCTTTACGAGGACAATGCCTTTTATTTTATCGAGATGAACACGCGGGTTCAGGTAGAGCACCCGGTCACAGAAATGATCAGCGGGATTGATATCGTCCGCGAACAGTTACTCATCGCCGGCGGCGCTCCTCTCTCGATTAAGCAGGAAGATGTTGTCCTCAAGGGCCACTCTATCGAGTGTCGCATTAACGCCGAGGACCCGCGCACGTTTATGCCCTCGCCTGGCACCATCAAGACCTTCCACGCGCCGGGGGGCCATGGGGTGCGTGTCGACTCGCACATATATAGTGGTTACACCGTGCCGCCTCACTATGACAGCCTCATTGGCAAGCTCATTACCTTCGCTGATACCCGCGAGGCGGCATTGGCCAAGATGCGGCAGGCGCTTGATGAGTTGGTGGTGGATGGCATTAGGACCAACGCTGCGTTACACCGCGAGCTGGTGACCGATACCTCCTTTATGGCCGGTGGCGTCAGTATTCATTACCTCGAGAGCAAGCTGGAACACGAGCATTGAGCGAAGCCACTGAGTGGCAGGAGCTTCATTTCACGGCGCGTAAGTCCGACGTCGAACCCCTCGAGGATTGGCTGTTCGAACACGGTGCTCTCTCGGTCACTTTGGAGGATGAGGCAGATCAGCCGCTCCTTGAGCCCGGCCCGGGCGAGACCCCGTTGTGGGATCTGGTGCGCGTGACGGCTCTGTTTGAGGGTGAGCTTGACCTCACACACCTCCTCGCCGCCGTGCCAGGCGAATGGATTCTCGACCGGCCCGCCGCCGCCGTGCCCCTCGCCGACAGAGAGTGGACCCGAGAATGGGAGTCGCAGTTTCATCCCATGCAAATGGGAGCACGGCTCTGGATTTGCCCCAGTTGGACGCCCCCTCCTGACCCCGACGCCATCAATATTCTGCTCGATCCCGGGCTCGCCTTTGGCACCGGCACTCACCCGACGACTGCCATGTGCCTTCGGGCACTGGATGCGGGCGTGGCGTCAGGCATGCGTGTTGTCGATTACGGCTGCGGCTCTGGCATTCTGGGGATTGCCGGTGCATGTTTGGGCGCCGCATCAGTGCTCGGTGTCGACAACGATCCTCAGGCAATTCTCGCAAGTCACGCCAATGCCGCGGCCAATGGGGTGACCCCCGCGCAATTTTCTGCCGTGCTCCCCGATGCTGCGCTCATTGCAACGTGGTCGAGGTCGGCGGACTGGGTGGTGGCCAACATTCTGGCCGGCCCTCTGGTGGCGCTTAAGCCCGTGCTGACCGGCCTGCTGATTCCAGGTGGTCGACTCACATTGGCCGGACTGCTGGAAAAACAAGCGAGGGAAGTGATCGAGGCTTACGCGCCAGAGGTGGTATTGGCGGTGGTCGATCAGCGCGAGGAGTGGGTGTTGCTGAGCGGCCACGCCGTCTGATGGGTGTTGCGGTAGACGCCATTCTCAGCGCGGACTAACCCAGGGTAATCAGCCCTGCGCCAACAGTTCTCTCAGGTCGATCAGCGCCGCATTGGCCCGAGAGATATAGCTCGCCATGACCAATGAATGGTTGGCCCACAAGCCAAAGCCAGAGCCGTTAAGAATGATTGGGCTCCATACCGGTGCCTGCGCCGCCTCAAGCTCTCTGATGATTTGCCGTAAGCTAATCGTGGCATTTTTTTTCGCCAGCACGTCGGCAAAGTCGATTTCAGCGGCTTTGAGAAACTGGGTCAGCGCCCATGCGGCGCCCCGGCTCTCGTAAAAGATATCGTCGATTTCGCTCCAGGGAGTGCGCACGAGTATTTCATCCGGAGCGCTGGTGGATTGCGCCGCTGCCGAGTCACCCGCCAAGTCTGTATTGATGCGCCGCTGCCCCACGCTGGCGGAGAGGCGCTGGGACAAACTGCCCAGCCGTTTCTCGATCATGCCGAGCCAGTGACCTAAATTATCGGCCCGGGCGTAGAACTGCGCGCTCTTCTCACCGGTGATTGCCAGCCGCGACCGATACCGCTCCAAAAATCGTCCCGCGTCCCGGTATTCGCTCTCCGAGGCAGGGAGTATCCAGCTATCGGATTGAAAGTTAATGCGCGGCTCTGCCAGCGTCAGATCGACGTCTTCCTTGGACTGGGACTGGGAGCGACTGAGAACTTCTCTCAGCGCACGCGCGAGATCGCGGCTTTGTACCAACACGCCGTATTCCCAGTTGGGCATATTGTCCAGCCAGACCCCCGGCGGGAACACGTCGTTGTGCACATAGCCACCGGGTTTTTCGAGGAGTGTGCGAATCGTCTCCTGCAGGGCACTCACCGTGACGGCACCGGTGACCACGTCCTGCTCTGTGAGGGCGGCATACTGGGCTGCGTTTTGTCGGACATCAAAGGGGTCAGGCGTTTGACTCCAATAGATTCCCAATCCTGTGGCCAGCAACCCATAGATCGCGGCAAAAACGCTGATCCATTTGCCCAGTGTGCGGGGATCTGAATCCGAGGTGCTCGGCGTAAAGCGTTGCCACCACCGGGTATTGCCCTCGGTAACCGGGGGTTCGCTGCTGCTATCGGTCATCAGTGGTGGTGCCCTGAATCATGATGTGAGGACCCGGGTGCGTCACGTCGCACTGGTGCCATGGTGCAAATGGTGGCGTTGTCTTCGGTCACTGCACACAGCTCTATGGTCTCACCCTCCGCTGGTGCCTGCTCAAATTCCATCAGCATAATGTGGCGCCCCCCCGGGGAAAAAACCAGTGCTTCCCCCGGTGCGAGCGGGCTGGCATCGATGGCTACCATGCGGCGCTGATCGCCGTCGGCGATAATATCGTGCATCTGGGCCTTGGCTCCCAGGCTGCTGGTGACGCCGGTAATCGTCAAGGGTGCGGCACCATGGTGAACCAGTCGTCCGTACGCCGCGGCAACGGCCGCACCCGGAGGAACGCTTCTCACCCAAGCGTCTTCCCAGTGCGCACCCTGTTCCGCGGCAGTTAACGAAGGCGCCAGTAGCGGCAGTAAAAGCAGGGAGAGAAAAGGCGCGCTGAGGTTGCGAAACCCTGACCTGCCAGTCATCAAAAAATCCATTTTCTTACTCCAGGGTGCTGGCGATTGCCCAGCGGGTGTGTGTCGTGCGCGCGGTGCGGTGATGGGCGTAAGGATATCAAGAACTGCGCGGCACACCACGCATAACCCGCGATGTGTTTAGCGCGCGACGGTATCCAACGCCTCGAGCACGACGCCGGTTGTTAACAACTGGGGCAATACCAGCGGCGCTACCCCCGGCACGCCGCTATAGAGTACGTACAGGGGAATGCCATTGCGCCCATGTGCGCGCACGAACTCGCCAATGAGCGGATCATAGTTGGTCCAGTCCGCCACCATGTAGGTGACACCGGCGTTGGCAAAAGCGGCGGTCATCTCATCGGTAAACAAGACCGCCTGCTCATTGGCGAGGCAGGTGATACACCAGTCGGCGGTCACATCCACAAAAACCGGTTTCCCTTGCTCGCGCAGCGCTTCCAGAGACTCGGGTGACCAGCGCACAACACCTTCACGTTCAGGGCCGTCGAGGGCTGCGGGATCCCCTCGCACGGTTCCCAACACCATCGCGCAAATCAGTGCTGCGATGCCAGCGAATCGTGCTGTTTGCCCGCCGCGCAACAGTGTGAGTCCGAGCGCCAGTAGCACCAGACCCGCGGCGGCGGCGGCCATGGTGTCGACGCCACTTTGCTTACCCGCCACCCAAATCAACCATACCGAGGTCAGGTAGAGCGGAAATGCCATGAGCTCTTTTAGCGTCTCCATCCAGGCCCCGGGCTTGGGTAGCCAACGCCGCGCGGTTTGGCTCGAGCTGATGGCCACCATGGGTGCAGCCATGCCCACACCGAGTGCGGCGAATACCGCCAGCGCATACTGCGGTGGTTGGGTAAGGGCGTAGCCCAGAGCGCTTCCCATAAAAGGGGCGGTGCAGGGGCTGGCGACTACCACCGCGAGCACGCCGGTAAAGAAACTGCCTTTACTGCCGGGTGCTGCGGCCAGGCCGGCGCCCAGGTTCATCCAGCGTCCGCCAAACAACACCATGCCCGACAGTGAGAATCCCATCAGCGCAAAAACGTAAGCCAACGCAATCACAAAGCCGGTGGACTGCAACTGGAAACCCCAGCCCACCCAGCGGCCTGCGCCTTGAAGTGCGATCAGCACACTGGCGATCAGCAGAAAGGAGCAGATGACCCCCGCTAAATAGGCAAGGCCATGGCGACGGTGTTCGGCGGGATCCCCGGTGGCAAAGCTCAAAACCTTGAGTGACAAAATGGGAAAAACGCAGGGCATGGCGTTGAGAATGATGCCGCCCACAAAGGCGAGTCCGAGCGCCAGCAACAGTGTCATATCCGGTGTCTTGGGCGGAGCGACCGGCCCTGACATGGCCCGATTTTTGGCGCGGGCAGGCGCACCGACAGCGGACACGCCGCCGCTTATCGGGTCGATCCTCAGATGCTCGGTTTCGGGCGGGTAGCAGAGCCCGGCATCAGCACAACCTTGGTACGTGACGGCGAGCGTCAGCGGCGCTTCACCCTCGGGGAGCGTGACGGTCAGATCTGCGGCGTTGTAGTACACCTGTACCTCGCCAAAGAATTCATCGGTTTTGGCGAGCGCGGGGGGGAAGTCAATCGCCAGGGATGCTGGCGTGTCTCCGTTCAGCCACCTGACTTTAAAGGCGTGCTGATAGAGGTAGTAGCCGTCGGTAATTTGCCAGTAGAGCCGCAATGCGCCATCGCGGGTGAGGGCGCCGTCTAACTGGTATGCCTCGCGAACGGGCAAGAACTCGCTTTGTTGCTGTAGCGCCTCCGCCAGTGAGTTTTGGCTATAGGCCTTTGGGCCCAGTGTAAACGCAGTCAGTAAGGTCAGTGCGACCACCGTCATCAGGCGACGGCAGCACGCATAATGAGTGGCGTTCCCGCCGGTCATTTTGGGTTATTGCCGCCCGTAGCGGAGGCGTGTGCCATGATCCAGAGAGAGGCGAATTTCGTCGGGGCTCAGCGCTGCGGGAAAATAGACCCCTGACACCTTTGCATCCATCAGGCTCGCCCCTTCCAGATTAGTCTCGCGAAAGTCGATTCCACTCAGGTCACAATTGCGGAAATAGGCGTTGGAAAAGTCCAACCCCCGCGCGTTCATCTTACGCAGATCGCGCCCGCGATAGTCACCGCCGGTCAGCTCACTGGTGTCGAGTGAGTCACGGCTGGCATTGAAGCCGTCGATATCTTCCTGACGCAGCATTTGATACAGCGGGTCAGGTTTGATTACCGGTTTGATTTCTTTGTCGTTCATGGGATTCCGTCTTTTTCTTTCACTGTAGCGCGTTTAGTCACCAAAAAACTGTCGGCGTAAATCGAGGCAGGCGTCCCGGTCGAGCCGCGGCCCAAAATATTTTACTACTTCCCCCGCAGCGAGGGTGGCAAATTCTGTTGCCCGCAAATCACTTTCCCCGCGCGACAGTGCGTATAGGAAAGCGCCAGCAA
>VMBT01001246.1_pt1 | contig 13779 bp, 15 predicted proteins | sample 4404301 | NCBI WGS metagenome assembly VMBT01 (sample SAMN12238535, study PRJNA552566) | marine metagenome | isolation source: Coastal seawater | place: USA: coastal Georgia, Sapelo Island | collected 2008-08/2009-08
CAGAAACTGCGGGAACACCGGGCTCGGCTGCGTAGCAACCGCCGCACCCAGCGCCGCCTCGCCCTGGTGGGATACACGAACGCCGGCAAAAGCTCCCTGTTGAACGCCCTCAGCAAAGCGCCGCAGCAGGAGGCGGTGCTGGCGGAAAACAAACTCTTCGCCACCCTCGATCCCACCACCCGCCGGATCGTGCAGCCCAACCCGGATGGGGGAGCCCCGGCGCACCTGCTCCTGACCGACACGGTGGGCTTTATCCGGGACCTACCGCCACCGCTGGTGGAAGCCTTCCGCTCCACCCTCGAAGAAACCCTGGATGCCGATCGACTGCTGCTGGTGGTGGACCTCTCCGACCCCGGCTGGTGCGAGCAGCTCAGCACCGTCCACGCCATCCTCGATCAACTCGGCAGCGATGTCCCGCGGCAACTGATCGCCAATCAAATCGACCGCTGCCCCAAGGCCGCGATCGATCAGGCCAAAGCGCTGGACCCCCAGGTGCTGTTCGTCTCGGCCACCGGCGGGCTTGGGCTCGAGCACCTCAAGCGCAGCCTTTTCGCCTGAGGTCCGTCAGGCCCCGCTGCAGATATGCCACCATTTTTGCCTCCAACCGGCCACGGCCATGCCTCTGCAGCTCGGCGACACCGTTCCCGATTTCACCCAGGACTCCCAACTGGGTCCGATCAACCTCTACGACTTCGCTGGTGACAGCTGGGTTGTGCTGTTCTCCCACCCCGCGGACTACACCCCCGTCTGCACCACCGAGCTGGGCGAGGTGTCCCGGCTGCGCTCCGAGTGGGACAAGCGCAACGTCAAGACGATCGCCCTGAGCGTCGATTCCGCCGAGAGCCACAAGGGCTGGATCTGCGACATCAACGAGGTGCAGAAGACCACCGTTGACTATCCGATCCTGGCCGACGAAGACAAGAAGGTGAGCGATCTCTACGGGATGATCCATCCCAATTCGCTCAACAACCTGACGGTGCGCTCGGTGTTCATCATCGACCCCAACAAGAAGCTGCGTCTGCAGATCACCTACCCCGCCAGCACCGGCCGGAACTTCAACGAGATCCTGCGGGTGATCGACTCCCTGCAACTGACCGACCACCACCAGGTGGCCACCCCGGTCAACTGGACCGACGGTCAGGACTGCGTCGTGGTTCCCTCGATCCCCACCGACGAAGCCCGCAGCAAGTTCCCCAAGGGCGTGACCGAGATCAAGCCCTACCTGCGCATGACTCCGCAACCCAACAAGTGACAGTGAGTCGCTGAACCCTCGTCAGGGTCCTCGGCCCCCGGGAGAATTCCCGGGGGCTTTTGTCTGCGCATGCGGGTCTTGGGACTGATGAGCGGCACCAGCGCCGATGGCGTTGATGCGGTGCTCGCCAGCTTCCGCGGCCCCATCAGGCGGCCCCGCTGGCAGATCCACAGCCGTGCCTCCCTGCCCTACCCCGAAGCCCTGCGGGCTCAGATCGTGGCGGTCGGCCAAGGGCAACCCACCAGCGCCGCGGAGCTGCTCGAGCTCGGTGAAGCGCTGACGGAGGTGCAGGCCCAGGCCGCCCTGGCCTGCGACCCCGAGGGCAGCGCCCAGAGGGTGGGCTGCCATGGCCAGACCCTCTGGCACCGCCCCCCCAGCGGCGAGCGCACCGGCAACAGCTGGCAACTGCTGCACGCGCAACGCCTGGCCTGGCGGCTGAGGACGCCGGTGGTGTTTGACTTCCGCGCCGCCGACCTGGCCCTGGGCGGCCAGGGCGCACCGCTCGTGCCGGCGGCCGATGCCGCCTTGCTTCCCCCGATCGGCGGCTGGCGTGCCCTGCTGAACCTCGGGGGCATCGCCAACCTGACCCTGCTGCCGCCCCGCTCCGGCCCCGACCGCCAAGCAGCGGTGCTGGGTTGGGACTGCGGCCCCGCCAACAGCCTCTTGGACCTGGCGGTTCAACACTTCAGCCAGGGCGAGCGGAGCTTTGATGCCGGCGGTGCCTGGGCGGCGGAAGGCCAGGCCGATGAAGCCCTCATCAGCCGTTGGCTGCAGGAGCCTTATTTCCAAAGCCAACCGCCCAAATCAACGGGCCGCGAGCTCTTTGGCGCAGCCGACCTCCAACGGCGCCTGGAGCAGCTCAATCCGCTCCAGCCCGCTGACGCCCTGGCCACCTTGACGGCCTTCACGGCGGCGGTGGTCGCGCAGGACTTGCGGCAGGCCCCTCCGGCCCTGGAGCTGCTGGTGGCGGGGGGCGGGGCACGCAACGCCACCTTGATGCGGGAACTGCGCCGCCGCTGCCGCGGCCTACGCCTGCGGCCCCTCGCTGAGCTGGGCATTGCCGACAGCGACCGGGAGGCCCTGGCCTTTGCCCTGCTGGCCTGGTGGCACGGCCTGGGCGCCAGCGGCTCGCTGACGTCGGTGACCGGGGCCTCGCAGCCCTCCGTTCTCGGGCTCTGCGCCGAGCCACCGGGGCTCAGGCACCACCCCTGAGATCAACTTCCGTCGCGAAGGATCGGCAAGAGCCGATGCGATTTATAGGGTGAGAGGGTCCGGCCGCAGAATCCATGAGTTCCGGCAATGCCCCCGCGCTCTATGAGCGCATCCGCAGCGATCACGACCTCACCCAGGAGCTCTTCCGGCAAGCCCTGCAGGACCCCTCAGGCACCCTCAGCCGTATCTGTGAACTGGGGCAGAGCTGGGGACTCCCGGTGAGCCGCGATGACGTCAAGGCCCACTTGGCGAGCGTCGAGGACCCCGACACCAAGCAATGGCTGCTCAAGGCCCGCGGCGGACTCTGAACGGTTGCGCTGGGGCCGGCGGTCTTCCCCCATCCAACTGAAGAACAGCCAGTAGCTCACGATCGCGAGGCCGGCGGCCACCACCAGGGCCGCCACCTGCTCGAGTCGCTTCACCATGGCGGTCGATGCAGTCAAGAACCTCCAGTCTGCAGGGCTGATCGGCCTGCAATCGGCCGGAGGGAGATGATGTCGGTACGACCCAGGGCGTCAGCCCGAACCGGCGCCCTCTACCGATACCGCCTTGCTTCGCCTCGAACGCGTCTCCAAGATCTATCCCACGGGCGAGGTGCTCCGGGATGTCACCTGGGAGGTGAAAACCGGGGACCGCATTGGCCTGGTCGGCGTCAATGGCGCCGGCAAATCCACCCAGATGCGGATCATCTCGGGGCTGGAGGAGCCCAGCAGCGGACAGGTGGTGAAGCAGGGGGAGCCCCGCATCGTCTACCTGCAGCAGGAATTCGACGTTGACCCGTCGCGCACGGTTCGCCAGGAGTTGTTCCAGGCCTTCGGCGAAGCCGCCCAGGTGCTCAACCGCCAGCGTCAGGTGGAAGAGGAGATGGGCTCTGAGCAGGCCGCCAACGACCCCGACCACCTGGACGCCCTGATCCATGAACTGGGCCGGCTGCAAAGCCGCTTTGAGGGCCTGCATGGCTACGAGCTCGATGCGCGCATCGACAAGCTGCTGCCGACCATCGGCTTCAGCCCCGAGGGGGCCGAGCAGCTCGTGGGGGATTACTCCGGGGGCTGGCAGATGCGCATCGCCCTGGGCAAGGTGCTGCTCCAGGAGCCCGATCTGCTGCTGCTGGACGAACCAACCAACCACCTGGATGTCGAGACCATCCAGTGGCTTGAGGACTATCTGATCGGCCAAACCTGCCCGCTGGTGGTGATCAGCCACGACCGAGCCTTCCTCGATCGGGTCTGCAACCAAATCGTCGAGACCGAGCGCGGCGTCTCCCGCAGCTACCTGGGGAACTACAGCAACCACCTCGAGCAAAAAGCGCTCGAGCGTGAAGCCGGGCAAGCCGCCTTTGAGCGGCAACAAAAGGAGCTCGCCACCCAACAGGCCTACATCGATCGATTCCGCGCCAGCGCCACGCGATCCACCCAGGCCAAGAGCCGCGAGAAGTTGCTGGACAAGGTGGAGCGCATCGAGGCCCCGATTGAGAGCGTCGGCGGTCCTCGTTTCCAGTTCCCGCCCGCTCCCCGCAGCGGCCGTCTGATCGCCGAGATCAAGGATCTGACCCACAGCTATGGCGAGCAGATCCTCTTTTTAGGGGCCAATCTCGAGATTGAACGGGGGGACCGCATTGCCTTTGTCGGACCCAATGGGGCCGGCAAGTCGACGCTGCTGCGCCTGGTCATGGGCATCGAGACGCCCGACGAGGGCTCAGCCGGGCTGGGGGAGCACAACGTGATCGCCAGCTACTTCGAGCAGAACCAAGCCGAGGCGCTCGACCTGAGCAAAACGGTGATCGACACGATGTTCGAAGCCGTTCCGGACTGGACCCAAACCCAGGTGCGCTCCCTGCTGGGCAGCTTCTGCTTCAGCAATGACGCGGTCTTCAAGGAGGTGGGCAAGCTCAGCGGAGGCGAGAAGGCCCGGCTTGCACTGGCATTGATGTTGCTGAGCCCCTGCAATCTGCTGGTGCTCGATGAGCCGACGAACCACCTGGACATCCCGGCCAAAGAGATGTTGGAAGGTGCTCTTCGGGACTACGAGGGGGCTGCTCTGGTGGTCAGCCACGACCGCTATTTCATCTCCCGCGTGGCCAACAAGATTGTCGAGATCCGCGACGGCGAATTAGTGGTCTACCGCGGTGATTATGCCTACTACCGCGAGAAGAAAGCCGAGGAGTCCGCAGCCGCCCAGGCCGCCCTCGAGGCCGCCGAACAGGAGGCCAAGCGCAAGGCCAAACGCGACAAACAGAAAGCGAAGGAAGCCGCCCGCAAATCCGCTGCCTGACTGGGATCAGGCCCAAGAAAGAGCAACTCAAGCGAAGAAATACCTAACGCATAAACTTCACAAAGCTCTAGGCAAGATGACTCATTCTTCTAGGGGTTATTGAACAGTTGTGCATAGGCTGTCAAAGCCCATCGAGAGCCGGCCATGGACCCCCTGTTCAACGCAACTCCATCGGCTTTTCCTCGGGCCCACGCCACCCCCGGTGTCCCAACCCGAAGCGAGGGGGATCCGGTGAGCAGCTACTTCGAATGCATCACGGCCTGCTCGGTGGATGACGGCGAATGCGTGACCCAATGCGTTGAGGTGCTGCGCGAGCAGCAATAACGCCCTAGCGCTGCATCAGGGTCGAAAGCTCGACGGGGGTCACCCGGACCTCCAGACGCTGGCCACCACGCTCCAGCTCCAGCAACAACGGCCGGCCCACGCCATGGCGGCTGACCACTTGGATCAGGGCCGCCGGATCAGCCACGGGTTGCCCCGCCGCGGCCACCACCACATCGCCAGCGCGGACCCCAGCGCGAGCCGCTGGCCCGCCGGGCATCACGCTGCGGACCCTTGCACCAGCGCTGCCCTGCACGGGCTCTAGGGCAACGCCCACCATCGCGTGGCTGACCTTGCCGCTGGTCACCAGCTGCTGGGCCACCGATCGGGCCTGATTGACAGGGATGGCGAAGCCAAGGCCCGCCCCAGGGCCGGAGCGCACCAAGGTGTTGATGCCAATGACCTCCCCGTCGGCGTTGAGCAAGGGCCCACCGGAATTACCGGGATTAATGGCGGCGTCGGTCTGAATCAGCTGCAACCGCTTATCGGTGATCCCCAGCGCAGCGGCGTTGCGGTTCAGGTTGCTGACGATCCCCAAGGTCACGGTTTGATCCAGGCCGAAGGGATTGCCCACCGCGATCACCCATTCGCCCACCTGCAGGGCATCGGAATCGCCCAGGGCGGCCACGGGCCAAGGACCTGGCCCGCTCAAGCGGACCACCGCGAGGTCCGTGACGCTGTCACTGCCGACAACCTTGCCCTCCACCCGGCGACCGTCGGGCAGACCGACCATCACCCGCGTCGTGCCCTCGACGACGTGGGCATTGGTCAGCAGCAAGCCCGAGGGGTCGTAGATCACCCCACTCCCCTGGCCCCGCTCAGTCCGCTGGGAGGGCGGGATCCGGGTCGCTCCACCCCCGGGCGGCAGCCCGAAAAACTGCCGCAGCATCGGGTCGTTAAACGGGAAGGGCGTAACCAGGGATCCCCCTGGAACCACGACCGTGCGCTCCGTATCGATCGTCACGACCGCAGGGCCGGTGCGCTTCACCGCCTCGGCCACAAAGGATTGACGGGTCAGGGCCGGCGCCGGCGCGCTCTGGGCTGCAACCGGTGGCAGAGCCAGGAGGACGGGGCCAGCACCTGCCGCCAGCAAAAGGCCGGCCATCCGTGCTGCTGCGCCAGCCATGGAACCAAGAGCAAATCTGCGAAACCGTAAGCAGAACGCTCCAGGGCACGCAAGCACCGGGGGGCGCGCGATGATTGTGCAGTCGGCCTTCCAGAGCTCCGCCATGCTCGCCACCACACCCGATCTCGGTCTGGTCGCCAGCAAGCTGCTGCCGCTGGTCTACGGCGCCTGCTTCATCGGGCTGCTCTGGCAGGCCTTTCGGATCATGGCCCGCGGCTACTCAGCCGTGCCCCGTCCCGGTGACCGGGACCGCACGCCCCAGGGGGATCGAACGGGGCGGCTGACGATTCACCCCGAGCTCTTGGATCAGGACGGACAGCTCACCCAAGACGACCTACTCACGGTGCGTTTTGGCGAGGACGACGAGTAGCCCGCCTGGCTGAACGACCCCAGAGCAACCCGCTTGGACCCTCCAGCTGGTACAACCAGTGGGTGCTTGTGAACATTGGCGGAGGCTGAGTGGAGCAAAGAACCCGGATCGTGGCTGCTGTGCTCAAGGCCATCAAGCTGCCCCCGCGCTTCCAGCTCAAGTTGGTGAAAGAGGATCCCGTTCGCCTGGAACTGATCCTGACCCCCGCCTACGGCAAGGAGCCCATCCTGGTGGGCCTCGTTGAATCCCAGGATCTGGTGGCCCGCCGCGACCGCGAAGGCCGCATCCCCAGGGATCTCCAGGGCACCTGGGACTGGACCGTCCGCCACGGCAAGGTCAACACCGGCGGCTGGAACCCCTATCTCAAGGAAGCCCTGCAGACGATGTTTGAAACCGGTCTGCCGGCCATCGTCTACGAAGAGCTGACCGGTGAGCTGTACCACCCGGTCGATGGCGCGCGCCACGTGCGCTGACGCCGGAATCACCCACCGTGCCGCTTCCGATTGAGCCGCTGCTGCCCGAGCTGGTGCAGCGGCTTCCAGCGGGCGGAACCTTGCTGCTGCAGGCTCCACCAGGAGCCGGAAAAACCACAGGCGTGCCCCTGGCCCTGCTTGAGGCCCTGCCCAAGGAGAGCGGGCGGGTCTTGATGCTGGAGCCACGCCGGCTCGCTGCCAAAGCCGCGGCCCAGCGTCTGGCCAGCAGTCTTGGCGAGGACGTCGGCCAACGGATTGGTTATCGCGTCCGCCTGGAGAGCCGGGTCTCAGCCGCCACCCGGGTGGAGGTGCTGACCGACGGCCTGTTCCTGCGGCAGCTGCAGTCCGACCCCAGCCTGGAGGGGGTGGCCTGCGTGATCTTCGACGAATTTCACGAGCGCCGCAGCGAGGCGGACCTGGCCTTGGCGCTGCTGCGGGAGGCCAGGGCGGTGATCGCACCGGAGGTGCGACTGCTGGTGATGTCAGCGACGCTCAACCTCCAGCCCCTGCGTGAACAGCTGCCCGAGGCCGCGCTGCTCACCAGCGAAGGACGAAGCTTCCCCGTCGCGGTGCAGCACCAACCGGCTCGAGAGCGTGAGACCCTCTCCGCCCAGGTGGTCCGGGCCCTGGAGAGCCAATGGCTGGACCAACGGCAGGACCACGAGACCGCCCTGGTGTTCCTCCCTGGACAACGCCAGATTCAGCAGTGCCAGGAGGCGATCGCGCGGACCAGCTGGTCCCAGGACCTGGAGATCTGCCCCCTGCACGGCAACTTGCCCCTGGGGGAGCAGAGCCGCGCGATCCAAGCCAGCCGCAGCCCCGCGGGGAAAGTGGTGCTGGCGACGGCCATTGCCGAAAGCTCCCTGACGATCGCCGGGGTCGCCCTGGTGATCGATAGCGGCCTCAGCCGCCGCAGCCGCTTCGACCCCGCCAGCGGCATGGAGAGCCTGGTCACGCTCCCGGCGAGCCAGGCCAGTGCAGAGCAACGGGCTGGCCGCGCCGGACGCCTCGGACCAGGGCGCGCGATCCGCCTCTGGAGCCCCGCGGAGCAGCAGCGGCGCCCAGCCTTCGATCCCCCGGCCCTGCTGGAGGCCGACCCCGCCCCCCTGGTGCTGCAACTGGCCCAGTGGGGCGCGGGTCTGGGGGAGGAGTTGCCCTGGCTGGAGCCACCGCCACGGCCCCATCTGCTGGAGGGGCAGGAGCTGCTCCAACAACTGGGCGCCCTCAATGACGCCGGGCAACTCAACAACCATGGGCGCCAACTCAGCCAGCTGGGGGTGCATCCCCGCCTGGGCCAGGTGCTGCTGCAGGCCCAGGAGCTCGGCGTACCAAGCCTGGGCTGCGCCCTGGCCGCCCTGCTGAGCGAGCGGGACCCCCTGCGGCTGGATGAGGCCGGCTGTGATCTGCTGCGCCGGCTGGATTGGCTACGGCAGGACGGGCGGGACCATCGCCGGCGCACGATTCAGCAGCTGCAGGCGCAGCTGGAGCGCCAGCTCCAGGGCATCGCCGGTCAAGAACGCCGTCGCCCCCAACCAACCCTGAACAGTGGCGAGGAGGCATTGCTCTGCGCCGAGCTGATTGCCCAGGCCTACCCCGAGCGGGTCAGCCTGCAGCGCCCAGGCGCCCCCGGTCGCTACCAGCTGCGCTCCGGCCGTGGCGCCGAACTGCATCCCGGCGACCCCCTCTGGGGCAGCGAGGCCCTGGCCATTGCCCATGCCGATGGGGGAGGCAGTGACTGCCGCATCCAGCTGGCCTTGGCCCTGCCGCAGAGCAGCGTCGAGAGCCTGGCCCAAACGCAGGGCGAACGCCTGCAACTGGTGAGCTGGGATCCCAGCCAAGAGCGGGTCAAGGCCGAGGAGAGCCTCCAACTGGGTGCGCTGACGCTGGAGCGCCGGCCCCTGCGCGATCCCCCAGCAGAGCTCCTGCGCGCCGCGCTGCTCGAGGGCTTGGCCGATCTGGGGCTCGAGGCCCTGCCCTGGGGCAAAGGCTCAAGGCAGTTGCAACAGCGTCTCTGCCTGGCCCACCGGGAACTGGGCGCCCCCTGGCTGGACCGCAGCGATGCCGTCCTGGAAGCCGACCCCCTGGGCTGGCTCGGGGATCAACTGGAGGGCCTGCGCTCGCGCCAGGACTTGCAACAACTCAATCTCTGCGAGGCCCTCTGGAGCGGTCTGGACTGGTCCTTGCGCCAGGAGCTCGAGACGCTGCTGCCCACCAGCCTGGCGATTCCCTCCGGCCGTCAGGCCAGCCTCGACTACAGCAGCGGCACACCGGTGCTGGCCGTGAAATTGCAGGAGCTCTTCGGGGCCGCCACCACCCCGACGGTCCTGGGCGGACGGCTGCCGGTGACGGTGCAACTGCTCTCGCCGGCGGGGCGCCCTGCGGCGATCACCCAGGACCTCGCAGGCTTCTGGACTGGGGCGTATCGGGACGTGCGCCGGGACCTGCGGGGCCGCTATCCCCGCCATCCCTGGCCCGAGGATCCAGCCAACGCCACGCCCACGGCCCTCACCAAAAAGCGGCTGGAGCAACAGCAGCGCTAGGCCATCAGGTGGCCAAAACCAAAGTGGCGCAGCCCCTCGGCGATGCCCTGACAACCATGGCCCTGGGCGTGATAAACCCCGGAGAGACGGGGCAACTGCTCCACCAGAGCCGGCTCGGCATTGCCGACCATGACCCCCTTGAGGCCGGTTTCAAACATCGCCAGATCGTTGAGGGTGTCCCCAGCGGTGACCACCGTGGCGTGATCCGCCTCCAACCACCCAAGCAGCGACAGCAGGGTTGAGCCCTTGTCGACCCCGCCCGGGAGGACATCGAAATAGCGGTTGTCGGACATCACCACCGTCGCCCCCTCCGCCTCGAGCACAGGGATGAGGCCCAGGTCGAACTGATCGAGGTCGACATAGAAGGCCAGACGTCGGTTGGAGCTCATGGGCTGCAGTTCCAGTCCAGGCTGTCCCTCCAGCAGCGTGCGCAACCGCGGTTCCAGGGCTTGCCAGCGCTGCTCAATGGGGTCCACCGCCAGTGGGATCGGCAACAGGGAGGAACCGCAGGCCACCGTGCAGCCCACATCACCGATGACCAGATGGGGGGCCGCCAGCCCCAACGGTTCGTCTTGCCCCAGCACCTGAGCGATGGCGCCCAGGTCCCTGCCGGTGCAGAAGACATGGAGCACCCGCTCGCGCTGCTCGGCCAGCCAGCGATAGAAGCCGCGACGCTCCTCGCTTGGTCCCCCCAGCAGGGTGCCGTCGAGATCGGTGACCAGCACCAGCTCCGGGTGCTCCGGCAAGGGGGCGGCGAGCTGACTCTGCAGGCGCGCTCGAGGGGACGTCACAGGCACCCGGGCAAAGGCGCGCCAACGCTATCGGTGGGCCAAACTGGCTGCGGTTGTGCGTCCTGCAGAGTCCTGGCCCGCTTCTACGCCAAAAATCGCCGCGACGGTGCCCGACTGCTCAGTTCAGCCCTGGTGCTGACCACCATTGCCCTGTTCAACGTCCAGAACGCCGTCGGGCTGGCTTTGAGCGTCATCGGTGCTGTGGTTTGTCTCTACTGGTGGAGCTGCTACCGCCAACTCGAGCGCTGATGCTCCTGCGCGCCTGAGCCGGTGATGAAGAGCGACTCCGGCATCCCGCGTTACAGCGTCGCGGAACTCAATCAAGCGATTGGCTCGCTGCTGGAGCGGGGCTTTGCCCCCCGGTTTCTGCTGGAGGCCACCGTTTCGCGGCCCCAACTGAAAAAAGGGCATCTGTGGCTGACCCTGGTGGATGAGTCGGCCTCCATCTCCGGTGTGGTCTGGTCCTCCCAGCGGGAGCGCCTGAGCTACCAGCCCAGCGAAGGGGATGGGGTCCTGGTGGTGGGGAAACTGAACTTCTGGGCCAGCCGCGCCAACCTCTGCGTTCAGATCCTCGACATCCGTCCGGCCCTCAGCGCGGTTCTACGGCAGTTCGAGCGGGTCTGCGCGCTCCTGGAACCCGAGGGCCTCTTGGCCGCGGAGCGCAAACGCCCCCTGCCGGAGATGCCCGCAGCGATTGCCCTCTTAACCAGCGTGCCCAGTTCGGCCCTGGCGGACATGCTGCGCACAGCCCAGGAGCGCTGGCCGGCGACCACGGTTCACGTGGTGCCGATTCCCGTGCAGGGGATGGTGGCCGCAACCATCCGCAAGCGCCTGGCCGAGGTGCTCGAGCGCAGCGACGAACTGCAGATCGAGGCCATCGTTCTGGCCCGCGGAGGCGGCGCTCGAGAGGACCTGGCCGTCTTCGATGACGAAGAACTGGCCCGCGACCTGGCGGCGAGCCCGATCCCGGTGGTCACTGGCTTAGGGCACGAGGACGACACGACCGTGGCCGACCTTGTGGCGGACTACCGGGCGGCGACGCCGACGGCGGCCATCGTGGCGCTGTTGCCGGATCGTGAGGCCCTCTCTCAGGGCCTCCAGCACCGTCTGGCCATCGTGCGTCAACTGATGCTGCATCGCCTCCAGCAGGGACAGCAGCGACTCGCGCTGCAGCGCCAGCGGCTGGAGCAATGCCACCCCAGCCTGATCATCGAGCGGGAGCGCGAGCGACTGCAGCAACGGCTGCAACTGCTGGAAGCCCTCTCGCCGCAACGGCTGCTCAGACGCGGCTTCTCCTTGGTGCGCAGGGCCGATGGCTCCCTGCTGCGCTCCGTCAGCCAGAGCCAGGCGGGCGATGCCCTCAGGCTGGAGCTGGTCGACGGCAAGATCGAGGCCGTGGTGGAGCAGGTCAGCCCTCACCCCTGATGCCATGACGGAAGCCAAACCCCAAACCAAACGCAAGAAGCCCGCGAGCAAAGCCAAGGCCGCTGCTTCGGGTGAAACCGAGCAGTGGCAGAAGGAGATCGAAGGCCTGAGCTACCAAGAGGCCAACACGGCCCTGGAGCTCACCCTGGCGAAGCTTCAGTCCGCAGAGCTGGAGGTCGAGGAGATGGCCGGCCTCTATCGCCGCGCTGAGGCCTATGCCGCCCGCTGCCAGGTGGTGCTCGAGCAGGTGGCCCAGGAAGTGGTCGAATGGGAGGCACTCAGCACCTAGGGACCGCGATGGCCTCCAAACCCGCTCAGCAACCCTGGCTGGCCTGGCTCTATCTCGCCCTGGCGGTGGCGGGCGGAGTGCTGCCCTGGCTCTCCAATCTGGAGTTCATGCGCGAGTACGGCGCCAGTTTTGACCTGGCCCAGTTCATCGCCCTGGCCAATGCCAATCCGGCCGCTGAATCGCTGTCGCGGGATCTGCTGGTGGGGGCTTCAGCGATCACGATCTGGATCGTCGTAGAGAGCCGGCGCCTGCAGATGCGTCACCTCTGGATTGTTCTGCTGAGCGCAGGAACGATTGCCTTTGCCTTCGCCGCGCCCTTCTTTTTATTCCTGCGGGAACGGCGTCTTGCTGAGATGGCGCGAACCGGCGAAGGCTGAGGGAAGCCCTAGCGATCCGTGACGTCCTGCACCTGAACGTCGACCACCGCATCGCTCGCGGGGGCATCGACGGGCTTGGCCGCGGAGGCGGCTGGACGCACCTGGCTGAGGTCCGCCCCACAGGCCGGACAAGCGGGCGCTCCAACGCTGGGGGTCCCGCAGGCCGGACAGGTCACGATGCGGCGCTTGAACCACTGCCAGGCCAGAAAGCCCGCTCCACCAAGGACCAGGGGCCCCAAGACCAACAGCAAGGTGATGCCCTCGAGGACATCAACGAACAGACGCCCAGCCAGCCCCGGAGCGATCAGCAGGACGCCGATCAGCGTGATCCAAAGCCAAGGAATCGGACGTTGCATCGCCTAGCGCAAACGGAGCAGCCGCAGGACCATCATCCTGCCGAAAGCTCGCGGCGCTTGCTGCAGACCACGCTGAGGGCCATGCCGTAATAGACGACCAGCGCCACCAGCCAAACCCAGAGGCTGAGGACCAACACACCACCAATGACGCCATAGGCCTGAAAGCGCGCCCCCAGGGAGATCAGGCTTCGGCCCAGGGCCAGGTTCAGGGCCGTCAGGGCTGAGCCAATCAGCAGCGATCCCGGAATGAGAGGACGCAAGGGGACCCTGCGGGTCGGCATGAAGGCCAGCAGGACAAAAGCGAGGGAGCAGCTAATGACGACGCTGATGCCCAAGTCCACCAGCAGAGGAACCGGTGCCCAGAGGTGAAGCTTGGCGGGAAGCCAGCTCTCCAGCAGCAGTCTCCAGCTGCCGGGCTTGAGCAGACGCAGGTTGGTCGTGATCTGATCGAGAACCACAAAAAAGCCGATCAGAACAACAACAACCAGTGACTCAATGCGGTTACGAATGAACTTCCAGACCGGCTTTTTCCAATTCTCCGGTGGAGTCAGAATCGGACGAAAACCCCAAAGCCGATCCGCCCCGCGTTGAAGACTGAGATAGGCATTGGTGGAAGAGATCACCAGAAAAATGACACCAATCAAGCCCGCACCCGTGCCCTGCTTATACAGGCGCAGCAGCGTTGTACTCACCAGGGGCAAGGCCGAAGGGGGCAAAAACTGATCCGCAACAGCGATGACCTGATCGGCCAGTCCATCCATGCGCCCCAGAACCAGGCCAGCGACGCCCAGCGCAATCAGGAGGATGGGGAAAAAGGACTGAAGGCTGTGATACGCAAAGGCCGCACTGAGATCCACACAATCTTCTCGATCCCAAAGGCGATAGGCCTTCCAGAACGGCTTCACAATCGCGCGCCATCGACGCGAACGCACCAACACCTAGGGATTCATCTGGCTTACATCAACAATAGGCC
>VMBT01001250.1_pt1 | contig 13734 bp, 21 predicted proteins | sample 4404301 | NCBI WGS metagenome assembly VMBT01 (sample SAMN12238535, study PRJNA552566) | marine metagenome | isolation source: Coastal seawater | place: USA: coastal Georgia, Sapelo Island | collected 2008-08/2009-08
TTTTGAATCGTTGTAGCAACTGGATTCTGGTGATACGGGTCAGGAACATCCCAGTCCATCATCGGCGTATTGGCAAGACGGACGAATTCCCAGTCAGTCGCTGGTCCACCAGTCGGAGCAGCTTTGACCTGACGTTTGTAGAACGCATCATCCGCAAGAGGCATTGAAATCTGCGGCCTGCGTCTGACATTGGCCAAATTGGTTGAGAGACCAACCTTGTTAAGTAAAAGGTCCAACTCAAAGGCACCGACATCAACAGGTTGGTTTTCTCTTCGACGCTGAAGCATGAGCGCTTCTTGGATAGCACGGAAGGTATCAGGTGAAGAACCTAGATTTAATGCGGCTACCGCAGGGTCGAGTGTGTATCTTGATCGAGGAGTATAAAGACGAGCTGCTTCCTGTACTTCAGTAAGAGGAAGTCTCTTACTCGACAGAAGATTGCTTGCAAATCTTTTTATGCTCATTATATCGACGGGTATGTCTTTTATGTGCCAAATCCCACAAATGCTGTAGGCGCTCATACCGCTTATGATCTTGAGCGATAGATGCATCCCAGAGAGCGTTATCGATAGCGCTCAAAAGCTTGCCAGATTGTTGAGAGAGTTTGAATAAATCCATGATAACAATTAGTGAGTTTCAGCCCAGGAATTACCGATATCAGACTTGGCAGTGATAGGTACTTTGAAGTTATAGTACTCACCCGCCTTAGGTGCTGCATCGACAAGGATCTTGGCGACACGCTCTGCTTCTGATGGTACGACTGAGAACTGCTGTTCATCGTGCACGTAGGCACAACGGGTGTAGTCAATGTCGTAAGTTAGTCCGGCTTCATCAAGCATCTCCTGCCCGATGACGCACCACCTCTTACTCAAAATTGCCCCAGCGCTCTGGAGCAGGAAGTTTAAAGCTGAATACTCTGCTCGACAGTAAATAGGTCGACCATCTAATCCCTTTAGGTAACCATATTCACGAACACGCTCTTTGACAGCTTCATTCAAGAGGTTGAGACCAGGAATAACCTCAAGCAACTTGCGGCGATACTCTTCTCCAAGTTGTTTCTTGGCTGCGTCAGAATATTCAGGCTTAGCAATATGACCTAAGCGAACATTGCCTGACCCATAAGTGAAAGCATAGGTTAAACTTTTCACCAGATCACGAGATACAGGGACTTCTGGGGTACTTATCCTGTCAGCATTCTGCTGATGAATGTCACCATTTAGAAGACCCTTAGCAAAGGCTCCCCCATCGAATGAATGGAGGTACCCCCCTAAGCATCGAAGTTCCAAGCTTTCCAAGTCGCAGCCGACCAGGACATGGCCTGGATGAGGAATAAACAACTTACGTGCCCAAGATTCTTTGTTTGTCTGGCCAAGATTTGGACGCCTATGTGCATTTCGACCCGTTTGAGTATCCAGTGTACAGCTGTGATGAATGCAGCCGTCTTTCTCAATCATGTTAATCCAACTGTTATCTCCCTCAGAAAGTTGACCAAGCCATTTCTGGAGCGTCAGTAGGCGGATGAACCTCTGACAATCATCATAAAGAGACTGGTTGCCTAGATTAAGAGCCTGATCCATAATCTCACTCAGCGATGCTTCATTAACCTGAGGCTTACCAGTATCGGTCATCTTGGTAAAGCGAGCGTTACGAAACTGCTGCAGTGCCCAGGCTATATTTTGACGACTGGTGGGATTGAACGGTTCCAACCGGGTAAAAGGAGCGCCAGCGATGTATCCCTTCTTCTTATCAGCACGCTTGGGGGTGAAGACCTTGCCTGGTACGTATAGGAAAGTTTTAGTGATCTGGTCACGCAAATCATCAAATTCCTTCTGAAGCTCGGCTTTTACTTCCTCGGCACGATCATTGTCAAAGCGAAAGCCACTGCATTCTTGGATAGCCATGAGCTCGGCCATCCGCATTTCAAGTTCAACATAATCAAGCATCTTTTTGCTCCTTGTTAAAACCGAAGGGGCCTGCTTCTTCCTTCTTGGTTTGACGCAGGTGGTGGGCAAGCTTGGCGACGTTCTCCATCACCTTGAGGACATCCTCGATATCAGCCTCAGGCATGCGGCTGCGGACCTCAGACAACAAGGGAAAGAAGATGTCGCAAGCAGCTGAGACTTCTTCAACTGAGAGGGGGTTTTTATCAGCCATGGTTGTTCATCCTGTTTTTTAAATGGATATAAAGCATGTAATTCACCAGAGTGTCCTGCTTGCAATACTCAAGCATTTCTGGAGTATATTTTTCCCAAGCATTTTCCCTTTTTCCATAGTCACCCTTGAAACAGCGGAGGCGATAGCCCCACGCTTCTAAGGAATGACTTCCATATATTTTGACGGGCATATCTTCAGGTTGTCTTTCAAAATCGCGGTCACGAATGTGCGGATAGTAGATCTTGCTAAGAACAAGCGTATCGAGCATCTTCCCCTTTGGCTTGAGATCGGGATAACGCTCCTTTAAAAAAGGAATGTCAAAGGAAATTATGTTATGGCCGATGAGAAGATCAGCATTCATGACTTGATGCACTCCCTTAAGCAAATCCCGCTCAGGTAAGTGGTCATAGACCATTGCTGTATCTGGATCAGATAGATCACGAGCAACGAGGCAATGGATCTTATTGCCTCGCCGGAGGAGACCAGATGTCTCCAAGTCAAAGATGAGCTCAGTCGTCATCGAGTGTTAGTGATGTGGTGGGAGGGTCGTAGTCGTCTGGCTTATAAGCGTCGGTAAATAATGTGGTATCAACAGGTTCATCAAGGGAATCCTGTGCATTGACGGCAAAACGAGGATCTTTGTTGTCAAAGACCGGCTCGATTGCCATGCCAACTTCACGGGCTAAGCGTGCAGCACGACGGAACTCGTCCTTGTAGAACGGTTCCCAATCGTGGGCCAGGACATAGATCTGCCTAATGCCCATCAGGTGGCACTGAAAGATTGAGGCAGAGAACGGGTAGCGAGTGGTATAGACCACAGCTCCGGCAGTGGGTGTGCCTCGCTTACAGGCAGCAGCAATGGCATAGGAGACGCAATCGACTTCGACTTTGGAGTCAGTCAAGAGAGCTCGTCCATCGCCAATAATCTCGCGATCACGGGTGATGACACAACCACCACGAACGGTGGGGTGTGTGGATCCATTGCTTATAACCTTGGCTACATCCATAAAGAACTTCTCTTTATTTTTGATGTAGGTAGGATCACCTTTTGGGCTTGGCATATCTCACGTCTAACTTTGATTCCCTTTATATTAAGAACGTCAAGTTAGACATGTGGATAATTCCATGCTGTACAAGGAGTTGATTTCAGAAATGGAAACATATGACAGGTTCGAGATGGAATCCAAGCACGCAGACAACGATAAGTGGCTGGAGCTTGGTAAGGATATGGTTGACCATCCAGCGCATTACACGAGTGGAAGTCAAGAAGCAATTATCACCATCGAAGATGCTATCGCCTCGGCACCTACTGTAGTAGCTGGCATGCTGCAAGGCCAGGCTCTTAAATATTTACTTAGGCTTTGGCACAAGCAAAACGCAACACAAGATGCACGCAAAGCGCTTTGGTACTTGAAGCGGCTCATCGAAAAACTAGAGAATGAAATTCGATAAGATAGAAAAGCCCGCGAAAGCGGGCTAACATCGTTGGAAATATAAATCTGATCCGTATAGTTGTAAAGTCTCGTGCTCTAGTATGTGTGGATTTATATAGTCGAATGTGTCTTTAGAGTTAAGAATGTGGTGGCTAAAATAAAGAGAAATTCCTTCAGATAGTTCGGGAACTGAAGGATCATACCAGGCAGTAATTTTGAAAGCCTCCCAAGGCTCAAAATCAACCCTGATCCAACTGTTCAGCTCTTCAAGGCGCTGGGCAGTTTTTTGTATATGTGCTTCATGAGCCAAGCATTGGGGCGGAACAGTACATGCATCTTTCCACGTAAGAATTCCATCTTTATGAATCAACCTATGAGGATGAATCCGAGCACCAGAAGGTAGCGTCATCATAAATGAAGGGTCGATATGCTTTGACATCAGATATCACCCTTACAATCCTCATAATATTCGAGATCCTTATTCCAATTATCACCTGCGTATTCGCTATAAATGACACGCCCAATGTCACGATAAGTCTGATGGAATAATGTCACACGATCAATGTCAGAAATAACCTGTTCAACAGGAGGACCGTAAACGAGAAAATTCCAGGTACTAGGACACACTGGCTCGAAACCCTTCTTAGTAGCACGGAGCTGTTTGACTCTCTTAAAAGGAATGCAAACTGGATAATCCCAAATTACAGGAGATGCACGTAAAAGCTCAGAGGCACTGCTAAAGAAGATAAAGCTATTGATGTGACCATTGCGATACTCACTAATGGTTTTATTCAGCCAAATTCGAGAGTTACGGACAGCACCTTTGGGGGCTACCCAAACATTGCCATGCCATTGCTCTTGAATTGGATTGACTTCAATAGATGGAACAGAAGTAGCATTAACCAATACTTGCTGAACAGGATCACTTGTTGGATCGTAATCAATGCTGCCCATGACAGTACGGGCACGTTCAATGATTTGTGGCGTTGGATATAGAGGAAGCTTGAGTCCAGAGGCTTGAAGCTTATCCGCTAAATTCTGATGCGATCGATCGGAAGCTTTCTTGGCTCCCTCCTGCTTCGAGACTAAATGTTCTTGTTCCAGCATCACTGATCAAGGTAATTAAAACATTTTTGGACCAGTCGTTATCATCAATTTCTTCAATCAATTTGCGAAGAAACTCGACGACATCGCCATCTTCTTGTGACTCGGCAATTGCAATATCTTTTTCAACATCTTCACCAGACATAAAGACTGTTGAGTCATTGCAGAGGTTAATAACCAAAGAGCCTGCTCCTCTGGTATTGACTCCATTGATTGCAATATTGATGAGATCAGTTAAGATCAGTTCTGCCGTAGTAGCAAGGAACTTTTGCTCTTGCTCTTTTTCATCTCCCCATTTGTCGGAACGAATGAGTTGTTGCAACAGATCTGTTCGGCGAGACATTCATAACGACAAGACTCTTTAATTAGATTAATCGAATTTAACTATTTTTGTGGATCTTTATCCGAATCCTCGCCATGATCAATCGTCTTATCAAAGAAGTGTTCTCCTTCTTCCTTGAGTTGACTGACATGGATCCCTCCCAGCATGTCTGAAATGACAGTATCAAGACGATCTGCAAAAGCAGCATTTCCGTCAAAGAATAAACCAGCACGCTGAGCAATCTCATCAGATCCCATCAGCTTTTCTTCCTCTTTGAGAGCAACTTCAATCAGATATTCCGAGATTTGCTGCTTCAGAGTATGAATCTGAACGGCCAACTCGAAGCTCTCAATATAACTTTCATCATCTACGAAGACTCCAATATTTTGAGGAATGAGATGAAAAGGATTGCAGCAATACTTGTTACCACAAGTAGTTTTGACCCCGGTGTACCCAAGATCACCCCATGTGAACCACATAGCAACGCGCTGAGGATGATGCTGAGTACTAGTGCTGATTCCATGACGTCTCCATGCAAATTGCGGTTGACCTGTCTTGTTGTTGATACAACCATTCCAGTTCCAACAATCGTCAGGTTCGCTGATATCAACTTGAGACCAAAATTTCAAAGCACGTTTTCGATGCTTCTTGAGAAGACGTGCAGTATCAAAGCTCAGTCGTCCCTCTCTTGCTGCAGCGACGCAACGCGTACAGGCCTGATGACTGTCATATCGCATGCTCTCAGATGAGAATCGACGTACAGAGTGACCTGAGTAGATACAAAGCTCTCCGGCTTCTGCAGTATTTGAGAGCTGTTGATTGCGGCGACCATAAGCATGGCCCTGGCCTTTAGGTTTAGCTTCGGACATGAGTTCCTCCGTGAGCGGGATATTGATCATCAATGGGTAACAACTCGATAAGAGGATTAATCATGTACTCATATCGAGTGCTGTTCTCATACTTCAATCGTACGAGTTGGGATTTCGGTGAATAATACTCAGGCCGACCAACAACAAGTGCAGTCAGTCCGTTGGGGATGACACGGACGCGTTGTCCGATCTTGATATCCTTCGCCAGCATTTATATGCATCATTTCAACACGTTAAGTGTAATCAAAAAGGAGCCATTATGTGGTCCTCAACAATAGGATCATTGACAGGCCGCTGCCAAAGACGAACAGATTTCATCTTGCCTGTCGCATTGTCCTTGCGGGTAGTGTTCAAGCGACGCCAACCGAGTGTGGTCAGCACATCCCCAACACGTCGAGAGGCACGACGATCCTGCTTAGTTGGTTCCAGGTTTAAAGCACTAGACAGTACATCCACTGCTCTGATCTCTTTTTTATCAGAGATATACTTAGCAATAATATCTAGCCAGGGGTCAGGATCACCAAACTCTTGAATGTAATCATTGATTTGATTGATCTCGTCCGCATGGAATTCGTATCGAGTGTGAGAACGATACGCTTGAATAGCAGCTGCCCAAAGTTGATCTCGTTCTGAAGCTAAGCGCTCAAACGGAATCATGAAACCAGGGGGGATTTCAATTGGAATAAACCGTCGGTTACCTGTACTATCAACAAGAAACTGGTTACGGTTTGTGGTTCCAATCATGATGAAGCGACGGCGGAGCTTCTCGGGAAGCATGGCGTAAGGCTTCCTAGTCTCATCAACACGAGTTGTAATAAGGTTCTTAAAGTTCTCAATATTCTTGACTGAAAAGTAGTTGTCGATCTCTGGAAGCTCCAACAGCCAGGCTGTATGAAGCCTGTATTGCTCCTTCATTAGAATTTCCAGAGGCGTTGTGACCTCCGCAAAGAGATCATTAGGCACAAGACAACGGCTGAACATTGACTTGCCGACGCCCTGAGCACCAACAAGAATCGGAATCCAGCTCATGCTGCAACCAGGGTCATAAGCACGAGCAACGGCACCAATCATCATCCGCTGCATGATCACGGTGGCGAGGCGATGCTCGTTACGCAGGAACACGGTGCCGCAGGTATCCCACTCAGGGTGGGGCACAGCTGTAGCAGCACACTTGTCGAGGTATTGCTTGATTGGGCAGAAGGTATTCATGTTTGCCGCATAGAGAACAGCGGTTTTGCAGCGTGCTTCTGGAATGAAAACCCCGTTCTCTACAGCAAACTTTGTGGACATCACTTCAATGTCATTGCCCTGGAGCGCACGACGTTGGCCATTGTGATCTGTGTACTCCAGCTGAGAGGTCAATAGGTTTTTGCCAAGGTCGGGAAGCAGCTCCTTGACTGTTTCAAAATCCTGGACACGCTCTGCTGCAGAGTCACTGGCTGTTTTCTTGGGCCGACCACGGCGCTTAGGAGCGAGTTCGACATCGGGGGTAGGCTCTGCATTGTCAGAGAAATCCATTGGTTCAGCTGAAGTATCTGTGTTCGTGAAGATGGGCTCAGGATCACACTGGGTATAACCAGAGGCAGATCCTTCTGCTCTGAACTTAAGTTCAGAAGGAAGTTGCAGCTTCCAGTTGGCGTCTTGCTTCTTGGCGATTCCGTACAGACGCTTGTGGCCACCGAACTTGCCGATGCCTTTCCACTTGAAGAACATCATGTTTGCTGGCTTGTGTCCGTGGTGCCCACGGGAGACCCAGTCAACCCAGTTATCAAAGATGCCTTCACCAATTCCGGCACAGGCAGCTAGGACCTGGACGTAGCCAGAACGGTTAGGCGTACTGCCGTCTTCATACTCGCCATCTTCTGTGACGTGTATGAAATGATCCAACAACCATTGGCAGCGCTTGAGATCGAGTTCGGTGATGTCTGACTTAATGAAGTCGACGTCCTCCTCGATCTCGATGGTTTCGAGGATGTAGGCAGGAACCAGCTCATAGCTGTCCTCCTGGTTAAACAGCGTGAGAGCATTGGTATTGCCGTACCAAAGACGCTCCGGTTTCTCACCGCAGTTGTCCTTGAGAAGTTCAAGGCCCAGGTCAGCCAGCAGTCTGCTAACGATGAAGTGGTAGGCAGCCTTGTGCTGGGCCGTGGATTGAAGCTCTAGACCAAGAGGGAAAAGAGCACGAAAGCGATGAGACTCCTCTGTATGGCTACAGGAGGTATAGGTGGCAGCACACCAGTTCAGCGCGGTCGGTGCATTCCAAAAATTATCAAGAGTAGTGTCACCATCGATATCAACGACGACAACATTGCTTCCTCTAGCATTTTCTGCAAGTCGATGTCGATTAACAAAATGGGTGGCACACCAGCCATGGCCAGCCTCCACCCACTTCATGAGGAATTTCAGATCAGCTAGTTGAGGAGACCAACCTTGGGAGGGTTTAACCTCCTTGTTCATCATCTCCTGATGAATCGACACCCTGAGCTTCATTATCCTCCATCTCGTGAAACTGTTTAGCTCGTTTTAAGAAACGAGATTCATATAACTGCATCTGATCACTGTCAATGAAAATACCTTGAGTTGTTTCTTCGGTAGAAACAATAATCAAGGCGACATCACAGAGAAAACCAGTGCGTTCATTCAGTGCAAGCCTGTACGCAGCCATTTGCTGAGCACATTTTTGGAACTTCCTGAACCCGCCAAAGCCAATGCGGTCACCCCTATCGGGGAAAGTATTTGAATATGGGGCATTGCTTGTCTTAAAGTCGGCAATCACCTTGACGCCGCCGATCTCCCCAATCAGATCAGGGCAGCCAGCATAAAGGTGCTCGGTCGACCAGACATAGGCAACTTCCTTATCCTCACTACGCAGGTGGTACCAATCCTTTCGGAGAGGTCGCTCTGACCAGTGCACAATATCAAACCAATCAAGGTATTGGTTCATTCCGTTCCAAAAACCTTTGTAACGATCTGGGCAGTCCACTGGAATGCCTCGGAGATAGTCCTCGCAGCACTTGTGGATAGCCGTCCCCCTGGTGGAGGCTTCCTCTAAAGCACCAGGGTTATTTTTCTGCCAAGTCCGAAGGCCTGCCTTACTCTTTTCAGACTCAGTCGCCGAAAGCACCGTTGTTACAGAGGGCATATAAAGCCCACTACAAAGATACTTTCGGTAACCAGAATCAGTCTGAATCCTGTAGGGGCGCTCAGTAGTCACCCGCTTCTACCTCAGGGCGCTGCGCTTGGAAATTTGCGCTGTAATTTGAAGGTTGGGTTTGGACTTGAAACATCTGGTACATCTGCCCCACTGCGTTACCCACAGCTTCAGTGACCTGTGAGGATGCTTCCACCTGAGTACGCAGCTGCGAGACCTCTTGCCTCAAGGCAATGACATGGTCCATCAGAGATGGCGTCTTGGGTTGAGGTGCAGGCTCAGCGGGGGGCTGAGCAATAGCTGCTTGATGAGGCGACTCAGGTTGACCTTGTGCCTGGGCCATGATCTGAGCCAAACGTGCCTTCATTTCAGGAGGCAGGTTGTCGATTGCATTAGACATTGTTAGGTACCTTGGATCGGTTGGAAAGATAGATATTCATGAGCTGCTCATAATTTGCAGCTGATGTTGTGTGATATTTGAGCCAGGATTCGATTGCCCTCTCAAACCCCTCCATAATGCGGAGACCGGCTTGAGGGTCATATCCATCACCTGCATCAGAGAGCACATCAGAGAAGTACTGCTCGTAGTACTCAACGGTGCCATATTTGGCACGGTAGTAAGTGTTATCAGAATTCAGCATCATCAGGGATAGCTTTCTTGGACTGTTTAGGCATCACAGTGGAACCGCGCTTGTCGACGCCACCAGCTGGTAGACCTTTTTCTTCAGTGGATTTGCCATCAAATGGATCCTTACCCTCAAAATAGTTTGGGAGCCAAATCGAATCCTTATCAGTAGACCACTGCTTCTTGATCTTCTCAGGCACAGGACGAACCTTTGGAAGAATGCTGTAGCTGGTTTCCAGTCCAGTTCCCTTCCGAGTGATCTTGATCGAGAAGTTGGCCAGGCCTTCGTCAGTCCAGGTGTAATCGTCTGCTTCCTGGAGGATTTCAGTGAGCTGTTCACGGAGCGATTTCTGCTCGATGAACATCACTTCCATACGACCTCGCGCAGCTGATGTCGCAACCCAAGCAAGAAATCGACGTGGCTTGACATAGCTTCCGTCGATCTTGGGTCGGTCGGGCTTAGACCAATCTGTTTCTCGGGCAAGGTCGTCAGGCTGGCCAGGATGGCTGCGAGTAACAACATAGCCATTAAACTTAAGATCCCCAGTGGAAGGGTCTTTCGCTTCTGAAGCATATTGCCAACCAACGATTGCATGACCTGTGTCATAGCAGCCGAGTAAGCGAAACTCTTCCGATTCACCATCTGCGAGTGATGATGGTTTCCAATAGGGCTGTGGTTCCTTAGTTTCAATGTGATCCTTATTCTGTTCAAGAAGTTCAGGTGGAAGTACTTGAAGGGCCATATTGATTTGTCATTGACTTTCCAAATATAGTGATTTAGTTTTTACTACGTGGGGTCTAGACAATAAAAAACCCTCCGATGTGGAGGGTAATCCATGTCTCCTGCGAACATATCTCTCTTCCTTAAATCCGTCCAAGGGACTGGACAAATGCAGGATGCAGATATTATGAGCCTCTGTGGGGCTTAACAAGTTTAATATCCTGTTGGAATTGGATCTGGATCGATTTGTTCGTACCCCGTCGCAGTGCTTGACGGCGGTGTTGTTGTGATACTCCGAGGCTTATCTTTTCGAGTAGTGAAATCAGTTGCCTTAATAGCTCGATAAGGATCAGCATTGTCGTCCTTACGATATTCACGAAGAGTCCCTTGAATGCAAACAGGACGTCCAGAACGATAGCGATCTTTGAGTTTTGCTTTTTTAGCATCGGGAGCTTCCAGGAAGAGCCATGTTGTGATGTCACTGTTATCGAGGGAGGTACCGATTTTGACAAAGCTGGTGCGACCTTCTCCACGATCCACTGGCTCTTTCTTTCCGAAGAAAGCATTGCCAAGCAAGACATGATTGACGTACATGTTTTGTGGAATATTGCTCTCAATGGTTGTGACCATAACATCAAGAGGTTGGGTGGGGTCATCTCCGAAATAAATTTGACCTGAAATCAAAATCCGGCTACCGGCGTTGAGTCCCTGAAATGCCGTTAGTTTGTCACCGGCTGTGTCGTAGCAGAGGAGTCGTACGCGGGTTTCTGAATTACTGTTAGTAGCGGGGATAACAGCATCAGCACCGCGATAAACGAGCCCATAAGCATTGACTTTATCAGGAATATGGGATCGGAGTTCAATCGTTGCTGTGATGAAGTTCATATGGCGATTTGCTGTCCAGTATGAGTTTAGGTCGAAGCTGGTGCTTCTGTGGGATTATCTCCAAAGAAAGCCTCACAAATAGTGGGGCAGTGTTCCTTAAGAATTTTGTGACAGGAGCGAGCAATCTGAGCATGCTCCTCCTGGGTCCCATGACCAGAACGCAGTGCGATGTAATGCAACCATGTACGTAATGGAGCCACCATCATGACTTTGGTGACCGTGTTCATGGGAAGCACAGCACGCGCACACTCCTTAGCGACTCCTGCATCCAGCATCTCGTAGTAGAGATCCATGGCAGAATCAAAGTGATCTTGAATCTTCTCTGTGAAGAGCTCGACCTTCTCAGATTCCAGATCTGAAATCGAATTCTGTCGATTCTTTAGATCCTGACGGCGGAGATCTGGGATATCCAGAGTGGTAGCAGCGGCATAGCGCTGGCTAAACTCCTGAAACGAAGCCGTCTTGTGCCTCAGGATCTGAGATGAAATTGCCCTAGTGGTCGTCAGCTCGACGCACATATGGGCCATCTCAAAGATGCTCCAATGTTCCTGCTTGATGCAGTAGCGCAGAAGGCCAGCAACATTGGGGTTGTTTTGGTTCTGAGGATTGGAGACCCTGGCGCAGTAGCCCACAATCCGCTCTGCTTCTGGTGTGATCCAGACGAGTTTGGCGTCATGCATTAGCAAAGAATCCCCTTGAGGTCGTTTTCAAAGATCTCTAGGCCCTGGTCCGTGAGGATGTGGTTCCACATTCCCTTGAAGACAGAGGGCGGGAGGGTGACGACGTCAGCACCGTTGTACAAAGAGCGAACAGCACGATGCACAGAACGGATAGATGCAGCCAGGATCTGGGTACGAACGCCTTTGCTCTGATACAGAGAGGCAATACCTCGTACAACCTCGAGCCCAGAAACCGACTGGTCGTCTAGACGCCCAACGAAGGGAGAGACGTAAGTGGCTCCGGCCTTGGCAGCCAAAATGGCCTGGGGGATGCAGAAGATCAGCGTGATGTTGGTTCGGATCCCTGCTTGTGCCAGTTGAGAACAGACAAGCAGCCCGTCCTCAGTCATCGGAAGCTTGATCGTGGTGGCCTCCCCAAATTTTTCAAAGAGGCGATGGCCGTCATCAAGCATGGCGCGGCGGTCACCACTGACTTCCATGCTGATGTCAGGTACGCCCAGGTCGACGAGCTCCTGATAAACATCATCAGGCTTACGACCTGACTTGCGAATGAGCGTGGGATTGGTGGTGACTCCATCAATCAAGCCAGTGTTGTAGAGATCTTTGATCTCATCAACATCGGCTGAGTCGAGAAATATCCTCATTTCTTGCTGAAGTGGCGTTTGATATTACGAATCCGCGTCACTGTGACGCCGTGAACAATGGCGAGAACACCAGAGTTACGGCGATCAGCAGCGATCTGTAGCATAACCTCTTTTGAAAGAGATTTGCCAGGTTGAAAATCAGCGACTGCCATTAGGCATACATTGGGAGGTCTTTGTTATTAGTCTCAAAAAAAGCTGGCATTCTGCTAGCTCGGGTCTGAGCCAACTCTTCAGCCTTGCCGCGAGAGTAGAGATTGTCCGAAGCCTTCATCCAGAAGTTGGATGAGAGGTGCTTGTCATCGCACTCTGCGTCCAAGGGCTGGAGAACCCAGTCCATGACGTCACGACGCATCTGATTAATGACACTGTCGGACTGCAACTTGAGTGCATTACATACAAGCGTGTTCGAACAGACATGAACAACTTCGTCTCTGCTAACATCCTGGCTCACGGTCCTTAATCCTGTATCGCCGAGATATCTAAAGATAGGAAGTAGAACGAAAAATATACTCCTTTCAAGCACGACAGCCTTCAAAATCGGATGACGATCCAGGTCGAGCCAAGATTTTTTGATCCGATCCGCCTCGTCCTCGAAGCTTTGGGGTACCGGATGTGCTGCTGCTGCGTAGTTCAGCGCCTCGTCGTGATTGTTTTCATCGACGATGTTGCTCTTCAGCAGATCCAGGCAGCCTTCCGTCTGAGGGAGCTCCCGCTTGGTGGCGTCAGTGATGAAGTCAGCGACCGGGATTTCCAGGCAACGGAGGGAGAGGGCACGTTGAACGACCTCTTCCCCACCAGCCTTGAGCTTGCCCTGTGTGATGGGAACAGGGGTCCAGGTGCGCTTACGGTTCAGTAAATGCGTATATGGAGTAGTCATGGTCAGTAGGGAGGTAGGGTTTATTCGGCACAGCTCAGACAGATATCGTCATTAGCGAAGTCTTCACTGACGATGCCAAGCTCCTCGAACATGTCGTCCAGGGCAACCATGGCATCATCTTTGGCCTGAGTGTTTTGCTTGACTTGAAGGGAGTAGTACAAGCTGGTCTGAGGGCTATCGAGCCAACGCTGAACGAATGCTTCGTCATAGGTGACGCAATCGCTCCAAGAGTTGAACGAATAGCCATGGAACAGGCCAGTTCGCGTCAG
>VMBT01001251.1_pt1 | contig 13714 bp, 11 predicted proteins | sample 4404301 | NCBI WGS metagenome assembly VMBT01 (sample SAMN12238535, study PRJNA552566) | marine metagenome | isolation source: Coastal seawater | place: USA: coastal Georgia, Sapelo Island | collected 2008-08/2009-08
CCATGCCCTTGTGGATACTACAATCACCCTAGGAAAACATGCTCCTGCAGTCCTCAACAAGTGGAACGCTATCTGAGCAGGATTTCAGGACCTTTAATGGATCGCATAGATATCCATATTGAAGTTGCTCCAGTGGAGTACGATGAATTACGTGAGAATTCTTCAGGAACTTCAGAAACATCCGAAGTGGTTCGCGAAAGAGTTCGACGTGCCAGAGCTACACAACGCGAAAGATATTCAGGAATTCGTGGAATGTATGTGAATGCTCAAATGGAAGCTCGGGACCTCCGGAAATTCTGCCGATTAAATCTCAACTCCGGGCAGCTGCTCAAGAAAGCGCTGGAATCTCTTCAACTATCCGCACGAGCATATGATCGCATATTGAAAGTGTCCAGAACCATTGCTGATCTTGAAGGCAGCGTCGATATACAGACTTCACATATTTCCGAAGCCATTCAATACCGAAGTTTGGACAGGTCTAACTGGGGAAAATAAACCTTATCCCACTCATTGATTCATGACTGAACCCACGAGATCTCGACCATTTCTTGCGTGCTCATAGGCGATGACACGTCGTTTCAAATTAACCAATTGGTCTATCAATGCAGGACGTTCCGTCCAATACAGGTCATGACCTCGACCGGGGAATATGTGAATCTCATTGGATTTCGCATTGACGGATCGTTTACTGGCCACTTTTGAATTTGTCGGATAGACCAATCCATCATCTGCACCATGCAAGAACACGATATGTGAACGGATCTTGCTCCAGCCATCCTCGATCTTGGTCAGAGCAGCCCGATGACTAAGCTTTTCTTCATTCGCCATGCGAATAGTAGTAGGAAGAAGATTCGCGATCCACTGTGGTTTAGTCCAATGGGTGAACTTGTAAGTTGTTTCCTCTCCGGGTATAAGTGAGCTACTTTGAAAGATCACTCCATCCACTTCATCGCCCAGGTCCATAGCTGCCTTCGCAGCGACCGGACCTCCATAGCTTGAAGCAAGCATGTATACACCGTTACCCTCGTCTATCTCCCGGATCACCTCCTCAACAAGCTCTGCCTGGATTTCAATATCCGGTTCTATGGTACCAAAATTGGAGAAACCATATCCCGGACGATCGACGGCCACAAGGCGGTATTCCGACCTAAGCGTGCTGTCGCGGAAAAATGCCTTCCAAAATGCGGACGAACTTGGTGATCCATGGATCATGATCAGAGCAGGCTTGGATTTAGATCCTGCCCAAACGTAGCGCATCACGCGATCTGCATACTCCACTCGGTCGACCTCATACGATTCATATCCTTCACTCTCAAAGAGTTGAGTGAACGATGAATCAGAGGAACGGAATTCACTGAACTTGTAAAAAGCCATCATCAACCCGATGAAGATGATCAGGAAGTAGTATCGCTTTTTCTTGTAGATAGCATGTGCCATGTGATGTACAAACAAAGGTAAAACGCACTATCCCTTAAAATGTCCATAGAGTTATGTCAATTCACGGTAGAAGTGCACTTTTTCTTGACCAATGCACAAAATCTTCACTGTAGTAGTGCTCGATCTCATATTGGTCCATGAACTCTTTATCAAAGCCGGGATTGCCTCTTAGCGGCATGATCAAATGCTCCGGTTCCTGCAACATGATTCGGGAATACTCCGCTTCGTTATCGATCCCAAATGCTTTGATATGAGCACTGTCGAACATCAAAGTATTGTGCACATAGCGCTGCATGGGCTCCTTGTCGAACAACAAATAGAGGACGTTCGCTTGCTGGATATATATCTTGTCCTTTTCACCAAGTTCACCCTGCAGCTCTTGATTGATCTTTCTGAACTCCGGATCTCGATACCGATCAAGCTGACTGTATTGAGACCACATAGCTGCAAAAACAAGCAAAGCTGTAACTCCTGCCATTCTCGTCCAATGCTCAAACAACCATTTCCCAGATAGCCTGATGGTCGCAGCTGCCGCCAACAAAGCCAGAGCCGGTATAGCTTGAATGTAGTAATGAAAGAATCGCTTTCCCGTCATGAAGATCGCTATCCAGGCAAAAGCAAGCCAGAGTGCATAGAGCAGCATTTCCGTTCTTTTCAAAGTTTTCCTGAAGATGGCGATCAGGATTAGGAGAACGAAAGGTGCGAATGACAGTAGGAATTCACCAAAGAAGCTTACCCGTTCCATGATCCCCACCGGGTTGCTATACCTCGACGGAATGACGAAAGAAGCGAACAGGAATTCATCATAAGAGCCGATCGAAAAGTAATAAAGGTGACAAAGAGCAAATGGCACCAGCAATGCGATGAACGAAACACTCAAATCGCGAAGTACACAGATCCATCCTCGGTCTTTCCAATGGGAGATAATGTAGAATAGACCGAATGCGGTAAAGTCGAACAAAACGTGATACTTGATCACGAAACCTACACCCATGACCAGTCCGAACCATATGAATTTTAGGGTCTTGCCGGCTTTCAGTAGCAGGTAGAGGCCCCATGTACTGAATAAGATGAAGAATATCTCCGTATTTGACGCCCACGACCACTTGTGCAAGGAGATCATCACGATGAACAGAATAGCACCAAACGAACTAGACTTGTGGTCATGCCCTTGATGTCTTAGTATCCTATGGATGAAGTAGGCGGTCAGGGATATGAAAATGATGCCCAGGATCCTGACACCACAGACGTTGGTTCCAAATACTTTAATAGCTAGTGCAAACAAGGCGTAGATGCCAATCGGTTTCACATCGATATAAAACGTAAACGGGACAATGCCACGAAGCCATTCGTTGGCCATGACAAGATAGGTGCTGACGTCATGATCCAATTCCAGAACGGTGAATAGAAGGGATCTGACAATAGCTGTGATAAAAAAAAGGATCAGAAACAGACCGGGTTCTGAATTGAAAAACCGTCTGAATGCCGTCCTATCCATGATCATTCGGGTTGGTCGCAACCCCAGTTGGCTAGCTCATCGGAAGTCCATACACCAGGGAAGAAGATCCTTCTCTGATATTTGGGATGCATATATTTCTTCCAATCGCTGCCACCTGTCGCTTCTTTCGGTTCACCATCCGCTTCGAGATAGTGTCGTGCAGAATTGTAGTGAGCCATTACCCAAGTGATGTTCACCGTCCGGTCGAAGTGACGCATAGCTTTTTTCAACGCTTCGTCCTTCTGCACAGCGTCGGGCAGAGACAAAAAGCGTCTCCAGATATTCTTGTGTTCGAATTCTTCGGCGAGTGCAATGAATTTACGGCGATAGCGCTCTTCGAAGATCCGGAGTGTCGGAGTTTTCTTACCGGTTTCGTAATTCTTGCCCGCAGCCTGCCAGTACAAGTGGTCAACTTTTTCTTCCCAGCTACTGATCCTTGGCAATTTTTCCTTGAATCTAGCATCGATCAGGTTGTGCAGGTCTGTGGAGCAGATCTCGATCATCCGATATTGCCCGCTTTGAAATCCACTAGCCGGAGTGAGCGTGGTCCGAAATTTTAGGTACTGTTCTCGGGTCATCCCATCCTTCATGATGCTGAATGAGGATGTCAGCACATCAAAATATCGAGAGATGCGATTCAGACGATCTGAGAAGAATTCCGCACTCAGATCTTTTTCGGATGCGATCTGACCGATTTCGTGAAGGATCATTTTGAAAAGGAGCTCATTCACCTGATGATACATGATGAAAACACTCTCATCAGGCAGAACCGTTCTTGGTTTCTGAAGACTCAGCAAGGTATCCACCTCAATATAATCCCAGTAATTGATCGGTTTTGCCCAATAAAGACCTTCCAGAAATGTATTCGTATCGAGACCTGAATTGTCGTATTTATTCTTCAGTTTCTCGAGCCAGGCTATATGCTCGTCTTCCTGTGCTTTGTTCTCCATGGGTTCAAACTTATCATTTCATTTTCAATCCCAATTCACGAAGTCTCTCGTCCAGGAACTCTCCTGCACTGGTGTCTTCAAATTGCTTGGGATGTTCATCATTTACACAATTGGGCAAACAGCTCAGATCCATATCGCTGTTCGGGTGAAGAAAGAACGGTGTTGAATAACGCGGTTTCTTCAATTCTTCCAGATCCTCAGGATTCACAACTCGATGCTGAGTGGAGCGAAGCTTTCCATTAGTGAGCCGCTCCAGCATGTCACCGATATTGATGACGATCTCATCATTGGCCGGACTGACGTCTATCCATTCTCCATCGAGTGTTTGCGCTTGCAAACCAGCGGCACTTCCACCCATTAATAAGGTGATCAGGTTGATATCGCCATGCGCAGCAGCTCTCAGTGCCCCGGGAGGTATGCCACTCACATCAGCCAGAGGATAATAATGCAGAAGGCGCAGTATGCTATTTCCATATTGGATCTTGTCGTCAAAATAATTCTCGTCAAGTTCCAGATACAGCGCTATCGCTCTCAACAGATCCCTACCGGTGTCTGAAAAGGTTCTGAAAACTTCCAATCCGGTCTCCTTGAGACAAGGACTTTCGTCTACCCAGATATTTCCAGGATAGCCGAGAGCTTCCAGTTGCTCATGACTCAGCTCCTGACCGATGTGAAAGAACTCCTTCAGATCAGGAACTTTTTGGTCTTTTGCACTTTCCCGGTTTCGGGAAATGTATCCTCGTTGACCATTCAGAGCGATGTCCTCATATTGCTTCTTAGTATCATCATCCAAAGCGAAGAAGGACTTGACGCAATCGAACAATGAATTGCGGAGGTCGTTTTCCACTCCGTGGTTCGCAACGATCGCAAATCCCATATTGGCAAAGGAGTCGCCAAATGTTTGTATGAATCGGGCCTTACGTTGAGGATCACCGGAAATGTAATCCGTGTAGTCTACCCGTGCAATAGTGTTCTTGTTCACGGCGGTAAATATAACTATTCGGTGCTATCAGAGAGTCCCCCGACGTCGTTGTTCTTCTTCGATCGATTCGAACAGCGCTTTAAAGTTCCCCTTGCCGAACGATTGAGCCCCTTTGCGCTGAATGATCTCAAAGAATAATGTTGGTCGGTCTTCTACCGGTTTAGTGAAGATCTGTAGAAGGTATCCTTCATCATCTCGATCCACCATGATCCCCAACTCTTTCAATGCCATCAAGTCTTCGTCGATCTTGCCAACACGATCCAGAACCGTATCATAATATGACCCAGGAACGTATAGGAATTCCACTCCACGTTCTCGCATAGCTGATACCGTTTCTATGATATTGTTGGTTGCCACTGCAATGTGCTTACATCCTGCGCCTTGGTAGAAATCAATGTACTCTTCGATCTGCGACTTTTTCAGACCCTCGGCCGGTTCGTTGATCGGGAACTTGATGCGTCCATTCCCATTGGTCATCACTTTACTCATAAGAGCAGTGTATTGCGTGGAGATGTCTTCGTCGTCAAAGGTTATCAGATTTGCGAAGCCCATCATGACCTTGTTGTAGAATTCTGCCCACTTGTTCATCTCTCCCCAGCCTACATTTCCAACCATGTGGTCAATATATCTCAGACCGGTAACGGGTGGATTGTACTCTGATTCCCATTTTTCATATCCCGGAAGGAATACTCCATTGTACGAGTGGCGCTCTACGAAAATATGAACGGTATCACCATAAGTGTGGATGCCGGACCGGATGACGGATCCATGTTCGTCGGATTCTTCAGTGGGTTCCATGAAGGAACGAGCACCCCTTGAAGTGGTCTCTTCCCAGGCTTTAGTTGCATCATCCACCCATAGTGCGATCACTTTTACTCCATCGCCGTGCTTGGCAAGATGCTTGGTGATCTCACTTCCAGGGTCAAAAGGAGTTGTGAGGACCAGGCGGATCTTGTCTTGGACTAACACATATGAACAGCTGTCCTTTCGTCCCGTCTCAAGTCCACTATAGGCGAGCGATTGAAATCCGAATGCTGTTTTGTAGAAATGGGCAGCCTGCTTGGCATTTCCCACATAGAGTTCCACATAGTCTGTTCCGTTCAGAGGAAGAAAATCTTCCGCTTCCGGAAAGATCTTTTCGAGGGTATAACTGTAATTCTTAACGTGTGTCAGGTCTTCCATAGCAATGTACTTAACTTCTTTTTTGCCAATGAGCGGGCAAAATAGAATTGACATCTATGGAAAAAAATGAGCAAACTCAGTTAGATCGGTGAAATATTATCGGCCTTGAAGATGCCGATCATTTCGAGAGGACCATCTTGTAATGCATGATCCCTGCTTCTTCAAAAGTGCCTCCTTCTCTCTGAAAGCCATAGCGCTCGTACAGCGAGGTCGCAGGAAGTTGTGAGTGAAGGTAAATGGTGAAACCGGAAGGAACGTCTTCCAACACGGCACGAACGAGCTCCCCGCCGATTCCGTGGTTACGCTTGTCCTTCACCACCGCAAATCGTTCCAGCTTGATCCCATTGGGAGTTTTGCGCCATCGAGCCGTGCCTACGGCATCTCCTTCGAGCTTTGCAATGAAGTGATGGGACGTCTCCTCGAATTCATCGTATTCGAGTTCATGAGGAACCTCTTGTTCGACCACAAACACCTCCTGACGGATCTCGTAAATAGCATCGAGATCGTGATCGCTTAACACTTTGTGAACCGTTACAGTCATCCAAACAAATGTAGCATTGATTGCAATGCAAATCATCCATGCCAATGATTTGGAACCGGTCTAATCTGAGCAGCCAGGAATAGGAGAATTCCGCAGTAGCTTGAAATAGGTCAAAAAAACGAAAAGAATTACCTTTGCCCACCTTAAAAATCAACGACAGATGAGCTATTCAAGAATTCAAGAGATACTGGGTGCGGAAGGAGAAGGCCTTCTCAACCACGTTTCAAACACAATACCTAAGTCCCACTTGATCCAACCCGGTGCCGATCACATCGATCGTGTATGGGCTCAATCAAACCGTTCCCCTCAGGTATTGAGGAGCTTGAATCAGATCATGAATACGGGTCGTCTTGCCGGAACAGGATATGTAAGCATCCTTCCGGTGGACCAGGGAATCGAGCACTCTGCCGGTGCCAGTTTTGCACCTAATACGGCGTATTTCGATCCTGACAAGATCGTCGAACTTGCGATCGAAGGTGGTTGTAATGCAGTTGCATCGACTTACGGTGTACTTGCAAGTGTTTCCAGAAAATACGCGCACAAGATCCCATTCGTAGTAAAGATCAATCACAACGAATTCCTGAGCTACCCGAATACCTTCAATCAGATCATGTTTGGAAGCGTAGAAGAAGCATGGAATTTGGGTGCTGCTGCAGTGGGAGCGACCATCTACTTCGGTTCAGATGAGTCCGAAAGACAAATCGTTGAAGTAGCAGAAGCGTTCGAAAGAGCTCATGAATTAGGTATGGCAACCATCCTTTGGTGCTATTTGAGAAACAGTGGCTTCAAAAAGGACGGTAAAGATTATCATACTGCAGCTGACCTAACAGGTCAGGCAAACCATCTGGGTGTAACCATCCAGGCTGATATCATCAAGCAAAAGCTTCCTGAAACAAACGGAGGATATACGGCGATCAATTTTGGAAAGACACATGATAAGGTGTATTCAGAGTTGAGCAGTGATCACCCAATTGATCTGTGTCGATACCAAGTAGCTAACTGCTATATGGGACGAGTAGGATTGATCAATTCAGGAGGACCATCCGGTCAGAATGACCTCCAGCAAGCAGTTAAAACTGCCGTTATCAATAAGAGAGCAGGAGGATGCGGATTGATCTCAGGTCGAAAAGCCTTCCAAAAGCCAATGAAAGAGGGTGTTGAACTCCTCAACGCTATTCAGGATGTATACCTGAGCGACGAGATCGATCTCGCCTAGAAGTCTTACTGAGTTGGCATCCGGCCTTTGTTGTCTGACTGCCTGAACGTAAATTTGATCTGAGCAATGAGTTGGTTCAAGAGAGTCAAGGAGGGTATTCTTACGAAGACCCAGGATAAAAAACCTACGCCTGATGGGCTATGGTACAAATGTCCTTCGTGTAAAACACCGCATTCTACCCGCGAATTCACAGAGAACAGTTGGGTCTGTCCCGAATGTTCATTCCACGAGAAAGTAAGTTCCGATGAGTACTTCGAGCTCTTCTTCGATGAGAATAAGTTCACAGAACTCGATGAAAATATCGTTTCTGCGGATCCTTTGAAATTTGTCGATTCCAAGCCGTACCCCGACAGGATCGTGGCAGCAAAGAAGAAAACGGGGCTGAACGATGCCGTTCGTACCGCAGTTGGAAAGATGAATGGAACCAAGATCGTGATCGCAGCTATGGATTTCTCATTCATAGGTGGTTCTATGGGTTCTGTTGTGGGTGAGAAGATCGGACGAGCGATCGATCATGCCCGCGAACAGCAGGTGCCTTTGATCATCATATCGAAATCCGGAGGTGCGCGCATGATGGAAGCGGCATTTTCGCTGATGCAAATGGCCAAGACGAGTGCGAAACTGGCATTGCTTGGTCAGGAAGGTATTCCTTTCATCAGCTACTTGACCAACCCTACAACCGGAGGAGTCACTGCGTCATTTGCCATGCTTGGAGATTTCAATGTTGCCGAGCCGGATGCACTCATTGGATTCGCCGGACCTCGAGTGATCAAAGAAACCATAGGTAAGGATCTTCCGAAAGGTTTCCAAAGAAGTGAATTCCTTCAGGAACACGGTTTTGTTGATTTTATAGTTGACCGACGAGAGGCGAAAGAGCAGCTTTCGAAGTTGCTCACTGTCATTGCAAAGAAGAAACGCAAGACAGTAAAAAAGACCCCGGCAGACAACGCAGCCACCGCTAATTCCTGATTACTATTTGAATTTTGATCGAATTGCACTAAATCGCAGATAAATTATTGAACATGAATTTTCCAGATGATCTCAAATACTCCGACGACCACGAATGGGTTCGTGTAGAAGGAGACGTTGCAACTGTAGGTATCACCGATTTTGCTCAAAGTGAGCTTGGTGATGTAGTATTTGTAGAAATTGAAACTGAAGGAGAGGATCTCTCCAAAGGTGACACATTCGGAACCGTTGAAGCGGTGAAGACAGTATCAGATCTGTTCATGCCGATCTCAGGAGAGGTGATCGAGGTCAACTCTGCCATTGAAGATGCACCGGAATCTGTGAACGAAGATCCATATGGCAACGGATGGATGATCAAAGTGCGGATCTCTGACACATCCGAATTGGATGCTCTCATGTCTCAGGCAGACTACCAGTCCATGGTAGGAGGTTGAGTAGCTTGAGGAAATACCCCTTAACACTCATTTTGTGTTTAGCGCTACTTGCGCTGAGCCTCTTTCCTGTACAACCGATCATAAAGCACGTTCCGCTTACGGATAAGTGGTCACACTTTCTCGCATTCACGGTGCTGTATGTGGTCACATTTGTGGAGGTGACGAGGTCCCGTTCCTCAATTCAAACCACCCGTTGGCGAATCGATGCGGTGCTTTTTTCGTTGAGTTTTGGGGTACTGATAGAGCTATTACAATGGCTAATTCCAACCGGAAGGCACGCCGAACTCCTTGATATTGTGGCAGATAGTATTGGTGTTGTGCTTGGAGCCCTTCTTTGTAGATTCATGAAGTTTGAACGCTATTACCCCAAGTTCCTTCGTTAAGTCTATGTTTACTGTCTGCTTCGCTGCTGTATAAACAAGTGATATGTTTAAATTTGAAAAGCAAAACTGAGCTATGGAAATCAAGAAAAATCCAAATGTCGACATCACCAAACTGAGAGGTATTCTCATGCTGGTCGGCATGATCGTCAGTCTGTCAAGTGTTTACGCACTGATCAACTACAAGCAATATGATAAAACCGCTTCTGCGCTGGACGAATACGTCTATGAGGAGGAGGAAGTTGAAGTAGAGCAAACAGTGCAGGAAGAAGAGCCACCACCTCCACCGGAGGCTCCACCTCAATTGGAGATCGTTGAAGACGATATCGAGATCGAAGAGGAACAACCTGAGATCGAAGAGACCGAAACGGATGATGATGAAAAGATCGAGTTCGTGGAGATCCCTGAAGAGGTGGAAGAAACCAATGAGGTATTCGAGTTCTTCCAGGTTCAGAAAAAGGCCGAGTTCAAGGGTGGACAGTTGGCCATGCAGAAGTTCATCGCACAGAATCTGGTGTATCCTCAGTTAGCGATCGACGAGAACATCGAAGGACGTGTCATGGTGCAGTTCGTTGTGAATAAAGACGGCTCCATCTCTAACATCCAGATCCTTGGTAAAAGGAAATACGGATTTGGATTGGAAGATGCTGCAAAAGCAGTTGTTAAGAAAATGAGTGGTATGTGGACCCCGGCACTACAACGTGACAAACCGGTAAACATGCGCTTCCGCCTTCCGGTTAAATTCGAACTACAGTAAAAGATCCATTAATATTTTGAAGTGCACCGTTTCCGAGAGGGGACGGTGTTTTTTATTTGAGCACAGTCACGGTGCCGCTTTTCCTTCTGAACTCCCCATCACATCCGCGATACTCAACCAGGTACATGAAAGCCTGCTGATGAACCTCATCGCCTTGGAATGCCGCATCCCAATTCGGTCCGTCTTCAACCGAATCAAAAACCTTCTGTCCCCAGCGATTGAAGACCATCGCTCTAAATTCGGGCTGCAGAATGGCAGTGGAATATGGGAATACTTCGTTCAAATTGTCTGAATTTGGTGTGAAAGCGTTCGGGATAAATAACTCGTTAGGCAATGCATTCGGATCAACCTTGACAGTGATCTCTGCTGTTCCCTTGCAACCTTTCTTATCGTAAACCACCACAGAGTATGTGCCTGCATCTTGGATCTCCAGCGAATTGGAATTGGATTGCGGACCGTGTGACCAGATATACTTCACGAATTCCTCGCCGGGACTCACTTTGAAGCTTGTCCTGGAACAAATGCTCGTATCATCGCCCAAAGTGATGCTTGGACTTTCACTCATGGTCAGGATGATCGTGTCTGATTTGGTACAGCCGAAACTGTCAACCACATCTATAAAATACTTACCCGGGCTGCGAACTTCCGTGATCCTGGTTCGGCTTTCATTACTCCAATAGTATTTGACCATGCCTTCCGGCGCCACCAGTTTCTTGTATACCTCGTCGCAATAATGTGTATCCAGACCAAGTTCGAGATCGATCACGGAGTTTTGGACTATAAGTGTATCCGACGCCTCACAATGTCTCAGCTGCACATTCACCCAAAAGGTTCCCTTGTCATTAATGATTCGATAATTATCTGTGCTCCCGTCATCCCAGAGGTATCTGGCTCCGGGTTGATCCGCGAGGTCTATTCGTTTCTCAAATTCATTACACACGAAGAAGAACGGTCCGATATCCGGTTCTTCAAACGTAAATAGGTTGATGGAATCCACCTTGTAGCAATGCTTGTTGCTCACGCGTACCCAATACCAACCCGGGTCGGTTACGTGGAGTGTTCGAAACGTATCGTACGGAGAGGTGCTCCATCGGTACTTGTAGCCATCAACACCCGCGTCGAGGAGCATATCCACTTCCTCACAGAACAGCGAATCGGATGGGATACTGAAATCAACTGGGTCGGTGGAGATATGTATGGAATCGGTACCGAAACATTGGTCATAGTACACTTCTGCAACGTATAATCCGGTGTCTTTCACGCGAATGACAGGACCATTCATACCATTGTTCCAGACGACTTTTGTGGCATCATATGCTCTGGTATCAAGAAAGCGGTCGACATCACTGCAGAATACCAGATCAGGGCCAAGGTTCACACGCACATCACTTCGGATCTTTACGATGAGTGAATATTCATCTTCACACACCTCGTTCCACGCTTTCAACGTCACACGATAATCGCCATTTCCCGGATATACGTACGTCGGATTCACTTCATTGGAAGTATCCGCATTGGTGGTAGGGTCACCAAAATCCCAACGGTAATTCACCGCCTTGAAACTCTTATTTTCAAATATTACACTATCGGAACAGGAATAGACCGGACCGGCAAATGCTGCAACAAGATCGAACGTACAGTTCTTCACGTTGAATTGATAATCTCGATATGTTTCACCGATGAGTACGCCATTTCTATATTCCTTCACCTTGATCCCGATAACGAATTGTCCAACCGTAGACGGAGTAACACGCAATTCGCCTGAGTATCGGTCGATGCTCAAGCGAGGATCTCCGCTCATTTGATTGTATGTGTTATAAGGACGTTTCCATCGCACTTGTTGGAAGGGAGGCTCACGCAAATAACCTGTGAGGTCGGTGTTCGCAGGTCTTGGATTATCCCGAGTGGCTCCCAGGTAGGGGTTGTAGAGTTCGTAGATCAAGCTATCGCCATCAGGGTCGATCGCACTGTGGTCAAACATCAAAGGCGCATCAGTACACAAGTAATTTGGTGGAAGCTCGTTGAAACGAGCCGCATTGTTCACCCCGGCAAGAGTATGAGGAGGGATCTTGATCCAATATGTACTACCCGTTGATTCGGGATTGTAAATGTTGGTGATGGAATTATTTCTGCAGCAACGCTGAAACGCCAGGATCTTCCCGTTCCTGCCGGGATTAATCGTCAGCGTTTTTTGATAAGTATACCCGTCAACGCAGACATCCCTTGGCGGTCGCACACATTCGTAATGCAACTTGTCCAATCGATACGGAAGACCTCTGGTCATAAGAAACGTGGACTCCATATTCCCGGTGGCGCCATCGAATATCCCGATGATCGCCTGACGATCTGACTCAATAGCTTTGTCGCTACCGTTTATGCAGTCAACGTAAAGTTTAAGGGTGATCCGATACTGATTGTTCCCCAGATAATCGTAGTAGAAATCTCCTCCGACAATATGCGTTGCCTTGCTCGCTTCCAGCGAAAAGAGAAGGAATAGTATAAGCAGCAATCGTCGCATTAGAGTATGAAACAACGGAACAAGCCACTAAGTTCAGGAAAAAAACTGTGAAACGCCGTTTTCTAATGTCACATTCCCGTACTCAATACGTCCCTTTAATGACGTATTAAAGGGCTATTGAACCCGTGCTGCGGCTTCCTGGTATCGCTGAGCATTTTCGTTCTGACCAAGTGCTTGATAGCACTGAGCCGCCAAAGTGTATGCCGGTTTGAAGCGAGGACTGTATTTGATCGCTTCATTCAAGGACTCCACAGCTAGCGAATATTGACCCTGCTGAGCATAGCAATATCCGAGATAGTAGTGCGCCGAGAATACATTTTGCCGCGTTTTCAGAAGTTCCTTCAACGTCAAAACGGCCTCAGGTATGCGATTCTGCTGCACCAAACCAAGCGCTTTATTGAATTGCAAGCCAACGTGATCGGGATAGAATCTTCTACCGTATTCAACCACTTTGAGTGCACTGTCGATCTGTCCCATATTGACCAGCAATTCCGCTTTTTGACTGAGCACATCCGCATTATTCGGATCGGTTTTCAGGTATTCATCGGTGGCTGTGAGTGCTCCAATCATGTCACCTACTTTGCGTTTTTCAATTCCCTCAACATCTCTTTGAAAATCAATTACTTTATTGTTTTCATCAAAACTGACAGAATACATGTCTGGCATACTTATACTTTTCCAGTCATCAAAAGTAAATTTTTGATTTAAAAAGTACTTTAATATAATTCCGATTGAATTTCCATGAGATACCAATATTAGATTGTAGTCTTTTTCGTAAAAATCATTAAGAATTTTATTCAATTCAACTTTAATTTGCTCAACATGATCAGATTGAGAAGATCCATTTTCT
>VMBT01001253.1_pt1 | contig 13705 bp, 12 predicted proteins | sample 4404301 | NCBI WGS metagenome assembly VMBT01 (sample SAMN12238535, study PRJNA552566) | marine metagenome | isolation source: Coastal seawater | place: USA: coastal Georgia, Sapelo Island | collected 2008-08/2009-08
GGTGGTTTTCATCAGGATTGTCCAAATTTGGTTGTTCAAAAATGAACGGCATACCGAGAACACCCTCCCAGAAGTCGATAGAGGTTTTTTTATCTGCTCCATTTAATGTAATGTGATGCAGGCCTTGGGATTGGACAACGGGTGAGACCACCATTAGACAACTCCTTTCATTTACCAATGATGTAGTATTCTGTTTGGGAATTTGAATAAAAAAATAAAAATTGTCTCACTTTGACCACGTTTTATTTACTATCTCTATTTTAAAATCCAAATGTTATGTTTATTGAGTTCTTGTTGAAGGACCTTACGTGACTAATTCAAAAATAAAAAAAGTAGATCTCTTCGTTATAGGAGGCGGTATAAATGGATGTGGTATTGCCCGCGATGCCGTAGGCCGCGGCTTATCTGTCACTTTGGCGGAAATGAATGATATCGGAGGAGCAACATCCTCTTCATCTACCAAGCTGTTTCACGGAGGTTTACGTTATTTAGAATATTTTGAATTTCGATTAGTGAGGGAATCCCTCATTGAGCGCGAAGTTCTTTTAAGAATGATGCCTCATATTTCGTGGCCAATGCGTTTTGTTTTACCTCTAAGTCCTGAGATGCGATTTGAAAATTCTACCCCTACATCTCGCTTGCTGAATTTTTTAATGCCATGGGCTAAAGGAAAGCGGCCAGCCTGGTTAATCCGATTAGGGCTATTTTTGTATGATAATTTAGGTGGACGAAAAATTTTACCTGGTACGTCAAGTATCTCACTTGGCAAGGATGTTGCGGGAAACGCTTTAAAAAAGAAATTTAAAAAAGCTTTTGAATACTCAGATTGCTGGATTGAAGATAATAAACTCGTTGCACTCAATGCACTTGATGCCAAAAATCGTGGAGCAAAAATATTAACACGGACAAAAGTCATTGAAGCTAAACGTGTTGAAGGTTTCTGGAAAATTATTTTGGAGAACCAGATAACACGCGAGGTTGAAGAGCACCACGCCAAGGTTCTCATCAATGCGGCTGGACCTTGGGTGGCGGATGTTATCAATAGCAAACTTCAGTTAAACTCTAAAGATAACATACGTCTAGTTCGGGGCAGCCACATAGTTGTCCCTAAATTGTATGATCACGATAAGTGCTATTTTTTCCAAGGAACTGACGGGCGGATAATTTTCTCAATTCCATATGAGTATGACTTTACATTAATTGGGACAACGGACGCTGATCATGATGGTATTGAAACAAAACCCACGTGTAGTGATGTGGAAAGGGATTATCTCGTCAATTTTGCATCGCAGTATTTTGCTAAAGCGATATCTCCGGAGGATGTCGTATGGAGTTATTCGGGTGTTCGTCCACTTTATGATGATGGTACAGAAAACGCATCAGCTGCCACTCGCGATTATGTTCTTAAATTAGAGCATAATAGTGGTAGCGCTCCTCTACTTAATATATTTGGTGGAAAGATCACAACTTATAGGAAACTGGCTGAGGCTGCTATTGCAGAGATTTCTAAATTCTTTCCTGATTTGAAAGAGCCTTGGACAGCAAACTCTTGTCTGCCCGGAGGAGATTTTCCGGTTCAGGATGTGGCTAAACTCATTAAAAAACTTCAGTCAGAATTTAATTTTTTATCTGAAATAAAAGCAAAAAGGCTCATTCGAGCCTACGGCCTAAATGCTTGGGACCTTTTGAAAGGTGCTGCAAATTTAGAAGATTTAGGCGAACAATTTGGTGAGTTCTTAACGCAGAGAGAAGTGGAATACTTGCGAGAGAACGAGTTTGTAATGGAGGCTGACGATATTATTTGGAGGCGTACCAAGTTAGGGCTTATAATGTCGGAGCAAGATAAAAAACGGCTAAGTGAATACCTAAAGACATCATAAACCTTGCAAGATATTTTTCTTTATCGTTAAGTTTACTAAGTTTTGGAGGGACAATGTCTTTTATTTTAGCAATCGATCAAGGCACGACTTCTAGTCGGTCAATTATTTTTAATGAAAACCTCAAAATAATTGGATCAGCGCAAGAAGAATTTACTCAGCATTTTCCTCAGAGCGGTTGGGTTGAGCATAATCCACAAGATTTACTAGAAACCACGATAGGTACTTGCAAATCAGCACTCAATAGTTCGTCTATTGATCCAAAAAAAGTTGCTGCCATTGGCATTACAAACCAGCGCGAAACAACCTTAGTTTGGGATAAAAATACGGGTGAACCTGTCTATAACGCGATCGTTTGGCAGGATCGAAGGACTGCGTCTCATTGTGAAGAGCTTCGTAAAAAGGGGTATGAAAAGAAAGTTACAGACACTACGGGTTTGTTGTTAGACCCTTACTTTTCTGCAACAAAATTAGCATGGATCCTCGATAATGTCGAAGGCGTAAGATCAAGAGCAGAGGCGGGTCATCTGCTCTTTGGGACTGTCGACAGTTACCTGATTTGGCATCTTACAGGACGTCAAAGTCATGTAACTGACGCAACTAATGCTGCCAGGACAATGCTCTATGATATTAGAAGCGGTGCTTGGAGCACAGAGATGTGTGATATGTTAAATATCCCCATCAAAATGTTACCTGAAGTGTGTGACTGTGCTGCAGACTTTGGATTAACATCACCAGAAATTTTTGGGGTATCTATCCCTATTAAGGGTGTGGCTGGGGACCAACATGCCGCAACACTAGGTCAAGCTTGTTTCGAGCCTGGAATGATGAAATCAACTTATGGCACAGGTTGTTTTGCGTTGCTTAATACTGGCAATACAATGGTCACCTCGCAAAATAGAATGTTAACCACTATTGGCTACCAACTTGATGGTAAAATAACTTATGCGCTTGAAGGATCTATTTTTATTGCAGGGGCTGTTGTTCAGTGGTTGAGGGACGGATTGAAAATCTTGTCCAAAGCTTCTCAGTCTGGTGATTTGGCAAAATTATCAGACAACAGTCAAAACCTAATTCTAGTGCCAGCATTTACAGGCTTGGGTGCCCCTTATTGGAATGCTGAGTGTCGGGGTGCGGTATATGGTTTAACACGAAATTCTGGTCCAGCTGAATTTTCCAGGGCTGCTTTAGAAAGTGTCGGTTTTCAAACACGTGACCTGCTTGAGGCAATGATGTCAGATTGGCAAAGTGGTGCAAAAGGCGGAGTTTTGCGTGTGGATGGAGGCATGTCAGCCTCCAATTGGACGATGCAGTTTTTGTCAAATATTTTAGATGCTCCTGTTGATAGGCCAGAAACCTTAGAAACCACAGCTATGGGGGCGGCATGGCTAGCAGGGATGCGCGTTGGCCTTTATCCTGAACAAAGTGAATTTGCTAAATCTTGGTCACTTGAAAAACGATTTAAACCTGGAATGGATGACGAGTTAAGGGAGCAGCGATACAAAGACTGGAAATCGGCAGTCGCTGCAACTTTAGAGGTGAGGACTTAAAAATGATTGAAGAACCAAAGCCACTGACCATAAAAAAAAATTGGGAAAGACCCTCAAAAAAACAATTAAAAGCATTTGAGAATATACCAACTGGATTTGTAACGGACGCTCTGGATGGAGAAGGAACATTATCAATAGATATTAAACCAGTTGGTGATGGAAGAGACATAAATTGTATTGTTGTTGGAGCAGCTGTGACTGCTGGCAATAATGCAGCGGATATCATGGGAACATTGGCAGCTTTAAATTTCATTCAAGAAGATGATGTTTTAGTGGCTTCAGTTTCTGGGCACCAAGGTTGCGCTGCCGCTGGTGATAGAGTGATGGGTATGCTCAAAAACTGTGGTGGTGCGGGGTTTGTCACAGATGGCCCTATGCGCGATTATGCTGGGTTAGTAGAAGTAGGTTTGCCAGCATGGTGTACTGGGTTAACGCCGGCATCTCCTTTTACAAAAGGTCCAGCGACTGTAGGTTTGCCTATTAATATAGGTGGACAGAAAATAGAAAGTGGCGATGTTATTGTTGCAGATAGAGATGGGGTAGTAGTTGTCCCTCATAGCAAGATTGATTTTGTGATAAATCGTCTCTCCCAGGTTGCCGATTTGGAGTATTCTTTGGATGCAGAAGTGCGCGAAGGTCTTAAAATACCTGACCCAGTAAAAGAAATGATCTTAGATGATAATGTTAAATTTATGGATGATTAATTTTAGTTTCGTATAGCTGTACTTTGATCCCTCCATTATCCACAGGGCTCGAAATATCCAAAAACTTTAACCCAGTTGCTTTAGCAAGCCCTGGATCGCTTGTGATAATACCGACTTGCCAACCATCAAATTTTTCTGACAAAGTTTGACCCAGTGATCTATACAAAGCGAATAGGCTTTTACGATTTCCAACGCGTTTTCCATATGGGGGATTCACTAACACAATACCCGGTTCTTGAGTTGGAGGTGTTGCTCCACTTATTGAACTGGTTTCGAATTGACAGATTGTCTCAACATTTGCTTTTTTTGCATTCTTAATAGAATTTAAAATAGCGCCAGTATCCCGGTCAGACCCATAAAATTTAAGTTTGTTCTTTTTGGGCTCAACTTTTGTCAGCTCTTTATATTCATTTTTTTTAAATGAGGGTAGCTCCATAAAAGCAAAATTTCTTTGTCTACCAGCGGGTAAACCTAATGCAATTTCTGCTGCTTCAATAACAATCGTTCCTGAACCACACATGGGGTCATAAACGACTTGAGAGCCGTTGAACTTCATTTTACGAAGAAATAGCGCGGCCAGCGTTTCACGAATTGGGGCTTTCCCAGTTGCAGTTTTATAACCGCGTTTATGTAAGCCTTCTCCAGAGCTATCTAAGCTAATCGTACAGAGGTCTGAAGCAATTCGTGCCTTCACCAATATCATTGAATTAGGATCTTCTTTTGCATCAAGTTTGTCACTTATGGCTTTAGAAATCCGCTGAGAAGCTGCTTTAGAGTGATAAATTTTGCTTTTTCGACATACCGTTTCAACTTTAAATGGCTTTCTGAATTTGAGGAGTTTTTCCCAATCTAACTTATGAGATCTTTTATCAAGCTGTGACAGGTGAACGGCTCGAAAAGATGCAAAACGTACGAGAACTTTGGTTGCCCCTCTCAAGTAATAGTTTGTCCGCCAAACATCATGCCATCCTCCAACTATCTCAACGCCACCGGATGTCAATTTGGTGTTTTTACAACCAAGTTCTTGGATTTCGTTTAAAAGCTCATCCTCAAGACCAGGAACACAAGTTATGAAAATCTCAAATTCTTCTGGTCTCATTCTAGGTACCAAAAGTCATTTAACAAAGTGGCCCAGTTCCAAAAATACTCTTTGATAGACGTCTAATTTGAAGGGGACTATGGATGATAATAAGTTATCTCTCGACTTCCAAGCCCATTCGGAGAATTCTGGCTCTTCAGTAACAATGTTTATATCTGAATCTTTCCCAAGAAACTCGAAGGCAAACCATTTTTGTTTTTGACCTCGATATCGTCCGCCCCAAAGTTTAGGAATAAGATCAACTGGGATGTCATAAGATAACCAGTCTTTGGTTTTTCCTAAAAGGCGAGCTTTGCTGTGATGTATGCCTGTTTCTTCAGATAATTCTCTAAAAGCAGCTGCTTCCGGGGTTTCTCCTTCATCAATACCCCCCTGTGGCATTTGCCAGGCATCGGTATTGTTGTCTAGTCGTTTCCCGGCAAAGATATGTCCCTCGGCATTAATAAGAACCATACCCACATTTTTTCGATATTCTAATTTTGAAACATCAATGAAACTCATTTTTAGAGCCTTAAACGTTAAACTAATTTTTGGGTCCTAAGGCATTAAGGCCGGTCAGAATATCTATCGCATAGGCAAGCTGATAGTCGGCATTTCGAAGTTTAGCGGTTTCTTCCGCTTTGGCTCTGTCTTCTTCGATCTGTTGAATTTCATCCTCCGATAAACTGTCATTAGAAAGTGACCCTCGTAGATCAGCCTCTGATCTAAATTGAAAACCTGTTTCCTCCTCATCGTTAGCTCGACGACGTGGCTGTTCAACAATTATGTCAGGAGTTACACCTAAGTTTTGAATTGACCGACCTGATGGAGAATAATATCGGGCGGTTGTGAGTCTCATCGCACTTTGCTCACGTAAAGGCATGACTGTTTGAACAGAACCCTTGCCAAAGCTTTTTGTTCCGACAACGATCCCTCTCCTGTGATCTTTTAAAGCTGCAGCTACAATTTCTGATGCGGAGGCAGATCCACCATTAATAAGGACAACAATTGGTTTTCCATCTATTAAGTCCCCTGGTGTCGCATTGTATCTGTCTCCATCTTCAGGGTTTCTGCCTCGTGTGGAAACAATCTCACCCTTCTCTAAAAAGGCATCTGAAACACGTATCGCTTGGGATAGTAAACCACCTGGATTATTGCGTAAGTCAATTACAATGCCGTTTATACTTTCTAAACCACCGGCTTTTTCTAACTCCTTATCTAAGCCGTCTTTGATATTGTCAAAAGTGTTATCATTAAATGTAGTGACACGGATAACAACACTTTTGCCCTCTGTTCGTACCCTTGCTGCCGTTAGTTTTATGAAGTCACGTATTATGGTGACGTCAAACGGTTCGTCCTCTCCCTCCCGAACAACGGTTATAATTATTTCAGAACCAACGGGTCCCCGCATACGTTCAACAGCTTCATTTAAGGTTAAGCCAAGAACACTTTCACCGTCTACGTGTGTTATAAAATCTCCAGCTTCCATTCCTGCTTCATCGGCAGGAGTTCCATCAATTGGAGAGACAACTTTAACAAATCCCTCTTCCTGAGTGACTTCAATTCCAAGGCCACCAAACTCTCCGCGAGTTTGCTCTCGCATTTTTTCTGCATCGACAGGTGGAAGGTAGCCCGAGTGAGGATCCAAAGATGTAAGCATGCCGTTGATAGCGGCTTCTATAAGTTCTTTTGCATCTACTTCTTCTACGTATTCTGATCTAATGCGATCAAATATATCACCAAATAAATCAAGCTGTTCATAGACATCAGCTTTGTCAGTGTTATTTTCAGCTAAAACAGGACCAGCCAATTTAACAGCTGAAAATATTCCTAAAGTTCCCCCCAGAAATGCCGCTAAAATTATTTTTTTCATGTTCCTGTTCCTTGTTTATTTGAACCAATCCAAGGGATTTTCAGATACTGATCCAGATCTTACTTCTACATAAAGCGTTTCAGATAATTTCCCAGAGTAAATATTAGCCCCAGTCTTAAAAATTTTGTCAATATCAGCCACTTGGCGTGGCATCAATCCAATTGGTGATAAGGCAGGGATAACCTGACCTATTTCTCCGTAGAGAGTGTCCATTCCAGCAAAAACAAATAATAAGCCGTTTTCAGGCTCTAAAATAGCGACATTCCCGTAATCTAATAGAGGACCTAAATATCTAATTGTGGCGGCTGTTGGCGATATGACAATCGCTCTAGGATCTGTAGCTAAAATTATACCAGACCGCTTTACTCCAGCCGCATCAGCTTCTTTGAATTTGCGTAAAATTTTACCTCGCACGGGTAAATTTAGATTTCCTTTTCTTTCGCGCACAGAGGGCAAAGAAACAGAAGGTTCATTGATTGCAATTGTTTGTACTGACTCAGCAAAGGTCTCAAGATCTTTTGAAGCTTTTAGCAGTAATTCTAGTTTTTTTGGATCTGTGCTGAAACGTTTGGGCAGGGCTTCCCGGTTGGCTATTGCCCGTCCTAAGTTGGTATGGGCTTTTTGGAGTTCTGATAAACCTGTTTGAAGAGAATTTTGTGCCGCAAATTGAGTTTCTGATAATTTTTCTAAAGTGGTGATTTGATCTCTGAGTTGTTCAACATTTTTTTGCAATATGGGGATAACATCTGAAATAATCATCCCACTTCGTGCTGTCGCCAGTGGGCCTTCAGGATGCAGCATTTGACCTGCTATAGGCGCTTTTTGAAATGTTGCCAAAACGCCCAGTAACTGCATTACTTCATTTTCGTTATTGTCTAAAATATTTTGGAGTTGGGTTTGTTGCAAACTTAAATCACGAATAGAAATTCGCAAAATAGCCAATGTTTCCTCATAGCTTTGAATAGCCTGACTGAGAGATTTTACTCTTTTTTTGGCATTATTTGCATTTTTAAGGTCTGCTGTAGCGGCATCCAACGCTTCTATAGCAAAAATTGTTTCTAGTGCTTTTGAAGACTGACATAAAACCGAATTTGAATAAAAGGTCCCAATCAATATCATGAATGCGAACAGGGTGTTATTTTTTGTTTTGCCAGTCATGATAGTAATGATTTTCCTGTCATTTCAGGTGGGGAGGATAATTCCATAAGTTCTAAAATTGTAGGTGCAATATCAGACAGCCGGCCACCATCGTGTAGGGATTTGTTTTTGGGACCATTAAACAAAATGGCAGGCACCGGGTTTACTGTATGAGCTGTGTGAGGATTTCCAGTAACAGGGTCTATCATAGTTTCACAGTTACCATGGTCAGCTGTTAAAAACAAAATTCCATCTACTTTTTTCAAGGCATCTACCAAACGCCCAATTCCTATATCAACAGCCTCGCAAGCCTTGATCGCGGCATCTAAATCTCCAGTATGCCCCACCATATCTGGATTGGCATAATTTATAACTATAAAGTCGTATTGACTTTCAATGGCCTCAACCAAAGCATCAGTCACGGCTTCTGAAGACATTTCAGGTTTTAAATCGTAAGTGGCCACTTTAGGAGAATGAGGCATATTTCGATCCTCTCTGGTAAGAGGTTTTTCATTCCCACCATTTAAAAAAAATGTGACATGAGGGTACTTTTCAGTTTCAGCGAGTCGAAATTGCTTTTTCTTTGCCAGTGAAACCCATTCGCCTAATGTATTTTTGATTTTTGGTTTCGGATAGCAAGTAGACATGAACGTGCTATGGTGATCAGAGTATTCAACCATTCCCACTAAATTGGTTAATTCAGGTCTATTTTTTATTTTTATTTCTGAAAAACTTGGATCACCAATTGCACTCAAAATTTGTCTGACACGGTCGGCGCGAAAGTTTAAACAGAAAAAACCATCATTTTGTTTTATTCCTGAGTATCCTTGGATTACTGTTGGCAGTATAAATTCGTCTGAAATGCCAGCCTCATAAGCATTGGCAATTGCCGCGGTAACGTCAGCTGTCTCCACATTACTATCGCCAAACACCATTGTGTTGTAAGCTAACTCTATACGATCCCATCGATTGTCACGATCCATTGCATAATAACGCCCGATGACTGTTCCGACTTCAACATTGACGCTTAAATGTGGTATTATTTTTTCAATAAATTCTATGGCTGATCGTGGCGCAACATCACGGCCGTCGGTTATGAGATGTAAGGTGATAGGGATATCATGAGACTGGAACAACTTTATTGATGCCAGTAAGTGATTAAGGTGGCCATGCACGCCACCATCGGAAAGAAGGCTCATTAAGTGGATCCGACCCCTCTTATTTTTGATGATTTTGATCTGGTTCAGAAGTATTTCATTATTGAAAAAATTCTTGTTTTCTATTTCTAAATCTATTTGACCTAAATCCATGGAGACTATTCTACCGGCACCAATATTCATGTGCCCTACTTCTGAATTTCCCATTTGGCCATGCGGTAATCCAACATCTTTCCCATGTGTTAGAAGTGTGGTTTTTGGGCAAGTTGACCATAAATGATCAAAATTCGGAGTTTTTGCTAAAGCTGGGGCATTATTATTTTTTTCTTTTGATAAACCCCATCCATCTAAAATGCATAAAACCACAGGCGGCATAAATTCTACCTTAAAAAATATAAATTCAACCTCTAGCTCTGACTATTGGTTTTCTCAATAGCCATCTAGTATCTTTTACATGAATGGTACAAATGGGACGTCGCATGATGCCAAAATTGAAGTGATTAAAATTAAGAACAAGATACGCATTGATTACTCCCTATGGTATGGACTTCCAGCAAGAATAGTTGCTGCTCTATATAATTGCTCAGCTAGCATGACACGAACAAGCATGTGTGGCCAGACCATTTTGCCGAAAGACATTTTCAAATTTGATTTTTCCAGTATTTTTGCATCTAAACCATCAGCGCCACCAATAATCAAATGGCAATGCCCAATACCATCAGCAACCCAGTTTGAAAGATAGTCTGTGAACTCTTTGGATGTTAAAGATATACCCCTTTCATCAAGAGCAATGATTTTTGAGTTTTTTTGAAAGTGTTTTTCTAGTAATTGCGCCTCAGTCTTAGGACCGCCACCTTTTTTATCTTCAATTTCAATAATTGGATTTAAAGAAAGGCCAAAAGGTTTTGCCAGCTTTGAAAATCTTGACAAATAATCATCAATTAATTCTTTTTCTGGTGATTTACGAAGCCGCCCAATTGCGCTTATGGAAATTTTCATAAAAAACTTCTCAGTTTATTTTGTCAAAGGCTGCCACATTTTTTCTAATTGGTAAAATTCACGTACTTCGGGTCTAAAAACATGAACGATTACATCACCTGTATCAATTAAAACCCAGTCCCCAGCATTTTTTCCTTCGACCTTACTTGAACGGCCAAAATCTTTTTTAATGTTGTCGACTAGTTTCTCAGAAATTGCGGTCACTTGCCTTGAAGATCGTCCAGAGGCAATAATCATATAATCACCAATGGAAGATTTTCCGCGCAAATCAATTTGCACAATATCTTCTGCCTTATCATTTTTAAGTGAGGTTAGAATTCGATCCAACAGCAATTCGCTTGTTGTCTCTTCGGCTGAGTTTTGAGCCGTCGGCTGCATCGCAGTGTTAACTGCGTCAACAGTAAGTGTCAGAATATCACCCTCCTCGTGTATAGTTATTCATCCTACCTGTTCTTTATTTTAGCATGCGTTCAAATGCGTCGTCAACGACGACGTATCGATATTTGAACTTTACTGACTTGATAGTTGTTTATTAAAAGCTTAATCAGCTTATATGACGCGAATTTTTGATATTGATGATCACGCTCGCCTTCCTTGGCGCTTTTTTAGTGTTATGCAAAATATGCGTTGTTATTATCAGAAAAATTGATTTAGAACTTACCAGCTTAAATTTTCAACACACTGGAGAGCAAAATGACAACTCCAAAAACACTTTATGATAAGATTTGGGATGCCCATGTAGCCCATGAGGCTGATGATGGAACCTGCCTTTTATATATCGATCGCCACCTTGTGCATGAGGTCACCAGCCCGCAGGCTTTCGAAGGACTTAGATTAGCTGGGCGAAGTGTGCGCGCGCCAGAAAAAACAATTGCTGTGCCAGACCATAATGTTCCAACAACTATAGATAGGGAAAGTGGTATAGATAACGAAGAAAGTCGTATCCAAGTTGAAGCGCTTGATAAAAATGCACGAGATTTTGGAGTTCATTACTATCCGGTTTCAGATATACGACAAGGCATTGTTCATATCGTTGGACCTGAACAAGGATGGACTTTGCCTGGGATGACAGTCGTTTGTGGTGATAGTCACACCGCTACACATGGTGCGTTCGGAGCTTTAGCCCATGGGATAGGAACTTCTGAAGTTGAGCATGTTTTGGCAACTCAAACCTTAATTCAGAAGAAATCAAAAAATATGAAGGTTGAAATTAAAGGTAAGTTGCGGCCTGGAGTGACAGCAAAGGATATAACACTTTCTGTCATAGGAGCGACGGGAACCGCTGGAGGAACTGGGTACGTTATCGAATATTGTGGAGAAGCCATTCGAGACCTTTCGATGGAGGGCAGAATGACAGTTTGCAATATGGCAATTGAAGGGGGCGCTCGTGCAGGATTGATTGCTCCTGATGAAAAAACTTTTGAGTATTGCAAAGGCCGTCCTCATGCCCCAAAAGGCGCTGCCTGGGAACAAGCCGTAGAATATTGGAAGTCTTTGTTCACAGATGACGGTGCTCATTTTGATAAAGTAATAGAAATAGATGGTGAGGATATAGCGCCAGTTGTAACTTGGGGTACTTCACCGGAAGATGTCCTTCCGATTACAGAAAGCGTCCCAGCACCTGAAAGCTTTCAAGGTGGTAAGGTAGAGGCTGTAAAAAGGTCTCTTGATTACATGGGCCTAAGCGCGGGGCAAAAGTTAACTGACATTAAAATTGACACAGTTTTTATCGGTTCTTGTACGAACGGGAGGATAGAAGATTTGCGAGCTGCAGCTAAGATCCTCGAAGGGAAAAAGGTAAAAGATGGCATGCGCGCCATGGTTGTTCCAGGTTCTGGGCTCGTTCGAGCGCAAGCTGAGGAAGAAGGTCTAGCGGATATATTCAAGGATGCAGGTTTTGAATGGCGTTTGGCTGGTTGTTCTATGTGTTTAGCTATGAATCCAGATCAACTTAGTGAAGGTGAACGATGTGCTTCAACTTCAAACCGCAATTTTGAAGGTCGGCAAGGTTATAAGGGGCGTACCCATTTAGTATCGCCGGCTATGGCAGCAGCGGCAGCGGTTACGGGTTATTTAACCGATGTAAGGGAGATGATTTGATGGATAAGTTTGAAAAGTTCAGTGGTATTGCTGCACCAATGCCCTTGGTGAACATTGATACGGATATGATCATTCCAAAGCAGTTTCTAAAAACAATTAAGCGTTCAGGTCTGGGCGTTAATGCTTTTGCAGAGATGCGCTATAATTCGGATGGCTCTGAAGTTGGAGATTTTGTACTCAATAAATCTGCTTACAGAGAAGCCAGCATATTAGTTGCAGGGGATAATTTTGGCTGCGGGTCTTCCCGTGAACACGCGCCTTGGGCTTTATCTGACTTTGGAATTAAGGTTGTCGTGTCCACTTCTTTTGCAGATATCTTTTTTAACAATTGTTTCAAAAATGGAATGTTGCCGATTATTTTGCCCGAAGAACAAGTAGAGATATTAATGAACGATGCAGAAAAAGGTTCCAATGCTCGAATGGAAGTCGATTTGGAGGCGCAAACGATAACGTCTTCGGATGGAAGTGTTTTTTCCTTTGATGTTGATCCTTTCAAGAAGCACTGTCTACTGAACGGATTAGATGACATCGGTTTAACGATGGAAAAATCATCGAGTATTGAAGCTTTTGAAAAAAAATTAGAAATTGAACGGCCCTGGCTTTAACCAAATTATTTGTAAGGATACCTAAAATGACAAACCCATCCATTCTTATATTGCCTGGTGACGGGATTGGACCCGAAGTAATGAAAGAGGTTCGTAAAGTTATTGATTGGTATGGTCAAAATATAGGGCTTGTATTTGATGTGTCTGAAGATTTGGTGGGTGGCATTGCCTACGACACTCATGGAACGCCTTTACATGATGCCACTATGGAAAAAGCTCAACAAGTTGACGCTGTTTTATTAGGTGCGGTGGGTGGACCTGCCTATGATAATTTAGATTTTGGTTTAAAACCTGAAAGAGGCTTGCTGCGGCTTCGCAAAGAAATGGACTTATTTGCTAACTTGCGACCAGCCCAATGTTTTAATGCGCTTGCAGAGTTTTCTTCGTTAAAAAAGGAAGTCGTCTCTGGACTTGATATTATGATTGTCCGTGAACTCACTTCAGGCATTTATTTTGGTGAACCACGAGGCATCATAGAAGAAGGCAATGAGCGCGTTGGAATAAACACGCAGCGATACACAGAAAGTGAGATTGACCGTGTTGCACGATCTGCCTTTGAGCTTGCTCGGCGGCGTGGCAATAAAGTTTGTTCAATGGAAAAAGCAAACGTGATGGAGTCTGGAGT
>VMBT01001254.1_pt1 | contig 13704 bp, 15 predicted proteins | sample 4404301 | NCBI WGS metagenome assembly VMBT01 (sample SAMN12238535, study PRJNA552566) | marine metagenome | isolation source: Coastal seawater | place: USA: coastal Georgia, Sapelo Island | collected 2008-08/2009-08
ATAGGGGTAGAGGGCGCCGGCCCCGGGAGACACCTCCTCTCTCCTAAGTTACGACCGATTTCTTCATGGCCGCGAGCGATTATTTGTGTCAGAACGACGATTAGAAAACTTTTGTAAAAACCGTACAAACGCGATTAGACGGAAATCTGAAGCGATTGGGTTAACCGAGCTGCAAATACTTGACACCGGCACAATTCTGTTGTAGCTTACCCGCGATAGGGGTAGAGGGCGCCGGCCCCGGGAGACACCTCCTCTCTCCTAAGTTACGACAAAGGCGCAATCTTCAGGAAACGATCAATGCATTCTGCATTGCGCAGGGTGATATCTCAGTCAAAGACTAGATAGCCTGTTCCGAGATCTGAGCTTAAAAAAAGAGACTTGCTTATCTGAACAAACGAATGATACCGCCGCCGATCACGATGATCGCGATCACGATCGTGTACCACTTGATACCAGCATCCTGAAGGATCTGCCATAACCTGGCTAATCCTTTCTTCTGTTCGCCGACTTTGACCGGTTGAAAGGTCAGACTCTGTGAACTTGCTTTGGAAGACGCCTTGCTGATATAATCGTCGATATAAGGCCAGGCTGGTTGGACGGTTTTTACCAATCGGAACGTATCCAAGGCCGATTGATACTTGTTGCCTGTATAATCCAGTACCGCCTGACGGTACTTGTTGTCGAGATCGCCAATAGCCGGTTGTACACCAGCCTTGCGTATGAACTCAGCGATCACTTGAGTAGGTACGATGAAATTGTATCCTTGCTTCAAGGTCTATCCATTGATATCAATAGACCCGAACGTGAGCATCCCGATCACTTCTCCTCGCTTGTTGAAGACCGGTCCACCACTGTTACCTTTTGCAGCATTCCCGTCAAAGCCAAGCGCTCTCCATCCGGTCTTTGTCTGTTGCCAGGAACTGGCCATACCCGTGGCAAATGTGGGCTCTTCCAATACTTCCTGGTTAAGGTCCCTATTGTTATCGACTACTCCAGGATATCCCAAAAGATACAGATCCTCACCGATCTCCAGATCGCTGGCTTTGCCAAAGGCAATGCTCGGCACATTCGTCACATCAGTCTTCAGTATCGCAACGTCCTTGCCCGGTATCGGACTTCCTTGGGTGACCAGTTGAGCCGCTAGTCTGTAATCCCGGTTATCTATGCTATATCCGGTTTGGATGGAGTAACTCGGTACTTTAGAATTCAGATAAACGAATTGACTCAGATAGTGGAGCATGATCGCCTGGGTCTTGTCCATAAGAGCTTGGTCGAAACTCTGTGCACCGAAGTGATCCGCGTAATGCTGCAGCTCGCTGATCACCAATTGCTGAGCCACTGATTTAGCCACTTGATCCTTGGCCGAAGCGTCATCCAACTCGATCACGTGGGCGTTCGTTAGCACATAGCCGTCAGGCGTGATGAACATGCCACTGCCTGTCTTAAAGACCGTTGCCGTACCTGGTGTGCGCAACAATCCCGGCCGAACATATTGCTCCGGGACTGAGCTGAGCCTTTACATTGTATAATGGAATTTGGATTCAGGGGTATTGGCAATTCGCCCTTCATTTGCAGCATTGGTAGCTTCTGCTTTCAATAAGAGCCTTCCGAAAAAACCCGGTTCTGCATAGGAGTAGTTCAGTGAGAACACGGAAGTTACTTTGACCGTGGCCGGTTTGTTCGTAGCGACGATCTCAACTTTGCTCAGATCGTGATCCGGTTGGGTATAGTGAGCGCTTTTGTATTCTGAAAATACACCGATCCCATTGATAGGGATGAACTTACCTGTTTTAGGGTCTTTGATACCTATTTGGGAGGAAGCATAAAGTACAGAGAAACAAACTGCAAGGAGTAGTGAAATGGAGCGACTCATGACGAAAAGGAAATTAATTGGTACGACTAATATACTTCTGATATACATTTAGTCCGTTGCGAGTAAACGCTCACTGGTGATTAGGGAATGCCCGAACCACAGTTTTTGCAAAAGCGAGCGTCCTTGTCATTTGTATCGTTACCACAATTCGTGCAGGTCTTTCCTTTTTGTTTATGCTGGGCCAATTCTACAGTTACAATTCCAGTAGGCACGGTGATCACGGCATAACCGATGAGCATGAGAATTGACGAAATGAATTGACCAACAACTGTCATTGGGGCAATATCTCCATACCCAACAGTGGTGATCGTTACGATTGCCCAGTAAATACCTCTTGGAATACTGCTGAACCCATGCTCCGGACCTTCGATGAGATACATCAACGTACCCATGATGATGACGGTACTCAAGATGACTCCAAAGAATACTATGATCTTGGCACTGGAAGCTCTGAGGGCCTGGGATAGGGACTTTGCCTCTTTGAGAAAACTCGTCAGGCGGAGGATTCGGAATATCCTCATCAGACGTAATATTCGCAGCACCAATAAATACTGTGGGCCATGAACGAACAAACTCAAATACGTCGGGATCGTACTGAGCAGGTCGATGATGCCCCATATGCTGAGAACATATTTTCTGCGGTCTCGACTGAGCATCACTCGAGCGATATATTCGATCGTGAACAGTCCTGTGAAGATCCATTCGGCACTGATCAGAAGCGTTGAATACTTCTTCATGAGAGGCTCCACCGAACTTGCCATGATAATGATGACACTGAGCAGGATAGCCCAAAGGAGGATCACATCGAATAATCGGCTATCCTTGGTGTGAGATTCAAAGATGACCTCACTCCACTTCTCGCGGAGTGTCAAATGTTTTTTGTCAAATGTGCGCTCCTGCTTGCTCATCATTTCATCCAGGGAACCGGATCAACGAAGTAACGAAAACCTACGTTGAATTGCACGGCGCTTCCTTTACTGAACACGGTGTTCTCGATGTCGTGCTCTCCATTCTGCTCCGTTTTATGGGCGATACGGAAGAAATTTTCACCTGATACACCGTAATGTCCCTCGAGATTCAAAGATAGAAATAACTGGTCGTTGATCGAGTACAGCGCATGAGCATTCAAGTTTGCCGTCATTAAACTACCTACGAATTTGTTGTCGTAGATGATGTACTGAACAGCACCTTTACTCGGGTCATCAGCGTCGACCAGTGACGTCGGACTTTGGTAAAACCCGTCGATACCGCTTTGCTCATTTATGAACGTGCTGAATCCTAGTCCGTAAAAGAATTGCCATTGAGGATTAGTAGTTGTCGCCCTCATATTCAAAGTCACCGGGATCATAAGAGATGAAAAGGTATTGACCGGTTCGTTCACAAAGTGCTCTTCTCCTTTGTCATCAGTAATGGTGAAGCGAGTCTTGAAATTACTCTGGTAAAGCCCTGTTTCCAGTTTGAACTTGTCATCGATCAGAACCCCGGCAGAGATACCTGCCATCGCCGCAACATCATTCTTCAATTGGAGGTTTGGATTGTACCTGTTGTTCGCCGGATTCAATTGGTAGAAGTCCATCTTGGGACCAAGGTCGAATCCAAAGAAATAGAGCCTTTGGGCATCAGCGGCTTGAGAGATCAAGAAGAAAGCACAGAGAAGGAACAAAGTACGCATCAGAGCAAAGTTAGTTGTTGGGGTAGAAGTTGGAAAGACTTCCTGTGATGAACGGTCGGTCCGAATTGAGCAATGGCATCCCTATGTTCCTTGGTTGGGTATCCTTTATTCTTTTCCCACTTGTATTCCGGGAATTCTTTGCTCAAAGTGCGCATCCGTTCATCCCTATATGTTTTTGCAAGGATGGAAGCAGCAGCGATATGCAAATACTTGCCATCTCCCTTGACGACAGGAGTGAATGGAATGTCCTTATACGGTTTGAACCGATTGCCGTCCACAGCAATGTGATCCGGGTCCGGGAATTGGTCCAGTGCGCGGTGCATGGCTAAAAATGATGCCCACAGAATATTGACTTCATCGATCTCCGCAGGACTGTATTCTCCAACGGCAAAATGAATTGCTTCACGTTCAATGAGTTCTCGCAGCTTGTCTCGCTGCTTTTCAGAAAGCTGTTTGGAGTCATTCAGTTCTGCGCAAGTAAAATCATCAGGCAGGATCACGGCAGCTGCAAATACAGGACCTGCAAGACATCCACGGCCTGCTTCATCACAGCCTGCTTCTGTCCTACCGGCTTTCAAACACAACTCGAGCATAGGCAAAAATAGGTTAAGTTTGTCGGCTCGCAGATCATGACGAATTATCGCAAAACCCTCTACGAATCCTACTATTCGAACCATAGTGGAGAAGCAGATACTGAGAAGCGCGAAGCACATTTTCGTCAGCAGGTACGCTATTTTACCAGAGAGCTTCTACCGCATCTTCCTCCGGACAGGAATCTTAAGGTCCTGGATCTGGGATGTGGGTTCGGATCTTTGTTGATGGCGTTGAAAGATGCCGGATACAACAATGCTCAAGGGATTGATCTCAGCGCGGAGCAGCTGCAAATGGCTCGTAACTTTGGATTAGAGAATGTAGAAGAAGCAGATGCGCTTGATTACTTAAAAAGCGTTTCCGGAGAGTATGACGTGATCACAGCGATCGACGTATTGGAACATCAGACCAAGGATGAAGCAGTTGAATTTCTGGGCTTGATCAAGTCGGCTTTGAAGCCCGAAGGGCAAATAATTATGCGGGTTCCAAATCTTGACGCTCCACAAGCATCTGTCTTTGCCAATGCAGACTTTACTCATGAGTTATTCCTGAACAAATCTTCGGCACTGCAATTATTTCGGAGTACTGGATTTTCAAATGTTCAGGTTCACAACAGTCTTGTCTACATCGAGAATCCGATCAAAGAGATCCTGCGCAAGTGCGTGTGGGGCTTGTTGAAATTTCGAATGAAACTCGAACTTTTTGCTACAGCACGGACCTGGGACGATGTCTGCTTCACGCCGAATATCATCATTACCGCATCCAGGTAAATGATATTTTGAACCACGGAGGCACGGAGTTCACGGAAGAGTGAGCATTGATGTTAAGGTGAAAGTTCTGAATAATGTTCATTCACCAGTGATATCAGTCCATGTCGAGACAGGTTTGTGGTATTGAAGTTCAAAATGAGCCCTTTGGGTATCTCCAGGAGCTTCATGTATGTCAGTAGAACTGCCTCGTGGATAGGAATGATGCCTTCGCAGGATTTCAATTCTACTAATAGACACCCCTCGACCAACAAGTCATATCTCAGATCAGCTTCTAAGTCCAGATCTTTATACCGAAGAGGAATGCGCTGTTGGGATAAGAATGTTATTCCTCTTTTTGACAATTCATATTTTAAACAATGCTCATAAACGCTTTCTAAAAGTCCCGCTCCAAGTTCTCGATGCACTTCAATAGAGCATCCGATTACCTCAAATGCTAAATCCCTAATGTAACTTTTTGAAACCCTGAGCATATAACTCTGTGTTCTCTGTGTCTCCGTGGTTCAAAACAAGACCCGCGAAAACAAACACACTCAAGGAGATAGGTTTAATACATTCAACGTTCCCAATTGCTCTCCATCCGAATCACTCAAATGTCAAGAGTAGCTATTTGAATGGGTTGCTGAACTTCTCATCAGTCAGGAAACTCTGATCAGTCAGTGTTTCCAAGAAGGCGATCAGATCAGCTTTTTCCTGCTCAGTGAAATCATAGCGTGCAGGCTGTCCACCGGGCGTTCGCAATCTAGGGTCGAGTTGAGCATGATCCTGAATGCCTGTGCTGTAGTGATCGATCACTTCTTCGAGGTTGCTGAAGCGACCATCGTGCATAAAAGGTGCGCGAACGGCAATGTTTCTCAGAGATGGAGTCTTGAACTTCCCTCGGTCACGTCCATTCGCCGTGGTCAGGAATACTCCTTCATCAGCCGAAGTCTCTGCATCCAATCCGTTGTTGGTTGCAGTAGTAGTATTACCCATACCCGGAGGTGGCGCGGCCATTCCTACAAAGGCTTCACTTTGATGGCAGGCTGCACAAGGAACTACGCCTTTCGCATTGGTCATGAATAGGGTTTTCCCTCTGTTCTCTGCCGGAGAGAATCCTGCAAATGGTCTGATTGGATCATTTTCTGTAGATCGAGCATCATCATATTTAGCCTGATAGCTTACCATGGATCGAACAAATTGAGCCAATGCTTTGGAAATGCGATCCGAGTTGATAGAGCGGCCACCAAATGCGCGCTCAAACAACACCGGGTAATATTCCTGTTCACTGACAATATTCACTAACTCTTCAAGGGTCAGACCCATCTCCACCTCGTCCTGAAACGGCATCAACACCTGATCTTCTAGAGTAGCTGCGCGCTCATCCCAGAAGAACTTACCGCTTGCGTAAAATCTCGCATTGCTCAATCCCATCGAATGCCGGCCTGTTTTGCCTCCTTCAAATCCGGTACTTAGTATCTCAGAATCTCCAAAACCGAGATCTTGTTTATGGCATGAAGCACAAGCGATCGTTGAATTGGCGCTCAACTTCACATCATAGAATAACACCCTACCCAAGGTTGCCCCATCATCTGTGACCGGATTGTCCTGAGGTGTGTTGTCGTTCTGGATGACAGCCGTCTGTCCTCCACCTCCTCCCGGGAACTGGTTGACAGTAAAGTGAGTGGGGTAGTCCGGGTTGGAATAATTGAATGGATCCTCAGGCAGATTTAATGCTGCCAGTGCATTCGTATCATCCTGTTGGACGTCCTCCGATTCATCTTTGTCGGAACATGATTGCGCTGCAAATAGGAAGAGGATCAGCAGTGTCAACAGGGTTTTCCCCCGGAAATAATCTTGATTGGCCATAAATGAGAAATTGTACGCTTTGTGGTTGGACAAGCAATTTCCTCATTTCATTCCAATTACATGAAAGTATTTCAGATCATTCAACAATGATCTTCTGAATATGCTGCATATCTCCAGCGCGAAATACCAGGAAGTAAACTTGCCCTGAGCTTGTCTTACTCAGGCGGAAAAGATGCTTTTGGGTAACGGCAATACATATACCGAGATCTACCTTTTCTACGAATCGGCCATGCAGATCATAGATCTCCAACTTTACATGCTCAAGGTCATTCAATGTGAATTGAATGTGATTTCGGCCTTTGCTAGGATTTGGAGAGATCAAAACATTAAATGTGGTGGCGTCGCTTTCTGAAATGGCAGTCGTGCTTTTCTTCTTAACCAGTGAGACCCTGAAGATCCTATTGGTAGCGTCACTTTGAACACCTGTGTTTATGAAAAAGATATTACGCCTGGTGCTTTCAATTCCACCATATACATAACCGATCACAGAAGAATCCGCAAGATCATCGTACTTGACAACCCCATTGTCGTATTGGTCCATCGATTCAATTGGGATGAACTCAGATCCCGCGCCGAGCAGAGCAGGCATCTTCGTGTTCAACAAGTGCTCCGACATCTGACCTGACTTATTCCTTGTCACACGTGCGATGCTCTCCACAAATGGCACGTTCTTGTCCTCGATCAATACTCCACTACTGTCATAGAATTGAGCCATCCCACCGAAAAATACAGTGTGCATTTGATCACTCTTTTCGGAAAAAAGAGGAACACCTGCACAGTGGTAGTGATTGTATCGTTGCACAAATCCGTTAGCTACCTCATGCCCACTAGTATCAATATTCACACAATCTAAAAATGGAAGATCGACGTCCTTCTGAAATACTCCTGAGAACGCAGTCAATCCCTGTTCACCATTTGGCATGATCTGCGGGAATACATTGTAATCACGTCTATGAAGGTTGTCGGAGTCTTTAACCTGGGCAATGTGATCAATACTCAGGCTGGTGCCATTGTCTGATATCTTGAATTTTCGGATCTCTTCAGTGTACACTTGTGTGAATCCCGGACCGTGATCAGGTCCGTGGGGGTTGTACCTTCCTGTGAATTGCTGACCTCCAACCAAATAATACTTATCATATACCTTGTGTAATCTGCCTCCCGTAACGGCCATTTTCTGATCTGAAACGCTTCGGAAGAAGGATGTGATTGGCTTAGAATTAACCACCGCATCGATCACGTCAGGGACGTCCACAGCTACCAGCGATGCATAAGTGATATGATCACCGGCTGTTGCGCTGTACCCGTAACCTCCAACGATATAGAGGACATCACCTTCCTGGTAGAATTCCATGTTCGTGGAACTCAGTTGCTCTTGCAGTGCAGTGCTCAGGCTGCTCAATGCCGATGTCCAGAATTTCTGCGATTCAGGATCGATCACTATTAGATCAGTGTTGTTGCCCGATGCACTGAAGCTTGAATGTGGTTGTCTTTGGTGCAAACCGGCGGTCCGTCCACCGATGATCAGCCATTTGCCGTCGTGCTGACCAAAAGCAAAGGATTGCACTCCACCGAGTCCGTCCACATCAACCGATTCCAATTTGATCTCGAATGGAGAGTCTTGGGCTGCGGCATTGTACGTAACCAAGGAGACGACCGTAAAAATCAACAAATAGAAGAGTGAGATATTTTTCATGGATCTGATTCTAATCGCAATATCAGTCTTTAACCTATTCGGAAATGTAACCAAGGTCACGCGGGACGTCTTTGCTGATCATTGTCATTATTGAACCACGGAGGCACAGAGATCACAGAGATGAGTTGACTGTGTCATTCTTCAAGATTCGTGTAGTATTCGTTCACTAGTGAACGCAATCCTTGTTTGACCAGATTTGATGTATTGAAATTTAGGATAAGTCCTTTCGGAACCTCGAGAAGTTTCATGTAAGTAAGTACTATCGCCTCATGTACTGGTAATATCCCATCACATGCTTTCAATTCGACAATAATACACTCCTCCACTAGCAGGTCGTATCTAAGGTCCGCATCGATTTCAAGATCTTTATAGTGAATTGGAATTCTTTGTTGAGACAAGACAGTCAACCCTTTGAGTTGCAGTTCGTGTTTAACACAACGCTCATACACACTTTCCAAAAGTCCAGGACCCAATTCTTTGTGCACTTCGATAGCGCATCCAATTATTGTGAAAGCCAATTCTGTGATATAATTTTTCGACCCCTTGAACATTTTATTCTCCGTGCACTCCGTGCCTCCGTGGTTCAAAAAAACAGCTCTAAATATTACCACAGTCAAAGAAAGAGTTCAACGCCTTGAATAGATCTCCCTGCGTTAGTTGGAAGTGAACTGGAAGTCTTTTTCTTCCTTGATCTCCTGATGGGCGCAGCGAAGAATACGGCCTGGAAATTTACTTAGAAGTCGGTAGTCGTGAGTTGCCATGAGAACCGCCGTTCCTGTGTGGCTGATGTCGTGCAGCAATTTCATGATGTCGTCAGATACATCGGGATCGAGGTTCCCCGTTGGTTCGTCTGCCAGAATGACCTCGGGTTTGTTCAAAAGCGCTCTCGCTATCACAACTCTTTGTTGCTCACCGCCACTCAATTCGTGCGGGAACTTGAAATCCTTCGTAGGTAGGCCAACCATCTCGAGGACTTCCGAACAACGGCGATCCATTTTCTTTTTGTCATTCCATTCCGTTGATCCAAGAACGAACATCAAGTTGTCGCGAACGGAACGGTCGGTAAGTAATTGGAAGTCCTGAAACACGATGCCCAATTTCCGTCGCAGATCCGGGATGCCTGTTCGACCTAGCTGATGCAGAGCGATGCCAGCAACTCTGCCAAGTCCCTCACGTAAGGTCAGTTCCCCGTACAATGTCTTTAACAAGGAGCTTTTGCCGGAACCTGTTCTACCGATCAAATAAACGAATTCCCCTTTGCCTATCTGTACATTGACATCGTGAAGAACCAGAGTATCATTCTTCTGGAAGATGAAGCCGTTCTGAAGGGAGATGACCGGATCCGACATGAGACAAAGGTATGCAGTATCGCTACTACCTTTTCAACGACCAATCAACAGATTTCATTCCGTGAGTGATCAGGTATTCGTTCGCTTTACTGAAATGCTTATTGCCAAACCAGTATCCCTTGTTGGCACTGAGTGGACTCGGATGTCCGCATTGTAAGACCTGGTGTTTCTGTGTGTCGATGAAGCTTCCTTTTTTGCGAGCATATCCGCCCCAAAGGAGAAAGACCACATGTTCTTTTTCCTCATTGACTGCACGTATCACAGCATCAGTGAACTTCTCCCATCCTTTGTTCTGGTGCGATCCCGCTCTTCCTTGCTCCACAGTGAGCACTGCATTTAACAGAAGTACTCCTTGTCTAGCCCATGAGCTCAGATCACCCGATCGAGGGATAGTAAATCCAATATCGTCTTGAAGTTCCTTGAAAATATTGATCAGAGAAGGGGGAGGAGGCACACCATCCCGGACAGAGAAGCACAACCCATGCGCTTGTCCCGGACCATGGTACGGATCCTGTCCTAAAATGACCACCTTTACATCGTCAAAATGCGTGGCATTCAGCGCATTGAAGATCTCCGATCCTGGAGGGTAAATGACCTTTCCGGATGATTTCTCCTTTTTTAAAAAAGTGCGCAGTGATTCGAAATATGGTTTTTCGAACTCACCTTCAAGCCGCGAAAGCCATGACTGATCAACGGCTATCGCTTTGCTCGACATCAGGCTCTTGTTTGTAGTACGGACTCTTCTTTACGTAGTTGTTGTACAAGAATACCGTTGCACCGGCTAAAAAGGCCACGAACAGAAGTAAGGCGAGGATCTTCTTGAGCTGATCTTTGCGGATCATTTGCTTAAGGATCAGTTGGCGTCATTTCCCAGATAGCTGTAACGCTCACTGAGGTCCATCATCTGCGCGGCGAAATCGTCCTGGTATTCGACCTTCACATCTGTGATCTTACCATCCTTTTCAACAGCTGTGTATTTCGGCTGTACAAATCCGCTGTATGGCGCCAGATCGAATGGCTCGTATCGCTTTTTAATTTCAACAAGCAACTCCTGATCAACTACTACACCGTAGTTCTCAACTAACGCCTCAGCACTTGCATAGTCGCCTTCGCTCTTGATACGCTGGATCTCACGAAGAAGCTGTCCGAAGAGATCTCTCAATTTGTCATAGTCATTGACCACGAAATAGGATTTACCATCTACTTTCTTACGCTCGATCACGTTGTCGGCTTTCCCTTTTTCATAGGCCCATTTAGCAACTAACTGACGGTTGCGCATATGGTCTTCTTCGAGATTTTCGCCTTCTTCCAATCGACGCAGTTGCAGCATCATACCATTCATGATATACCCATCGTACTCTGCTTTTCCTACCTCCAGATCTGGTACCAGACCAAGATCGACGATCTTTTGATCGTACACGAAATAGAGTGCAACGAGATCCGCTCGTGCTTCCTCGAGCGTATTGCTGTAGTTCTTCAAAGTTTCATTAGGCTGTCCGACCCCAGGGTTTAACTTTCCGCTGGCATGTCCGATCACTTCGTGCATGGCTGTGTGCATTTTACCTGCTAGGGCTGCATGTTCTTTGCGGCGGTTTTGAGACTCTTCTGTCAAATAAAATTCTGCAACAGTTCCTTTGCCACCTGCGTCGTTGTACGCTTGTACGATATTGCCCAAACTGACCGACTTAGAACCATGTTGAGTTCGGATCCAGTTGGCATTCGGTAAGTTGATCCCGATCGGTGTATTTGGGGCACAATCACCACCTTCAATGGCTACATTCACCACTTTATAGCTCACCCCGGTCACCTTCGCTTTCTTGTGCTCATCCATGATCGAAGAATTGTCCTCGAACCATTGCACATTATCAGCTAAAACGGCCATTCTGTCTGATGCTTCAAAATCGTTGATCTCGATCACTGATTCATAAGATGCTTTATACCCCAGAGCATCTCCATAGACCTCTATAAATCCGTGAATGAAATCGATATCTCCTTCTGTTGCCTGAACCCACTGAATATTGCAGTCATCCCACACTTGAAGCGATCCTGTTTTGTAATATTCAACCAGAAGGTCGATGTATGCTTTCTGAGCGTCATTCTCTGCTACAGTTGAAGCTTTCTCCAGCCAGTAGACCATCTTTTCGATGGCGGCACCATAGAGTCCATCCACTTTGTAGACCAGTTCTTTGAGTTCACCCTCTTCTTTCACCAGTCGAGAATTCAGACCATAACTCAATGGAGTAGTGTCGCCTTCGATGTTCATCGCTTTGTAGAAAGCAACCGCTTCTTCTTCGGTCACTCCATCACCATAGTAGTTGTTGGCAGATTCCAGGACTTTATCAGCCTCTTTTTCTTTGTTCACTTTCTTGGCAGCAATGTTCGTATCGAATAAAATACCATTGAGTTTAGCTTTAAAATCGTCTGCACTTTCTCCTTCGAGAAGCGGCCATTCTGCATTTGGACTACCATCGAGTAGTGCAGAGAAATAAGCCGCATCGAATTCAGGCATCATTTTCTTTTCTGAGTAGTGATGGTGAATGCCGTTGCTGAACCAAACGCGTTTCAAGTAGGTTTCAAATGCTGTCCAGTCGTCTCCGGTTCGATCTCCTTCGTAGTTCTTGAAGATCTGCTCCAGTGTGCGACGAACCTGGATATTGTATTTGTAGTTCTGAGCGTAAGTGATATCCCTTCCGCACAATGCTGCTTCCGATAGGTAGTATACGAGTTCTTTCTGCTTGGCAGAGAGTTGGTCGAATCCCGGCACTTCATATTTCAGAACCTGTAGATCGGCGAAGCGGTCTACACGGACGTTCTTTTCCTGGGTGCTGTCTGTGTCGTTGTCAGTTGTGGTATGCTCACCGGTGGTAGCATTGTTGCAAGCCATGAATGCGATGCTTGCCAAAAGGATGATCAAATACTTTTTCATGTGGATTTTGATTTGGGGTTACAAATGAAGTAAAAAATGCAACATCCTGCGAAGCCGAAACGCGGTCACCCAACAACCCAAGGCCCCAACAACCCCTTTGCCAAACTGAAACATATCACCTCCTTTTCGTCATTCTCGGCACTACTGAGCTACCTTTGGCTTTATGAACATTAAAGACAAAGTCTGGGTCGTGACAGGTGCCGGTAGTGGTATGGGGCGTGAAGTCACGCTACGATTGATCGAGAAAGGAGCGCATGTTGCCATGGTCGATCTCAATAAGGATAGCCTCTCTGAAACTGCAGATCTTGCTCACGCCCGTGCCCGTGCTCATGCCCATGCCCCATCCATCAGCTCGCACGTACTCAATATCTCTGACCGTGAAGGAGTATTTCAACTTCCCGAGGCAGTGATAAGAGAGCACGGACATGTTGACGGCCTTATAAACAATGCCGGCATCATTCAACCCTTCGTTAAGGTTCAGGATCTGGCATTCGATAGCATCGAGCGTGTAATGCAAGTCAATTTTTACGGCACTCTGTACATGACGAAGGCATTTTTACCACACTTGAGGGCTCGGCCCGAAGCACACTTGGTCAATGTGTCCAGCATGGGCGGATTCTTACCGGTCCCCGGCCAAGCGATTTACGGGGCATCCAAGGCGGCCGTGAAATTGATGACCGAAGCGCTCTTTGCAGAAATGCAAGGTACGAGAGTACAAGTCAGTACTGTTTTCCCTGGAGCAGTTGAGACCAATATCACCGAAAACTCTAAGGTGGATGCGCCTAATGTTGATGGCGACGAAAGTTCATTTCAGGCTATCAAGGCTGACGAAGCCGCCAGGATCATTGTAGATGGGATCCAAAAGAACCGCTACCACATATTTGTTGGCAAGGATGCCAGGATGATGGACAAGCTCACCCGACTCATGCCTCGACGAGCAGCACTCATCATTGCCAACAAAATGAAAAGTCTCTTGAATTAAGAT
>VMBT01001255.1_pt1 | contig 13698 bp, 10 predicted proteins | sample 4404301 | NCBI WGS metagenome assembly VMBT01 (sample SAMN12238535, study PRJNA552566) | marine metagenome | isolation source: Coastal seawater | place: USA: coastal Georgia, Sapelo Island | collected 2008-08/2009-08
GTTTGTTGTTTATCAGAGTGTTCGGCGATTTATCCTAGCCTCCGCAACACCCATTGCTTCGGCCAAGCGGGGCGTGCCTGTATATATTTTTCTAGTGGCCTTCATCATCAGCATGGTCTCGATGGTGAAAGGGCTAAAGCATGTTGGGTTGGATCTTACCTTTGAAGAGTCGCTTTTCTACTCCGCGCTGGTTGCGTTAGTTGTCACGATGGTTGGCATCAGCATGATCACGCGATTGAAAGTGGCGTCGGGGACTGCTCATGAAGAGCTAGCCAGTGTGGAGAGAATTTTTGGAATCCTAGGTATCTTTACGGCTTGCTCGATGGCGTTCGCCCACGGTTCCAATGATGTAGCCAACGCAATAGGCCCACTAGCGGCTGTGAACGCGGTTGTCCAGAGCGGGGGGTTGGTATCTCAAAAAGCATTGATGCCTACCTGGCTTTTATTGATTGGAGCGGCCGGCATCGTGTTTGGTTTGGTGACCTACGGCCATCGGGTGATCAAAACAGTAGGCACACGGATCACTGAACTGACGCCGAGCAGCGGGTTCTCGGCAGTTCTGGCGGCTGCAATCACCGTTGTGATCGCTTCGGGCGCCAGTCTACCGATATCGACCACACACACCTTAGTTGGAGCCGTGCTGGGGGTAGGGCTCGCTCACGGACTTGCTGCTTTGAATCTGAGGGTAATCGGCACCATCTTCACCTCCTGGGTGGTTACCTTGCCGGCAGGCGCTATTTTGGCGATCGTTTTTTTCTATGTTTTGAAGGCGATATTTACCGTCTAAGGTTCCGTTAAGCGATAGCCACCTCAACCGGTATGCCAGTCATGAACGACTGGTTGCTAAACGGATCGTAGCTCCCTGGACCACCGGGTAGTAGCACATTGGCATTCACGCCAGGATGCTTTGAGGCAATGCTCAGACTGCCGCGCTGTCCCCATCCGTGCGTCATCGCTACAACGCCAGGGCGCAATTGATCATCGAAGGCCACTTCCACCTCCAGCTCTCCATATTCATTATGAATTCGGACGCGATCTCCGTCTTGGATTTGCCGTGATTCGGCATCATGGGGATGAATGAATAGCGGATTGCTTTGTTGGGACGGGCGCTTTAAAGACGCTACATTATGAAACCAGCTGTTGAGCATGTAGTTGGTTCGACGGCTGATCATCTTGAGTTGGGAGGGTGGCTCATTTGCGAGTGCTTCAAACAGCACGGCCATCCGCGCCCGTGAGTCCGCCATTGTGTCTGGGAAACAGTCCACTAACTGATCATCGGTCTGGATAGTGCGCTCGAAGAATTCCCCGGTCGGACGACGGGGCAAAACGCGCACTGGCATCACATCCTCTTCTAGGTCGTCGAGATCAATGTCCGATCGTCTCAGCATATGCCGCATTCTGGCGAGTGGATCTTCTGTAATCTCTTGAAAGGGTTCCCCAGCGAGCGCACGCTCAAGCATGCCCATGATCTGCCATTCCGGTCTACGCTCATCTCTTGGCGAGACGATAGGAGCCGTGTACTGAACAAACGGGTCGTGTTGCAGACCAAGTCCGGCAAGGTTGATGTCTGATCGCTCGAACATATCGGTGGCCGGCAAAATGTAATCTGCGACTTCGCTCGTGGCGTTGGGGTAAATATCAACTAAGACGACGAAATCAAGCGCTTTGAAGGCCGATTGAAGCCTCGCGCTCTGGCCGACGGAAATTAAAGGATTGCCAGATATGACCACCATGGCTCGGATCGGATCTGGGTCATCCAAGATCATATCGGCCATGAGATTGCCGGGCAGGTTGCCTCTGATCTCGCGAACCAGTCCCTGGGCCGTTTCCTCATACCGGGGTGCTTCGCCTCTGGTTGCGCCCGCTTTCGCGGCCGGGTAGAAGCCCTCGCCGTATCGATTCCCGCCAGGGCGGTCGAGGTTGCCAGAGACCAGACTTAACATCTGGAGCAGCCAATAGGCTGCCGCACCCTGTTGCCCCATATTCACCCCGGTGGACATGTAGATTGACGCGCTTGGGGCGGCTGCGAAGTCCCGGGCGAGCTGCTTAATGGCCTCCGAAGACACGCCGACGACCGAAGCGACCCGCTCAGCGCTAAACCCTCTAGTAAATGCTTTGAGTTCCTCGACCCCTCGCCCATGCTGGTTGATCACCGTTTGGTCAACGAGTTCCTCGGTGAATAAGGTGTCAATCATCGCTGCGAGCAGATAGCTATCGGTGTCTGGCTTCACCGCGAGGTGCTCACCTAGGCCGCGGATACTCTCTGTTTCTCGAGGATCGACGAAGACCAGTCTGCCACCGCGTTGAGCAACGGATCGAAGCGCGCCCATCGGATCTGCAATTGAAATGAAGCTCATGTGCGAGATGCGGGGGTTGGCGCCCAGGATCAATAGAAAATCGGTGGCATTGATATCAGGAATAGGGTGGATGGTGCTCGAGCCATAGACCGCTTCAGATGCTGCAAATTTATTGGTGCAGTCTTGCGTACCGGAACCAAAGCGGCGGCGACATCCCAGTGCGCCAATGAAACTGCCGATGGCTGGACCGGCGGTTGAGTTAAACGCGAGAGGATTGCCAGTGTAAGACCCGATTGCCTGATCGCCATGCTTTGCTTTGATGGCGTTGAGACGCTCTGCGATTTCTGTGCAAGCGGTCTCCCAAGAGACCTGCACTAATCCCTCCGGTGTTCTTTTAAGCGGATGACTCAATCGGTCTGGATCTTTGTGAATATCAAGCATGGCTAGGCCTTTGTGACAGGCAAAGCCTTTGGTGACGGGGTGGGATTTGTCGGGTTTGAGCGACGTGATTTCACCCTCTTCAACAGAGGCAATGAGCCCGCAACTTGGCTCACATACTCGGCAGAACGTCTTGATCGTCTCAGTCATGATAGTCCTCGGTCCGTCGCTTGGCTTAGGGCAGTAAAGCCTTTAGCATCGTGGAATTCAAGCAGGATCGAGAGATGAGCCAACCTCAACACGTCATTGTCACTGGAGCTGCCGGCGCCTTAGGGCGAGCGGTGGTCGAACATTTTTTGATTCAAGGTGCACACGTGCATGCACTGGATATCTCAGACGAACTACTCGTTGCTGCGCTGGCGGGCGCTGACCCAGGCCGTGTGCAAGGTTATGCGGTTGATTTAACGAGCCGGTCGGATTGCGTGCGGTGTGTCGGGTCGATCAGAGAGAATGCTGAGCGTATCGACGTACTGTGTAATGTTGCCGGCGGTTTCATGATGGGTGAAGGGGTCGCCGAAACATCAGACGAGACATGGGATTTCCTTTTTAATCTGAATACCAAGAGCGTGATGCACATGGCCGCAGCCGTAGTGCCGCTGATGCGGGAGTCAGGGGCTGGAAAGATCATCAATGTAGGGGCGCTTGCCGCCGGCCAAGGGCTTGGCCAAATGGGTGCGTATATTGCGTCGAAGTCGGCCACAATTCGTCTCACTGAAAGCCTCGCAGCTGAATTAAAGCCGGTTGGAATCAACGTGAACGGCGTATTACCCGATGTGATCGACACGCCGAGAAATCGAGCGGATATGCCCGATGCAGATTATTCGAGCTGGGTCGCGCCGTCTGATCTTGCCGCGGTCATTGGTTTCCTAGCTTCTGATGCTGCCGCCGCGGTGCATGGCGCGATGATTCCTGTAACGGGCCGGTGATGGGCAAGGCGCCCGACTGGGGAGTGTCGCGTGATTGAGAAATGGAAACGGCTTGGGCAGAAGGTGCTGCTTGATCTGCGGATCATGAAAGTGCTCGAAATTGAGGCGAGCTCGGCAAGAGGGGTTGCCCCCCATCCTTTTTATGTTTTTGACACCGTCGATTGGATCAATGTCTTGCCCATCACCGCGGATGGTCAAGTGGTATTCGTTCGTCAATATCGACATGGAAGCGATGAGATCTCACTTGAGATCCCGGGTGGGATGGTTGATCCAGGCGAGGAGCCGGCGGTGGCTGCGGCCCGCGAGTGTTTGGAGGAAAGTGGCTTTCGGGCAGAAGGGTTGGTGTCGCTCGGCGCACTACGACCAAATCCTGCCGTCTTTTCGAATTATCTGCACACGTTTGTTGCGCACAATGTCACCGAGGTCGGTCAAATACAGAACACAGCGACCGAAGAGACCGAGCTCGTCCTATTTGATCTCGAGGCGCTACCAGAACTGATGCTGGACGGTACGATCGATCATGCGCTCGTCGTGGCAACCATTTGGCGCTACTTTTATGCCCGTGAAAATGGCTTGCTATCCGCCGGTTGAACTAGTTTGCTTCACAAAATCCTCTTTCTTCCTTTCGGATCGCTCGCTGGTTTGGGATTGAATAGACTCGGGCTTCATACCTTGCAAGGCAAGTGGTCATCCCAACCCAACCGGTAAAAGGCCTGGTCTGACATCTGCTCAGAGAATATGCATAACGGGCCCTGTTCGCCCGAGAGAGCGATGGCGAGAACGATCGAGATTGATGATCGGATGCGAAGATAAAATGCTGTGATGAAGCGGCTATGACGACTGTGAGACGCCCTTTTTAAACCTGCTCTGCAGCCGCGCGTTGCTCGAGGCGGTTGCTTCGAATCATGGCTTGGATTTCCTGCACGTAGGCCTCGCCTCTCACCGAGTAGGCCTTCAATCCCTCTGCCAACTGAGAACCCAGTGACGGTGTATTGAGGCCGCGCAAGGACATACGAATGGCTCGTAAGTCTGCGTAAGCTGAGTTGGTATTGATGTTGTGGATGTAGGCAGTCACGCTGTCATAGATTGAAGCATATCGCTTGACCTCATGGGTTGCGTCCCGGTCGCGCTGCTTTGGCTTGAGCCCGCAGCCTTCGACATAGCACCAGACGCCAAAGAAGTTGTTCCCGTCGAGCGCAAAGCGCGACGTTCCCCAGCCAGATTCATTGGCTGCTTGAGCAAGCACTAGCGATATAGGGAGGGTATCAACCCGTTGCAATAGTTTGTCCCACGCAATGTCCATCGCGTTCATGACGGATGGCGAGGGCACTTTGTAATGGGCTGAAAGTGCCTTAATTCTGGCAACGACACTTGCGTCGAGGGGTTGTCCCTCTGATAGCCGGATTCTGTGCTTTAGTAGAAACGCTCTGGCTTTAAGGATTTCAGCATTAGCGTGTGTAATTTTGGGTGCGAGGAAGTCAAAGAATTGTTCTTTTTTCTCTCTAACATTCTCGATCTCAGAAAAGACAGGAGCAGCTGGCCACTCCACACTCGATTGGAAAAAGTGCGTGGCTACGAGATCCCCTTCGCCAGATGCGAAGCCGCTGGACGGAATTAAACAGATCATCAATAAGGCAATGCGTCGCATGATTGCCACCGGTTGACCACAATGAACGCGCCATATTATTCATTTTTTCTCCACTATCAACCATTTTTTTCACTTTTGTTCAGCGTCGATTCAGGATTGAAAAAAAGGCGTTTTTATCAATTTCAACCGCGAGGCTGCTTGGTGTCCGCAGTAAGTATATGAAAAATATACTATTTTCCGACTTTATGATCCGTGTTAGGCTACGGAGGAAAACCACGAGAATTGAGGCGGCCATTGTCGACTGAGCCAATTGAAGAGAAAACTGAACAGAAGGCCGAACAAAAGACTGAGCACCAGAATAGGCAGCAGGTACTTGTGCTTTATCTGGCGAGCTCGGCGTTGGATAGCCCAGTGAAAGGCTGGAGTTATTACGATGGTTGGTCGGAGGATCCCGTGAGTATTGGACACGAGTCTGAACCACCTTACCGCACTGGTCTTGAAGCGCTACGAGATGGCTGGAGGCTGATTCAGGCGAGCCCTTTGATCGATCACGGAGATGGATCGGAGTTTCGAACGGGTTACTTGAAGTACGAATTCTTCTTTGAGCGTTGGCTAGCGCAACCCGAGAGCCCAATCGACAGTGGGGCGCCTAGATAAATCGAGGATCGGAATGAAATTAACCTCTCTGCAAATGGCAACCTTCGTTGCCAAGGGATATCTACGCTTTGATGGGGTTGTTCCCGAGGATTTAAATCAACGATTGCTAGAACGGTTCAGCGCGATCGATCCCAGTCAAAGTCGTCACTTGGGCGATTATTACCGCAAGGCCATGGCTGAGCGGGTGCTTCCTGTTTGCGATTCGGGTGTCCCGCTAGCGGACCTTTTTCAGCATTCGCCAGACTTTCAGGCACTGCTGGATATCCCTGCTATTTCAGGGGCGATTCAGAGCCTGCTGGGTGAGGGGCCAATATTTGATCATCACTTCTTGCACGTCACGATTCCTCCAAGCGAGCGACGTCGAATGGGCATGCCAGATACGGCGCAACACTATCATCAAGATTCGACCATCGATCCTGCGATGGCATTCGATATTCAGCTGTTTTACTTTCCGCAGGAGGTGACCGAGCCCATGGGTGGGACCCGATTCCTGCCTGGCTCACATCTTAGGGTGGTGAGCGAGGCGGCGATTTCGCGCTATCAGAATATTGTGGGCCAACAGCACGTGGTTTGCCCTGCTGGAACGGTGCTCATATTTCATAAAGGGCTTTGGCACGGGGGAGGCTTGAATCGGAGTGACCAAACTCGCTTTCTTTATAAGATCAGGCTCGCGCCCGGAGGATCACAAGTCAGGCAGTGGAACGCCGATGATTTGACGCCGGCTGACGCGAAGCAGCGTGCAACCTTTTGGCAGGACAATACAGCAGCCTCAGCGATTCAAGAGACGTTAATGAGGCCTGAGCCTTGGTTTGAGTTCGATACGGGGCGGTTGGAATTGATTAACCGCGTCAGGCTGTGGCGTTACCTGTTAGGGGACGCGAGCGCTGACGTCGATTACTGGTTGACCCGATTAGAACGGCCCCAAATAAGTGAGGTTGGATAGTCACTTTTACTGACCTTCAATTTGACTCGGTACGCTAATTCGTGACTTTGAGTCGTTCCTTTGATTCGTTATTGGGGTCAGCCGAAGCGGCGTTGGATAAAAAGGCCCAGCGCTGTAAAGACCGAGCGCCGTAAAGGAAATACTCAGCGCCAGAGCATGCCATGGCGCTGCGATCTGCTACTAACGTCAGGGCTCTACAACATTGAATCCACTAATGAACGTATCGAGATGAGCGAAGGTCTCGATGACTGCTTGTACCTCGCCCTCGACAGTGATTAATCCGTCGCGAATGACATCTTCGATTCGGCGTTCACCCGACATGACCTCTATCAACAGGGTTCTTGAGAGGCTGACGATCGCATCGGCTGAGGAGGGCGCGTCATCTGGCCGGTAGAACAGGGTTCGATTCGACACACCAATCACCCAAGGCTCGTCAACATCGGAAAAGCGTAAGCCAAGCAGGGTAGTAATGCCGCCCAAAGCCTCTGATTGCATGCGAATAGACATGGCATCAAGCACTTGTTCAACCGTCATAGCGCTCAAGATACCCCTTGCCCGTACTGGCTGGCCTGCATTAGGCGGAGGCCCCAGTCTTAGTTCTTGGGCGGCGTTGAGGTAGGCATTTCGGAAGGTTGATGATTCAGCTTGATAGCCTAGTTGCTCCATCGTGTCTGCTTGCAGACAGCGCGCTGCGTCGTTATCTGGATTGGCAAAGATCAAGTGATTAAGCAATTCAACCGCCCATCGGTAGTCCCCCTCATCGAACGCCGCCTGTGCCCGATCGAACAGCGCCTCCTCGCCACCTGCTAGTTCAACGTATCGGGCACCTGCTTCTACCGGTGGCAGCTTGTGAAGATTGGCAGGATTGCCGTCGTACCAGCTGAGATAGCGCTGATAGACCGCTTTGGCGTTATGAACGAGATCGCCGTAGTAGCCTCGCGTGTGATCGTTGGCGAGAAACTCCTCAGGCAGCGACAGCTGCTCCGAGATTTCGGTGGGGACCGCGCCATGGTTCGCAAGCCGCATGGCTTGGTCGTGCATCCATTTATAGAGGTCACGCTGATTCGTTAAAAATGCTGATACCTCTTCCTTACCCCATTGGGGCCAATTGTGGGAGGTAAATAAAATGTCGGTTTGTTCAGCGAAAAGGGCCATCGCCTCGTGAATGTACTTGGACCATTTCAATGCGTTCCGCACTAGCGCGCCCCGAATTGGGATCAGGTTGTGCATCGTATGACTGCAGTTCTCAGCCATGCACAGCGCGCGAAACTGTGGGAAGTAGAAGTTCATTTCTGCCGGTGCTTCGGTCTCTGGCGTGAGTTGAAAAACCACCTCGATGCCATCGATGGTCATGGTTTCGCCCGTTTTTGTGATGTCGTGCGTGGGCGCAATTAACCCGGGAGCGCCGAGGGGTAGTCCGTTGCCTAACCCGCAGTCGACGTGGCCCTTGGGGTCCGCCGGAAGCAATACGCCAAACTGAAACAAAGCGCGGCGTGCCATTGCCGGGCCGGCGATGACGTTCTCGCCAACCGTTTCTGCTAGAAAGTGCTCGGGCGCGATGATCTTGCATCGACCAGCATCGACATCTTCTTGTGACACAACCCCTAAAACGCCCCCGAAGTGATCGGTATGAGAGTGGGTGTAAATCACCGCATGAACCGGGCGCTCTCCCAGTTGCGCATTGGCAAGCGCGAGCGCATCCCTAGCCGTTTGCTCGGTCGTTAAAGGGTCGACAATGAGCCAACCCGTATCACCGCGAATGAACGTGATATTGGAGAGGTCGTATCCGCGAACCTGCCAAATGCCATCAGTGACTTCAAATAACCCGTGATGGTGATTGAGCTGGGCGTGGCGCCAGAGGCTCGGGTGGACGGTGGCGGGCGCAGGCTCATCGCCCGCTAAGAAATCATAGCGATTGACGTCAACCACGGCCCGTCCAGAAGGGTCGAGGATCACGCCGGTTGGATGGTGTGCAACGAACCCTCTAGAGGCTCGTTCAAAATCTCCCGAGTCTGTCGGGGTCGTCGCCGAGCGGTGCAAATCAACGGTGTGTTGGGTTGCGTCTTTTCTTTCTTTCGATGTCATAGCTCCCCCTTGCTAGCAATGATTGTAAATCGGCTGATCGAGGAGCGAAACAACACATGGACTCATGAATGGGCTCCGTTCACTCTCGGCCGGTGAGGATGCGACAGGGGATGAAATGTAAGCGCGACCAAGCGTATGATGGGAAAGAGAGGTCGGTTGGCCAACGCGTTATGTAGTGGCTCACCCCATTAAGTGATTACCAAGCGGCTCAGCCGAGATTGACACACGATCTTTAACAACACCATTCACAGGAAACCATAGGAGCCAAACATGGGCGAGGCTTGGATTATCGATGCAGCGAGGACACCTCGCGCCATAGGAAAGCAAGGCAAGGGCGCCTTGTGGGAAATTCACCCGCAAAAGCTACTGTCGACAGTCTTGTCAGCTTTGGTTGAAAGGAACGGCCTAGATACCAATGACATCGACGATGTGGTGATGAGCTGCAGCAGTCAGGTAAAAAAACAGGCGCAATGTATCGCCCGTATGGCTGCACTTGATGCGGGCTATTCGACCCGTGCTTCAGGCGTTACGTTGGATCGATTTTGTGGTGGCGGGATTTCCGCGGTGAACATGGGCGCTGCCTCGATCATGAGTGGGATGGAAGACCTGGTCGTAGCCGGTGGCGTGGAAATGATGTCCTATGTTGCGGCCGAGGGTATTCCAACGCCCCTCGATGCGCACAATGTGGATCTGCGCAATGCGCATCCACAGACCCAAGTGGGTATTGCTGCAGACATTATTGCGACCGAAGAAGGCTTCTCAAGAGAGGAACTGGATCGCTTTTCTGCCATGAGCCAGCAACGGGCGGGGGCGGCCATTGAGGCGGGTGCTTTCGATCGTAGCTTGATTCCTGTGCGCCACCCTGATGGCTCGGTAGCATTGGATAAAGAAGAATTCCCCAGACCAAAAACGACGGCCGAGCTTCTTTCGGGCCTCGAGCCTGTCTTTGATAAATACATGGATCTGCCTTTCTTTGATTCAGGACTGACTTTCAGAGATATGGTCGCCAAAAAGTGGCCTGACCTCGACATCAAGCACGTTCATCATGCGGGCAGCTCATCAGGGGTCGTTGATGGGGCTGGAGCCCTGGTGCTTGCTTCTCCCGAGTACGCCAAGGCGAATGGGCTCACGCCTCGCGCCAAAATAAAAGCCATGGCTAACATGGGCCACTCGCCGGAATACATTCTCAATGCTCCAGTGGATGCAGCAAAGAAGGTGCTTGATAAGGCATCGATGACACTGGCAGACATCGACCTCTTTGAGGTCAATGAGGCATTTGCCGTTGTTCCAGTGAAATTCATGCGAGACCTTGGCGTTGATCACGACAAGCTCAACGTGAATGGCGGGGCGATAGCGCTCGGTCATCCTATCGGCGCAACCGGCGCGATGCTGATTGGTACAGCGCTGGATGAGCTTGAACGACGTGGGCAATCGAATGCGCTGATTACGATGTGCGCCGCCGGTGGGATGGCCCCTGCGATCATTATCGAGCGAGTCTAGGCCAACGGTAAACGCGAGCGGTAACTCTGGCCCGACAGGTTGAGGCAGCCTTTTTATTTGCAAAAAGGTGGTATTTGCAAAAAGCTAGTCGCGAAAAGCTGGTCGTGAAAAGCTGGTCGTGAAAAGCTGGTCGTGAAAAGTTAGTTGCAAAGAGTTAACTGTAAGAGCTAGCTGAAAAAAATACTGTTGATCGCTAGGGGCTAGGCCTGTCTAAAACAACGTCAAGGCTTGGGCTGTTCGGCGCTAACGAGGAGCATGCGCACGGCAGATCTATAAGGATTTGCCCTAGCTGCGCCGCATACTGGGCGACGTGATTGCCGACACTAGCGCAACCTAATTTACGATGGGTGCGGTCTGCGGAGTCCTAAGCTTTTTGTTATAAGCGCTTTGTTCTGAGGCTTTGTTTTGAGCGCTTTGCTCGAAGCGCTTTGCTCTAAGCACTTTGCCTGAAGCTACAACCGCACCCAGCCGGTCTCGACGTTTTCCAATGCGTCGTCATAGCCTGCCTCACCCGGCATTAACAACTCTCTTGATTCGTTAGCGACTCTGACCCGCTCAAAGGTTCGGTGTGCTTCGAGATAGGAAAAAACATCAGCGACTGATTCGTGCTGAGACAGATTTTTCAGCATGCGTAAGGTGGGCGTCATGAGATCCATGTCACCTGAGGCGAACGCATCGAGTACCGATTGGGGCGTCATCCAAGCAGAGTCCACGAGCTCTTGATCATCATGGGCGGCTTGGCTGCTATCTGGGCAGGCCGTAATAAAAAAACGAGCGTCGAATCGTCTCGGTGAGCCCAGTGGGGTGACCCATCTGGCGACGAGTTGCATCGCCGTGGCATCAGGGGTCATGGACCAAGTTGCTAGTATTTCATTGAAGGGCAAGGAACCTGCATTGAGTGCAGACCGAGCCTCAACTAATGCATTGCTCGTCGGCCGTGTCGCCAATGCCGAACTCGTTGTCATGAGTACGCCTGATTCCTCGAAACACTCACGGATCGCGGCGGCATAATATGCGCGATCTTCAAACGGGTTGATTGGCTTTTCAGTTCTGCCAGGGATATCGATTTGATCTTGACCGTGTATCTCTAGTTCAAAGTCGGCTGGGTCCACCGCGCCACCAGGGAATACCCACATTCCTCCGGCGAATACGGTTTTTGCGTGTCTCCGCATCATGAGGACTTCAAGCGCCGGGGTCTCTCGGATGAGCATGACCGTCGCTGCAGGCCTGATAGGAACAGATGCTGGATCGAATTCGTCGGCCATGAGCGCTCAGATTGTTGTGAAGCGGCCTTGGCTGGATGCCAAGGCCTGCTTGCATTAGTGGTTAAGAGGGGTGTCGAGGGGTTAGGCTTTCATCGCGTCCAGAACTTCAGGGACAGCCTTCACGAAGCGTTCAACGTCTGGGAGCAGGCCAGTGCTCACTCGCGACCAGTTGGTGTAATCCTGATAGATACCTCGAATCATGATTTGCCGTTTGGCCATTTCTTGTCTGAAGGTTTCAGCATTCAAATCACCCAGGTCGATAAAGACAAAACTGGTTTGCGAAGGCGCGGGTTTCAGACCGTTGGCGCGAGCCACCTCGTTAATCATTTGCCGCGCTTCGAAGATTCTTGTTTTTGAATAATTAAGAAACTCAAAGTCGTTATAGGAGGCTACAGCGGCTGCTACACCGGCTTGGTTCATGGCGTAGTTGCCAAGACCGAATTTGCTCATCGACTCAATTTTTTCGGGTGCTGCCATCATGTAACCGACGCGCAGGCCTGCCATGCCATAAATCTTGCTGAATGTTTTGGCGACGTAGACGTCGTGACCATCTCGCACTAAGTCGATCATTGAGTTGGCTTCTGGATCATCCGTGATCTCGTTATAGGCTTCATCGACTAAGACGGTACATTTCTTCGAAGCCTTAATGCAGAATTCTCGCAGTGCCTTGGCGTCTGTGAGAATCGCTGTCGGATTGTTTGGATTACAAATCTGCACCATCGCGACGTCAGGCGTAATGGCGTTATACAGCGCATCGAGATCCATGCTTAGGTCGGCGGTTTTGGCAGTACGTTTTAACTCTCCGCTGCCATGTCGGAGCGCAGAGCGGGTCGTCGTGTCCCAGAACAGGTCAGGACCCAAGATCTTTCCTTGTTGGAGTTTTTCAAGGGCTAGATAAGTGAGTACACCGGAGGAGCCTGAGCTGAGTGCAATATGCTCAGGTGTGATGCCATTGCGCTCGGCGATCATCTCAAGCAGTCGGGTAACGGAGTCATTGACGTAATAGGCCCCTTTTCTGGTGGCGTCCATCATGGCAGTGATGGCCGCGGGACTCGGGCCGTAGGGGTTCTCGTTCGCATTGAGTTTTGCGATACCTGAGGCCGGACCATAATTCAGTATCGAGGTGCTCGCTAGCGCGCTAGGTAATGTAAGCAATTGGCCGCCAGCGATGGCACCGGCGCCAATGGTTGAGCGGGCTAGGAAGTTTCGTCTGGATAATACTGATGACATGTGTGGTCCTCTGAATGCCGTAAACACTCTGACGAGTGCCGGATGGTTGATGTGCGCTCGTTTAATGTAAAAGGTTTGACGTCCGCTGACCAGTATGATCGATGCATTAGCAATAAAGAGGTGGTCATCGAGCGCCACACCACATGCTAAGCGTGCTACGGGTCGGGCGTGTCTCTAATTGATACGAACGTTACGCTAATTTGCTCAACATACTGATCGCTACGGCGATGAGGTAGATGCCAAACGCGCGTTTAAGGTGAACTTCGTTGAGCTTTTGAGCAATTTTCGCGCCCCAAGGGCTCGTAAACACCGTCATGAAAGAGATAGCGAGCAGCGCAGGGATGTGGATATAGCCGATTGATCCCCATGGGAGTGCTGCGCTTTGGGTGAGGCCCAGGATTAGAAAGCCTATCGCTCCTGGGATCGCGATGATAAATCCCACTCCGGCGGCAGTGGCGACCGCCTGGTGGACTCTCCGGCCGCAAATTACCATGGTGACAACGAAGGGGGTGCCGCCCCCGATACCCAGGAGCGCTGAAAATCCACCTAAAGCGCTTGCCAATCCAGCAAGGCCGAACCCTTGGGGGAGAGACCAAGGCACTTCTTTCGGTTCGAAGTATTGGGGAAATATAAAGTAGATTGAATACACCAATACGCCTACCGCAAACACCACGATGAGTGCCGTAGCAGCCAGGGACGACGCCAGGACCACTCCGCCCGCAACGCCAATCAGCAGCCAAGGTGCCCAGGCCTTCAAAACACGGAAATC
>VMBT01001256.1_pt1 | contig 13686 bp, 14 predicted proteins | sample 4404301 | NCBI WGS metagenome assembly VMBT01 (sample SAMN12238535, study PRJNA552566) | marine metagenome | isolation source: Coastal seawater | place: USA: coastal Georgia, Sapelo Island | collected 2008-08/2009-08
TGGCGTTACTACAAAGAACGCAACTACATCGTACAGCTTGGGTTACAGCATGGGTGACATCACTCTGTCTGTTATTGGTACTGATGCAGATGATGACGGTGATGCAGCTATGGTTTGGTCAGCTTCATGGGCTATGAACTCTGACATCACGCTGTCGCTCGAGTCAGACAACGCGGGTGCAGGCGACGATATAACAACAGGTACAATCGCTTAAAAAATGGGCGATCTTGCTCTGTCACTGTCTGCTGACGACAATGACGACTGGAATGCAAGTGCAACTTACACTGCAGGTGCTTTGAGCGTGACTTATGCAACTGATGAAGAATCTGCATGGGAAGCCGACGTATCTTACGATATGGGTAGCGGTGTTGCTCTGAAAGCGTCTTCAGACAACACAAACACATCCATCATTGGTATCGACTTCACATTCTAATCACTGGATTAGATGGACTCATGAAAGAGCGGCTTTCGAGCCGCTCTTTTTTCTTTAGGGGACGCAGGTGTTTGATGACTTTCAAGGCCTTCAACGCGCACATTCAGTGAGCGTTGAGGAGTCAGGCAAGCAGTGCTGCTTGGGTCAACCAAAGGACCGTTCACATATATTTGGTCTTGGGTAGCGGCTGGTCTGTTCTGTCTTGCCGGTTATCTAACAACTGCCTTTTTGTGGTGAACAATTCGGTTGAACCGGTTCTAGAGCATTGGACACAATATGGAGTGGTGATTTCTGACGTAAAATCCATTGTCCTTTGTAAACGGTTGCCTTTCTGAATTTGTGTTGCAGAAGGTTTTGCAAAGTAAAGTCTAGGGTGTCGGGATGAAGGTTCCCATGATGTGGTTTATTAGCCTCTCTTTTCAATGCATTGACTTGACTGTATTAAATAAAAAACGATCTGCAAATTTCACCTGATGAAATCGGTAATTCCTTTGAAGAGGTAGAACGGTGACGAAACTATCGGTAGAGCAAGCTCTCTTGAAAGCGAAGTCTCATGAAAAAAAAGGTGAGTTTGCCGAAGCTAAAGAGCTTTATGAAGGTGTCCTGCGTTCGTTTCCAAAAAACAAAAGAGTACAGCAGAGTTTGGCGAACTTAGCGAAGCGGCATCCAAAAGCAGCTGTTAAAGGTCCGTCTCAGGAAATTATCAACCAGCTTGCAACCAAGTACAACAAAGGGCAGTTGGGTCATGTTGTTGAACAGGCGATGGCCCTCACGCGGCAATATCCCGAAGCCCATGTTATATGGAACATATTGGGTGCTGCAAATAAGGGATTGGGAAACAACATTGAGGCGGAAATCGCATTTAAAAAAGTTACCATGCTCAATCCGAATTTTGCACAGGGCTTCAGCAATCTTGGCGTGGTTCTTCAAGAACAGGGCAAGCTGGAAGAGGCACTGGAGGCTTTCAGAAAGGCTCTTTTGATCACACCTAATTATGCAGAGGCCTATCACAACATGGGGGTTGCTCTGAAAGATCAGGGTAAGCCGGAAAAGGCAATAGACGCATATAAAAAAGCTCTCTCAATCAAGCCGGACTATGCCGAGGCCTATAACAATATGGGCAACGCTTTCAAAGATTTAGGTATGTTCGATCAGGCGATCGAGGCGTATAGTCAGACACTTTTGCTCAAGCCTAATCATGCGGGGGCCTATAATAACATGGGCATTGCTCTGAAAGATATAGGTAAGCTGGAGGAAGCAATAGAGGCTTATGACAAAGCCATCTCTCTCGAACCGGATTATGCTGTCCTTTATAAGAACAAGGGCAATGCGTTAAAAGATCAAGGTAAGCTTGAGGAGACAATCAAGACTTATAAAAAGGCGCTGTCGCTGAAGCCCGATTTTGCCGAGGTCTGGATGAACGGCGCGGCAATATTGGAAAGTTGGAACAAGCTGGAAGAGCTTGCGCTATGGCTGGAAAATGCGTTTCAAGTATTTGAAAATGCTCCGCCTGACATCCAGCTTTTTAAAGCTAAGTTGCTATGGCGAAATAAAGAATTTGAAGACGCCAATAAGATCATCTCTGACATCGATATTGAAACCATAACGGAAATTAGAAAGACTGATTACCTGAACCTAAAGGCAAAAAGCTTCGAAAAATCAAAGAATTTTGATCAAGCATTTGATAGTTTTTCGCAAATGAATTCACTTGCAAAAAATTCTCATGAATTTGTGAAATGCCGGCCGGAAATTTACTTTGAAGGCGTAAGGCATCAGCTGAGTAAACTTAAATCTGGATCAATTCGGACATCAACAGTTCATTCGAGTGAAAACGCAGGATTTAATCCGGTATTTCTAGTCGGTTTTCCTAGGTCAGGGACAACCTTATTAGACACGATACTGCGATCCCACTCAAAAATTGAGGTGGTAGAGGAGCAACCGGCCATCAATGCCGCACAAAGCATTCTGCGTGTAAATGAACATGACGAATTTATAGACACACTGTTACCGGAAAAATTGATTAGTGAAGCTAAAAAAGCCTACAAAGAAGAATTTGATAAACACATAGAAGAAGCTCATTTGAACTCTGTCTATATTGATAAAATGCCACTGAATATTTTAAATATACCTTTGATCCAGCAGCTATACCCCGGCTCAAAATTCATATTTGCTTTGCGTCATCCGCTGGATTCAATTTTAAGTTGCTGGATGCAGGATTTCAAACTCAATGCGGCAATGGCAAATTTGGTGGATTTAGACCGTACGGTCGAATTCTATTGTGCGGCGATGGAGATTTTCCAGATTTGCCGCGCTGAATACAATTTGAATGTTCATAAAATAAGGTACGAAGACTTACTGGAAGATTTGAAGGGAGAAACCTCATCCCTACTGAATTTCCTGGATTTGAATTGGGAACCGCAAATGGAAAACTATACAGATACCGCAAAAAAAAGAGGTAAAATATTTACACCAAGCTATTCTCAAGTCGTTCAGCCGATCTACAAAGAAGCAAAGTACAGGTGGGTCAAATACGAAAAACACTTGAGCCAATATTTGGAACAAGTGCGTCCTTGGATTGATGAATTTGGATATGGTGACGCGATTGGCTCGTAGCGGCTTTTCAATTTAAAGACTGTTAATTCTGCCCCGCCAGAGCCGATTTATCCAGCTCCAACCCACTTGGCCTAGTCAGATGAGGCTGTTCATGTCGATGTGTGTATTTCATTTCTTAATGATTAGTTTTAGCGGGTCTCGTGTCAGAGCAGTTTTCGAGCCGCTCTTTTGGGCTTGCAATTCCCTGCGCGGTATTATGTTAGAGGGCAAAGGGGAAAATTATGTCACTTCAAGGCATCACTGAGCGATTACAAGCAGCGGAACGCGCAAACGGTCGGAAAATTGGCAGCACAAAACTTATTGCTGTTTCAAAAGTTCAGCCCAATGAAAGGGTTCATGCGGTGCTTTCAGAGGGTCATCGGGTTTTTGGCGAAAACCGTGTACAAGAGGCTTTGGGAAAATGGCCAGCCTTCAAAGAGGCATTTGACGGCGTAGAATTGCACCTTATCGGACCGTTGCAAAGTAATAAAACCCGTCAAGCGATGGAGCTTTTTGATGCCATCCATTCTGTGGATCGCCCAAAACTCAGCACGTCAATCGCGCGTATTGCGCAGGACTTAGGACGTTGCCCCGAGATTTTCATACAGGTAAATACAGGACTTGAGCCGCAAAAAGCAGGTATTCTGCCACAAGAGGCGGATGCGTTTGTCAAAGACTGCAGGGCACTGGATTTGCCTCTCAAAGGCGTGATGTGCATTCCACCTGCAGAAGAAGATCCCGCGGATCATTTTGCGCTTCTTGCAAAAATTGCCGAAGATAACGGGCTATCCGGACTATCGATGGGCATGTCTGGCGATTTTGAATTGGCAGTCGCCCATGGGGCGACACATATCAGGGTTGGGTCAGCTATCTTTGGGGACCGCGTCTCTGGGGGAGGACAATAATTTTTGTGCCAAAGCGTATGCGTTCTGAGATCTGTCTCAAGTGCTGCGCGTCAAATGCGATACAGCCTTCCGTCGGATGACCCGGCTTACGCCAACGGTGCAGGAATATCGCTGATCCACGTCCTTTGACGGCATAAGGCCAATTCCAATTTGTCAGCAAAACAAGATCATAAAGGGGATCGGCGCGAAACAACCGCTCATGACTAAAGCGGCTTGGAGCCCGCCCCATCATGTTGTAATCAGGATCCGTGCCGTCATCCGACCAAATGTCGCGAGGCCGGATGGGGATAGCCCAATCTGTTGGTTTATCAATTCGGTCGGGGCGGTAAAGCAGCCCGATGATGTCATGCACGCCTTCTGGTGTTGCGCCATCGCCCTCTTTTTTGCGCAGCGTCGTTCCGTTTTTGCCAATGCTGCAGGGGTAGACTGTGCTGCCCATTCGGGCTCCGAGAGGCGTGATATAGATATGGTGCGGTCTTTGTGTCACAAAAGGTGGCCTGATTTGCGCGCCTTTGTGGCAAGGTAATGCGCATTTACCGGATTTTCACCCAAAACCAAGGGCACGCGTTCATGCACTTTCACACCGTTTTTTTCCATCATCAAAATTTTGGCCGGATTGTTGGTCATAAGGCGGATGTCGTGGATTCCCATTTCTTTGAGAATAGAGGCGCCAATTCTGAAATCCCGTTCATCATCTTCAAACCCTAGGCGATGGTTTGCTTCAACTGTATCAAAGCCTTCATCCTGCAAAGAATAAGCGCGCATTTTATTTGCCATGCCAATTCCGCGCCCTTCTTGGTTGAGGTATAACAATACGCCCTGTCCAGTTTGTCCCATCTGATCAAGCGCACCGCGCAACTGTGCCCCGCAGTCACATTTCAAACTGCCCAAGACATCTCCTGTGAAGCAGGCGGAATGCAGTCTTACCAAAACGGGTTCGCTGCGCTCTGGTTTTCCGATTTCCATTGCATAATGTTCTTCCGCACCGTTGTCTGGGCGAAACACATGCAGATGTCCCTTTGGGGCGGCAGAAATTGGCAGGCGGGCGGAAATAATATCTGACAGGATAGCCGCTTCACTCAGGTGAGGATATGCTGCCTCCACGGGTAAACGTGTCAGACCTCCAAATGACGCGGCCTCAGATTGCCCAGTATAGGTGATCAAAGCTGTTGGCAAAAGATGTGCCGATTTGACCAGATTTAATGCAAAACGTTCCACGATTGGTGGCCCGTCGCGTTTGCACTGGAATGGTCCTTTGAGGGGCGTCTTTAAATCAGAAGAGGGATCAGCCATCGCTCTGATCCACGCAGTATCAGCCTCTTGAGGCACAAAGACTCTGGCCAAATCTCCGTCATATGCGGCAAATTTAAGCGTCGCAGCGCGTTTCGCACTGAGAACCAAGAGCATTTCCTCTGCGATTTGTCTTAGATGTGAGAGGCGCTCGTGGGTCAATGTTTCAGCCGGCACAAGAAGCGCAGTATCACCCATCTCCAAAACAACGGGCACGCCCATGCGCAAATCAGCGCGTGCACGCGATATTTGTTCCTGTATCGAAGGACCTAATGCCATGTCACCTGCAACCGATGAAAACTCACTTAGAACTTTTGCGACAAAGGTCGAGAACTTTCAATGTTTCATTTTCGCCGTCAATTGTTTCAAAACGCTCTGAATTATACACGTCCGCGTGAAATGATTTAAGCTGCCCTTGCAATTTTCCGGATCGGGACGCACCTTTTAGTTGCAACAAGGAAAGACATATATATGGCGCAGATGAAAAAAATTTTGCTGGTGGATGATGAAGAGGATCTAAGAGATGCGCTTGCAGAACAGTTGCTGATCACAGGCGAATTTTTAATAGAACAAGCCAGTTCTGCCCGAGAAACGCTTGAACAGATAGGTCGGCAGGATTTTGATATAATCATTTTGGATATTGGTTTACCCGATACGGACGGACGAGAGCTTTGCCGCATCATGCGCAAGCAAAATGTCAAATGTCCCATCATCATGCTAACCGGACAGGACAGTGATGCTGATACGATTCTTGGCTTGGATGCAGGGGCGAATGATTATGTTACAAAGCCGTTTAAATTTCCGGTTTTATTGGCACGCATTCGGTCTCAACTTCGCCAGTTTGAGCAGACCGAGGACGCAAATTTTTTGCTAGGACCCTATATTTTTAAGCCGGCACAAAAATTCCTTTTGAAAGATGATGGTCGCAAAATAAGATTAACGGAAAAGGAAACAAATATTCTGAAATATCTTCTTCGTGCCGAAAATGCGACCGTGCAGCGGGAAGTTCTGTTACATGAAGTTTGGGGGTATAATGCCGGTGTGACCACACATACGCTGGAAACTCATATATATAGGCTCAGGCAGAAAATAGAACCGGATCCTTCTCAGGCGAAACTTTTGGTGACTGAGTCTGGCGGATATAAAATTGTAGCATAATAGCAACAGTGGCAAATGAGTATATTGAAAAACTACTAAACTTCTATATATTTCACATATGGTTACCGCGCATATCCGGGTAAAGGTATGCATCCTCCCTGTTGGACTGGTCCGGGCTTCCCGGACCTTTTTTTTAAAATATGATAATCAAGTGATTTCAGGCCGAGGAATGTATTTGTCCCACAACCTATATCTAAGGGGTTTCCGCAATAAAGCGTGCACCGGTCCCGCGCCTTGCGGCAATATCGTCAGGATTAAAAATTTGGCCGGCCCGAAGCGACAAACACCCGCATCCGATACAGCCATCCAGCGCGTCACGCAGACGCATGAGTTGATCAATTTTTTCATTTAGATCATTTTTGAAAATATCAGAAATCTTGCGCCAATCCTCTCCGGTCGGGGTGCGTTGGGCGGGCAGAATTGAGAACAACTCTTTTATGCGGGGTAGAGTAAATCCAAAAGTTTGTGCTGCTTTGATAAAGGAAACACGCCTGATGTCAGATCTCAAAAAACGTCGCTGTCCACCTCTGTTGCGATTTGACGAGATCAAGCCAAGCGTTTCATAATATCTCAAAGCGGAGACTGCGACACCGGTGCGACGGGATAAAGCTCCGATCGAAATTTCTGTCAAAGTGGGCATAAATATTTTCCTTGAGCTAAAGTTAGGTTGAGCTTTTAAAAGTGAGTCGTCGAATAGTTATGAAAGGATTTCCCATAAAACAGGCGCAATTAGAGCACGTCAATTATAGTACGCCTGATCCGATCAAAACAGCGCAACTTTTGGTGGATTTATTTGACTGGAAAATTCGGTGGCAGGGCACTGCGATGGAAACAGGATTTTCGGTTCATGTTGGTAATGAAGCGCAATATATCGCGCTTTACTGTCCCGCGGAACCTTTGACCGCTTTACGGGATCCCCATGGCGTAAAAGGCGGCCTCAATCACATTGGCATTTGCGTTTCCGATATTGATGAGACGGAAGCAAAGGTGAAAATGATGGGTTTCACCCCCTATTCTCATGGCGACTATGAACCCGGTCGCCGGTTTTATTTTACGGATGGCGATGGAACTGAATTTGAAATCGTGTCCTATGATGCAGATTAGTTCTACACCCTTTGCATCCGATGTGTTAGGGGCGGTCTGCTTCTAATACAAAGGACATTTGATTTGACGACGACCATTGCCACTTGGAATATTAACTCTGTCCGCCTTCGGGCCTCTTTGGTTGTAAAGCTATTGAAGGAAGAGGCGCCTGATGTGCTCTGTCTGCAGGAATGCAAATCTCCTGTCGATAAAATCCCCATGGATCTTTTTGGACTCGCTGGTTATTCCCATGTGATCGCCCGCGGACAGAAAGGGTATAATGGCGTGGCCATTCTATCGCGCCGCCCCATCACAGAAGTTGCAGCAGAGGATTTTGCCGATCTTGGACACGCCCGCCATATTGCCGGTCAGCTTGAAAACGGGCTTACAATCCACAATTTCTATGTGCCCGCGGGTGGGGATGTGCCCGATCGTGAAGTCAATGAGAAATTCGGCCAGAAGCTCGATTATCTAGCGGCGATGAAAGCGTATTTTGAGGATTTTCCGCCCAAAGCCTCTGTTTTGGTTGGAGATTTAAACATTGCTCCACGCGAAGACGATGTTTGGGATCATAAAAAGCTTTTGAAAGTTGTAAGCCATACGCCAATAGAAGTGGACACACTGGCAGACGTGCAAGGTTCGGGCAAATGGGTGGATGTTACACGTCAAGATATTCCCGAAGGTCGGTTGTATTCTTGGTGGTCCTATCGGGCTGCGGATTGGGATGGGGCTGACAAGGGACGACGGCTTGATCACATCTGGGCGTCACAGGATATATCGGATAAAGCACATGGATCACGTATTTTACGTCCCGTGCGTGGGTGGGACCAACCAAGCGACCATGCACCGGTTTTTGCAAGTTTTGACCTTTGAATTCTGTGATGAGCCTCCATATATAAGATTAAAGCAACACGATGAGAGAAAATAGATGTTGGAACTAGGACAATCCCCCGAAGCCTCATCCACTGATTTGGTTTTTGATGCCAGTGAAGCCAATTTCATGGCCGATGTTCTTGATGCGAGCCAAACCGTGCCGGTTATTGTAGATTTCTGGGCGCCCTGGTGTGGACCCTGCCGGACGCTTGGCCCACAACTGGAAGAGGCCGTGATCGCTGCCAAAGGGGCTGTGAAAATGGCCAAAGTGAACGTCGATGAAAATCAGATGATCGCGGGGCAGATGCGTGTTCAAACCATCCCTACGGTCTATGCTTTTTGGCAGGGTAAACCGATTGATGCCTTTCAAGGGGCAATACCAGCCTCTGAAGTGAAGGCTTTTGTAGAAAAGGTTGTCGCAGCCAGCGGCGGGAGTGCCGATGGTGGGCTTGGAGATGCAGTTGCCGCCGCCGAAGAGTTTCTCGCGGCGGGTGACGCAGAAGACGCAGCCCAAACCTTTTCCGCTATTTTGGGAGAAAGCCCAAACCATCCCGGCGCTTATGGTGGGTTAGTGCGCGCGTTGATTGCGCTAAACGATCTTGAACAGGCAGAGGCGGTTCTCAATGGTGCGCCGGCAGAAATTGCGCAAACACCCGAGCTGGAAACGGCCTATGCGCAATTGGAATTGGCCAAACAGGCCGCCAACGCGGGTCCGATTGGTGACTTGCGCAGCAAAGTTGAAGAAAGCCCAGAAGATCATCAGGCCCGATTTGACCTTGCGCAAGCGCTTTATGCATCAGGCGCTGCCGAAGAGGCAGTTGGCGAATTATTAGAAATTTTCAGAAGAGACAGGGAATGGAATGAGGGTGCCGCCAAAACACAGTTATTTACTATTTTTGATGCGCTGAAACCCAATGATCCCATTGTTCTCAACGGGCGGAGAAAATTAAGCTCTTTGATATTTGCCTGAACGCTATGCGGAGCTACATCTGACGCATGGTAATGAATTTTGATCTTCCTGACACCATTGCGGTGTTCCCTCTTCCCGGTGCGCTTTTGCTGCCCCGTTCAAGATTGCCTTTGCACATTTTTGAGCCACGCTATTTGTCGATGATCGAGGATGTATTAAAAACCCCTGAGCGGTTAATTGGGATGATCCAAACAAGCGGTCAAAAAGGCGATGAACGGATGCAAGCTATTGGCTGTGCTGGCCGTTTAACCCAGTTTTCGGAAACAGAGGATGGTCGGTATATGATCACCCTCACCGGCGTCAGTCGCTATCGCATTCGGGGTGAAATTGAGGGGTTCACCCCGTACAGGCGTTTTGATGTCAGTTGGAATGGCTTTGAAGCAGATCGTGCCACCTGTGAGAAAGATCCGGGGTTTGACCGGTCTGCGTTTTTCAAAATACTCGCGCGGTATTTCAAGGCACGTGGATTGTCCACGGATTGGGATACGCTCAAGGATGCAGATGACGAGCTGTTGATTAATTCGCTCTCTATGCTTTTGGATTTTGAGGTAGAAGACAAGCAGGCGCTTCTTGAAGCGCCGTCTCTGGTCACACGACGAGAAACGATTGTCACCTTGATTGAATATAGCCTTCGGGGGGGAGACGGGGGAGACGTTTTGCAATGAGCGAGACGCAGAATAGTGGAGTGCATCGCAGGATGCTTGAAGCGATCGTGTGTCCTTTGACCCATGCGACGCTGGAATACTGCAAGGATGATCAGGAGCTAATTTGTCAAAAGGCGGGCCTTGCTTATCCGATACGCGACGGTATTCCGATAATGTTGATTGATGAAGCGCGTCGCTTGGATGATCGTTAATTCGTGCCTGCTGCCTGACATTTTTGTCGGGTCCAAGCATGTGGATCTGAGTATTTAGACAAAGAAAACGAAACATCTTTGCGCTGACCGGTCAGGTACCTTCTTGGGCTGATTTAAAGAAAATATGTGCGTAAATTGGCGATGAGACGTCAAGGGTCTCTTCTGAGATTTGGGACAGGGGCAGCGGTCGTCTAGCGCATCAGCTCGGGGAGCTCTCCGGACAATCCCGCGGCTTCGCGCATAAGATGCCTTTTGAGCCCCGGAAATTGGTTTACAATTCCGATGCCAAGGGCGCGCATATCCTGCAGAAATTGATTATGGTTTGAAAACAGCCGATTAAACCCGTCCAAGGCAAGGGGAAGCGCTGTGGCGTCAAAGCGGCGCCATTCCTGATAGCGGTTCAGAACCGCGGTGGATCCAAAGTCTTCGCCCCTTTGTTTTGCATCATGGATGATTTGGGTCAGGGCAGCGATATCGCGCAGACCAGCATTTAAACCCTGTCCTGCTATTGGGTGCATTCCATGAGCTGCGTCTCCTACAAGGGCAAGGCGATTTGCAACGAGGCTTTTGGCGATGCTCATCTCCAGAGGGAACGCGAAACGCTTTCCGGCAAGGCGGATATCGCCTAGAAAATCGCCAAATCGGGGGCGAAGAACATCCAGATATGCGTCGGCGTCCAGTCCCATGATGGTTTTTGCGTTGTCTTTCGTCTCGGTCCAGACAATTGAGGCACGGTTATTTTTGAGTGGCAGAATGGCGAGCGGGCCCGGAGGCATGAAATGCTGATAGGCAATCCCGCGATGTGGTTTTTCATGTTCCAAAGCGCACACGAGAGAGGTTTGCGCATAGTCCCAACCGCTATAGGTGATGCCTGCGGAGGAGGCCAAAGCGCTTTTGCGACCATCGGCAGCGATGACCAATTGTGCCGTCACCGTGGTCTTTTGCCCTTTCAAGATGAGGCCGCTGGATGCTTGTTCGGAGTTATGTTCAATAACTTCGGTTTCATCAAGATAGATGATCCGGTCCCTTTGTTTGAGATGTTCTTGCAGGAGTGGTCGTAAAATGCGGTCTTCGACCATATGGCCCATTGGCCCTTCTTCCAGATCATGATGATCAAAGTGAAGAAGAAACGGAGAGGGTGTTTCAGCAATCCCACCATTGCTGATCTTGATATCAAGAATGGGTTGAGCAGTCTGTTCAAGATGTTGCCAAAGGCCCAAAGCTTTCAGCATTCTGACGGAGGTATGTGCCATGGCGTAGGAGCGACCGTCAAAATCATCAAAGTTCTGAAGATGCGACGGTTGTGCATCAATAACACAGGCAGTAAACCCATGAGCTTCGGCGCAAATGGCCATCAGTGCACCTGAAAGCCCACCGCCGATAATCGCGATATCAGTTGTGATTGTCATAAACCCTCATATGATGTGCATATGTCGTTTGTCCATGTGCGCTGTTGCCGCTGAGGCGCTGAGCGCCAATTATCGCCAATAAAGGAAATGAAAATGAGCTCAATTCTGGAAATGTCGGCATCTGACTTGGGGCGTGCGATTGGTACGGGGACCTTGGATCCTGTAGAGATAGCTCAGGTCTATCTTCAGTCGATTGAAGAGCATCCCGAGGCCAAGCGGATCTATACGATGACCACGAAAAAACGCGCGCTTGCAGAGGCAGAAACGGCCTCAACCAGGGCGCGTTCCGGTCAAAGGTTGTCATTATTGGACGGGGTGCCGATAAGTTGGAAAGACCTTTTTGATACTGCAGGCTATGTGACAGAGGCAGGGAGTGACTTGCTCAAAGGGCGGGTGCCGCAAAAAGATGCCTTCTGCCTCAGAGAAGCAACAGCATTAGGTCTCGTTTGTCTGGGCAAAACTCATATGTCGGAATTGGCGTTTTCCGGTATTGGATTAAACCCCGTTAAAGAAACGCCGCCCTGTATCAATTTTCCCGATACGGTACCGGGAGGGTCTTCTTCGGGTGCAGGGGCATCGGTTGCCTTTGGTTTGGCGCCTGCGGCCATTGGATCTGATACGGGGGGGTCGGTGCGCATTCCTGCGGCATGGAATGACCTTGTTGGCTTAAAGACCACATCAGGGCTTATTTCCCTTGAGGGTGTAGTACCGCTTTGCGCATCATTTGATACTGTTGGGCCTTTGACCAAAACAGTTGAGGATGCGGCGCATATTTTTACTGCTCTCACAGGCCAAGGGGCGATGGACACTTCCAATGCCTCCGTTTCAGGGCGACGCTTGGCTGTTTTGAAAAGTGATCTTTTTGATGTCACGCGGGAGGAGCCCGGCAAAGCCTTTGAGGAAACCGTGAGAAAATTTGCAAAAGCGGGTGCCGAAATCACGGAAATAACAGTTGATTTTCTTAGTGATGCAAATGCAATTGGTGGGCCGCTTTTTGTGGGAGAAGCCTATGGCACATGGCAACGCGAAATTGAAGCAAATCCGGAAAAGATGTTTGCGCGTATCTGCGAAAGGTTTCGGCAGGGAAAAGATGTAAGTGCCGCTGATTTCGTGGCAGGCTGGCAGCAGCTTGAACGTTATAGAGCAGCGTTTAAATCTTTGATCCAGGGTTTTGATGCGGTGCTTTGCCCGACTGCGCCAATATTACCGCCCAAATTGGAAAAATTGTTCAGTGATGATGATTATTATGTCACAGAAAACCTGCTGTCATTGCGCTATACTCGGATCGCCAATTTAATGGGGACATGCGCTGTGACGTTGCCAACGGGACATCCCAGTTGTGGGGTAATGTTGCTTGCAGGCGCTTTTGAGGAAAAGCGGCTATTGCGGCTTGCACTGGGGGCGGAGCAGGCGCTGAAATAAGAGTAAAGTCCTTTTCGCCAAAAAAAATGTGGTTTTGAGACCAGATTTTCTAAAAATTGGGCGGTTTTGGTGGACGTGGCCTCTCTGATTGAGTAAACTTTTATCAAACGGGGCGTCATGATCCCGAAACTTGAGGCTAAAAAATGTTTCCTGAGCGGTTTTCAAACCTACCCGCTTATCCTTTTGCGCGTTTGCGCAACCTGCTGGACCCTATCCAGTCGGAGCATGTTGCTTTGACAATGACGATCGGTGAACCAACGCATGCCTTTCCCTCATGGATCATAGATATTATCGCGCAAAATGCTGTTGGATTTAACAGCTACCCTCCTAACGAGGGATCACCAGAATTGCGCGGTGCGATTTGCGATTGGGCAAAGCGCCGCTACGGATTGGATTTGGATGCAGATCGCAATGTCATCGTATTAAACGGAACGCGCGAAGGGCTGTACAATGCGGCGATGGCACTTTGTCCTGAAAAGAAAAATGGGGCGCAGCCGGTTATTTTAACGCCCAACCCGTTTTATCAAGTTTACATGTTTGCCGCACTTTCGGTCGGGGCACGTTCGGAATTCGTGCCAGCGACACGTGAGACCGGATTTTTGCCAGATTATACAGCCTTGCCGAGTGAGATTCTTAATCAGACGGCGCTCGCCTATATTTGTTCGCCCGCCAATCCACAGGGGGCCGTGGCAGAT
>VMBT01001262.1_pt1 | contig 13629 bp, 8 predicted proteins | sample 4404301 | NCBI WGS metagenome assembly VMBT01 (sample SAMN12238535, study PRJNA552566) | marine metagenome | isolation source: Coastal seawater | place: USA: coastal Georgia, Sapelo Island | collected 2008-08/2009-08
TGGCCCCGCAAGAAATTTGATGGGGCAAGCACTATTTCAAAGAATGCTCCGCTACCAGGAGAAAAACGCTTCCACTCAAGCTAGCGATCTGGCGCCCCGAATTTCGAAGTATCATCAAGAAGCTCTTCAACATAGCCTGACAGAAAAAGAATCACAAATTTCAAACTATCAGGCAGGTTACACCCTCTACCAAAACAAACAATTTAACGAAGCTCTCCCATTTTGGGAAAACTATCTTGAATCAGCAGAACCATCTAAAGAAACCGAGGATATTCGATACCGTGTAGCAACAATTCATCAAAGTCAGAAGAATTGGCTTCAGGCAGAACAACGCTATGGAGAATACGCGACCTCGAGATTGGATCTGCCTCCAGAAAATCGAGCTCAAGCCACATTTTGGTGGGGAGAGGTGGCTTTCCAACGCGCTGCAGAGCAACTGGAAGCAAGTTCGAACAGTGGCACTCTTGATCCGGCATTTGTCAAAGAAATTGTTCCCCGTTACGAAAAGTATCTTGCAACGAATGATAGCAACTATCGTCCACTTGCCGCCTTTCGGCTTGGTCAGCTATACCAGTCAATTGACCAACCTCAACAAGCGGTTACTGCTTACCAGCGATACCTGAAAACTAAAGATGACGCCTTTCAGCAAGAAGCCCATTATGAACTCGGAATGCTGTATGCCCGCCAAAACGAACCAAAGCTAGCTCTCGAACAGCTATTGCCATTACGAAGTCAGGAGCGTTACCGTCAGGAACCAGGCTTTTGGACAATGCTGGTTCAGCAATATGATGCTTTGGGCAATAAACCGAAGGCAGAACAAATTCTGCGAGATGCCTACAACAATGAATCGTTCCAAAGAAACACCCAGCTTCGTTTCCTACAAGAATTAGCCAATAGGCAGTATGACGAAAAACGCTGCCTTGAACTCCTCAGTGAACTGGCACCCATCTCGGATTCTTCTTCAATCCCCGAAGCTAAACGTTTGATTTGGCAGAGGGGATCGTGCTTTCTACAGGAAAAGCAATGGGGGTTGGCTAGAACGGACTTTGAAACATTGCTTGAAGATCCCGACTATCAGGAAAGTTCCTTTAGAGGAATGTTGGTTGCGAATCAACAAATGCAGGACACCTCTGCACAACTTGAACTATTTGAATGGGCTTCAAATCAGTCGACTTCTCTATTGCGAGATCAAGATTGGCAGACTTGGGTGGAGACACTTCGCATTGAAGAGGATTGGGTCGGACTTCAAAAAGCATATGTTAAGTGGGATCAGCAGCCCGAAAGCGCTGTTCGCAAAACTCTGAATCATCTCCTTCAATGGGCAGATGCAGAAAGGAGGATTGGAAATCCACAAACTGAAATAGCACTTCTAGAGCAAGCTCTTTATCTTCTTCCAGACAATGCCGAACCGCCAAGAGAACAATTGGTCCGCCGCCTTTCCGAGATCTACCTGGCTAGCAAGCAACCACAGAAAATCCCACCACTCTACAAAGTTCACCTGTTAGCTTTACTTCCAGAAAATTCACTGTTGTATCGAAACTATGCACTTCAACTTGGAGAGGTTCTAGCGATTGATCTTCAGCAACCTGACCAGGCGTTGCCATGGTTGGCAGAGGCCGATACTGGTAGCGACACCCCAAATGATCTGAGGGCTGCAGTTTTGCGAGCAAGTATTTATCAGAAAACTGGTCAGCCTTTGTTAGCACTTCCGATTTGGGAGCGTCTTGCGCAGCAGGAGGTAGAGCCGAGTTTGCGTTTTCAAGGAAGCTACCAGTCAGCCATTCATTATGATCAATTAAATGATGTCTCAGGAGCCCTTGTTCGCTATGAAAGAGTTCTAAACACATCTCCCACAGATCAAGAGCAGCAAGAACTGCTCGAAAACTCAAAACTTCGATTCAACGCCTTACGAAACCAACAATTTCGAGAAGACATTGTTCAGCTTCAGCAACAACAAGACTGGAGAGGAGTCGATAATCTCATTCGTCAAAACTGGGAAGGTGGTCTTGTTGAGGTCGATGATCGTTTGTTAAATGTCTGGGTTGGAGCGTTACAAAATCAAAAAGACTGGTCGGGCATACTAAACCTATACAATGAGCTACAACGAAAAGAATCCAACAAATTTGAAAGTGCAGCAGACTTGATCTGGCAGGCAGAGGCAAATGAGAGTCTGAATCGACCGAAAGAAGCCATCACTTTTTATGAGCGTGCTATCAAAAAGATGGCGGCTGGAGATGAACGGTTTGCAGCGATTTCTAATCGCTTAGCAGTTCTCTACGAAAATGGAGATGACTATCAGAAACAAATGAAAATTTATGAAGAGCTTTATGCCCAAGAGAAATCTCCAAAATTTCGTCAACAATATGCTCTGAAGGCTGGTTTAATTGGTTTGGATAAACTGCAAAACAAGAAGCTGGCATCAGAATGGTTACAACGTGCCGACTTAGGGGGTGTTGATGATACTGACCTTCGGGCTTCCATGTTGTTGATCGATATAGACCGTAAAGATAAAGATTTAGATAGTGCGTTGAATCGATTGAAAGATTTGGAAAGACGGACTGTGCCCTCGAACAGTAGCTTTTTCTGGCAAATTCCTTTCCAGTTGGGGGTTTTGCATCAGAATCGAAAAGAATGGAGTGCTTCAAGACCGTACTTAGAGCAGGTTGCTAATCAGCAGCAAGACTCTGACTTGGCAACCGATGCTCAGCAGATGTTGCGTTCAGTGGATTCTGTGATTGCCAAACAAGAACTACAAAGTTTGTTGAATGATGAAAATTGGAAGCAAGTGAGTAAGTTTATCTCTGAACAAGAGAGACTTGGAAATCTGCCTTTCAATAAAGAGATTTTTGGAATTTGGGTTCAAGCTGAGACCAAACAGCAAAACTGGTCAAAAGTTCTTGAGCTTTATGGGCGTCTACAAACAACCTTGCCTGAAGAAGCTGAAAAAGTAGATGCTCTTTTGGCTCAGGGTGAAGCTGCAGAAAAACTTGGTGGGTGGGTCAAAGCAAGAGCGTATTACGAGCAGGCACTTGCCAAATTACCCACAAAAGATAGCCAGAAAAGAATGTGGGTAATCGGCAGGTTGCAAAACGTTTTTGAGAGGGATCCTCGTGAGATCAAATCAGAATTTCCCAAACTGGTTGCATCAGAATTTGAGAAAATAAGTGATTTGGAGTCTAAAAAGCAACTCGCTGGCCTGATGCTCTATTGGGCACGTGAACAAAGTAAGGATTCGCAGTTAGAGCGAGAGTGGCTGCTTAAAATGGGGAACCTCAATGCGGGTGATACTTCTGTTCAGGCTAGATTGCGCTTAGCAGATCTTTTAAATCAGGAAGGAAATAAAGCTCAGGCCATACAGGTTTTGCAGCCAGCTACATCCTCTGATTTAAAGATTTCTTCCAAAAACTTTGTTCCAGTATATCTACGGTTGGGTGATTGGAATCAAGATAGAGAGAAATGGCCCGAAGCCTTAAAATACTACCAATCAGTTCAACGGGTTGATCCAAAAAATCTTGATCCTGAAGTTAAGACTTATGTGGACTCACAAGTTTTGGGACTGCGAAAATATCTTGGAACCCAAGAGTTAGCGAATGCAATTGACAAGAAAGATTGGCCACTAGTTAGCAAACTGACCAAGCAGGGTTTAAAAGATGGGACCCTCCAACCAGATGTGAATTTGTTACGCTCCTGGCTTGAGGCTGAGAAAGAGCAAAAGAGATGGTCAGAGGTATTGGCTGTTTATGATCAATTGGAAAGTACTGATCCCAACTCTGTCAAAACTATCTTTGACTACCAAGCCAGAGGTCAAGCAGCAGAATCTACAAAACAAGCCCAGAAGGCCCTTGAATTTTACTCGAAAGCCTACGAATTGGCTGAACCAAACGATAAGGTGAATTGGGCCCTATACATTGCAGATAGACAAAAGGACTCAAAAGAAAAAAATCGTTGGCAAAGCCTCGCTTATCAACAGACACCACCCGAAGCACAATTAAGCTTAGCTCAGAAATTAGCAAATCAAGCAGCTGAAAAGAAAGACTGGGCCAATGAAAAATTCTGGCTAGCTAAGCTAGATAAGGGTGGCAATTCTGAAGTTGAGATGCAGGCAATGTGGAGGCAGGTGGAACAAGCAAAAACAGAGAAAAATTCAAAAATCGAATTAGAAGCTCTCCAGAAAATTCTCATGCGTAAGCCGGCTGAAAATAGCTCATGGTTTACACTTGCGCACTATCGATTGGGACAATTGCACCTTCAATCCAAGCGGAATCAAGATGCGGCTCAATCATTTCTATTGGTAGCCCAGGCCGATTCTCCCAAAGAATATAATGAGCTGAAGCAGGCCGCCCTGCGACAATGGAAATCACTTCAGCAAATAGGTGTCACAGACAAGTTGATTGAGTTGGAGAAAAAAGCAGATTGGGCGGGTTTATCTTATTTGATTAGAAAGGAGCAACTGGCTGGCACTATCAAGCTTGATGAATCAAACTTTTCAATGCTTCTTCAGTCCGAAATTAAGCAGCAAAATTGGAAAGGTGTCTTGCGTGCCTATCAACTCTTAGAGCAAGAAGATAAGAAGCGTACGAATACTGCCGAAGCGCTTTTGATTCGAGCCCGGGCGACAAGACAACTCCAAGGTTGGCAGCCAGCTGCAGATCTATACAAGGCAGCAATAAACGCACAACCGAAAAACAGCCACAGCGAAAGACTAAAGTTGCTTGATGAGGCTAGACCAGCTTTTGAGGAAACGAAGCAGGTGAAAGAACTCGTAGGGCTTTATGAAAAAACCTGTCCGCAACTGAAATCCAAAGAAGCAAAGCAAGCTTGTGCAGAGGTCATTGTTTACTACGCACAGAATTCATTGAAGGATGATGCAAAAGCCCAGAAGTGGTTAGCAGAGTTGGACAAGGGAGGCAATAGTGATGCTGACCTTGCAGCTTTGATGGAGAAGTCGAATCAAGCTCGTAAGAAAGGAGATATTGCTAAAGCTTCTGAAACGCTGAAGGAGCTCTTGAAGCGAAAACCTGATCCGAATTCTGTTTATGCAGTTATTGCAAATTATCAGCTGGGAGCTGATCTTCAACAGTTGGAAAAGTGGTCTGAGGCTCGGAAATACTATGAGGCGGTTGTTAAAGCAAAATCAACAGATCAGAATAAAGAGTATCAGAAGCTTGCAACTCAACAAGTTGAACAGATTGATCAGTATCTTTTCGGGGTGCGCATCCAAAATTATATTGATCAGCAAGATTGGAAAAATGTTAGTAAAGAGCTTAAGCCTCTTCTGGAGAAACAAGGTGCTGAAGCCTCTGTCGATTGGGTAATACTTTGGCGCCAAGCTGAAATTGGACAGCAAAATTGGAAAGAGGCTTTAGCCACTTGGGATCTACAGCGCAAAGTAGATCCTGAAAGTGCAGAAACAGCTGAAGCTCTGATTCAGCAAGGCTCTTTGAAAGAGCAAATTGGTGATGATTCGGGTGCCCTGGTTTCCTATCGAAAGGTTCTTGAAAACGCTGCTGATCCGACTTTGGAAGCTCAGGCTGTGGGCCGCGTCTCGTCAATCTTGCAGCAACAAAGGAATTACACCGAACTTGTGGAGTTTTATTCACAAAGATATGAGAAATCTAAGGATCCACAGGTTAAGAAAAATTCTGCTTCTGAAATCGCGACATACTACGCTACTGTTTTAGAAAACCCTGAATCTGCAAGAATTTGGTGGGAAAAGGTAGATCAAGGGGGAGCAAGTCAGGAAGAAATAGCTGCAGTTTATGAGCTAGCCAAAATGGACGGATCAGTAGGCAAAACCGATAGTGCAATTCAGAGATTGGAGTCCTTGGTTGCCCGCCCCGTCCCAAAAAATACCCAATGGTTTGTCCTAGTACATTATCAATTAGCCGCTCTCTACCATACGCTTGAACAATTTCCTGACGCCCTTCAGCACTATCAGGAGGTTGCTGCGCATCCTGAAGTCAAAGGTTTAGAACAATACAGAGATCTTTCGAATAAAACGGCTTTGCAAATTGAGGCTTATCTTGCTCAATTGCAATAAAATTGGCTTTATCGGTTTTTTGAGAAAACACGATTAATCACCAACACGGGCCAAACTCCAACTAAGACGATCAATAAAGCAGCTGGGGAAGCCGCAGCAAGTTGTTCACTGGAAGCATATTGATAGACGTGGGTTGCTAAGGTCTCTACCCCGAAAGGCCTCAGAATTAGTGTTGCAGGGAGTTCTTTCATGACCTCAACAAACACAATCAGGCTTGCTGTCATTAAACTCGATTTCAGTAAAGGTAGATGAATAGAAACTAGCGTAAAGCGAAGCTCTTTTCCGAGAAGCCTTGGTAGCTTGTCCATCGCTTTTGGAATTGCCTGAAAGCCGCTATCAACTGAGCCGTATGCTACTGCGAGAAATCGAATCACGTATGCAGCAACCAAAGCAAAGGCTGTCCCGGAGAATAATAAACCGCTTGAAATCCCAAACCATTCCCTCATTAGAAGATCCATCGCATTGTCGATTGAACTCAGTGGCCAAAGAACTCCGAGCGCGAGAATTGTGCCCGGAAAAGCATAGCTGATCGACCCAAACTGAGCCAACCACTTTGTGCTAGACCCTCGCTGAAGCCTTACTCCAAAGCCAATTAATATTGCGAGCAAACAGGCAGCGCAAGATGCCATCAATGCAAGTGAAACTGTCTGTTGAACAATTACCCAAAGCTTCTGGATTTCCCAGGTGTTTTTGCTGAGGATTGATTTGCTGAAAAGAGTAATCACTGGGATTACGAATCCAATCGTAATTGGGACAGCACAGCTTAACCAAACCAAAAGAGTCATTTGCCAACTAAGCTCTTTTTTCTGCGAACTATTATCCAAAGGCTTTAAGGAGAATCTCTGGGTTCTACGGCTCCATCGTTCTGATCCGAGAAGGACAAAAACAAAAAAAAGAACAATTAGAGAAAGCTGAGAGGCAGCAGCCAGATCGTTCATATTAAGCCATAAATCAAATACACCCTTACTTAGGGTGTTGATCCCAAAAAAGCTCACTGTTCCATAGTCTGCAAGAACTTCCATCAGCACTAAAGAAGCCCCTACGATTATTGCTGGTCTTGCTAGTGGGATAGTTGCAGTCATTAGGACATGTGAAGTCGACTGTCCAAGCATTTTACCGATACGAAGTGTCTTCAGCGCATGGTTTAGGAAAGCTGTCCGCGCCAAAAAAAATATGTATGGGTACAGCACAAAACTGAAAAGAAATATGGCGCCACCAAGCGACCGAATCTCAGGAAACCAGTAATCCTGAGAACTTTTCCAAAGGAAGAAACTACGAAGTGAATTTTGCAATGGACCAGCATACTCCAAGAGGTCTGTCCAAACATAAGCCATTAGATAGGCAGGCATGGCTAAAGGTAGCGTCAATAAAGTACTGAGTAGAGTTTTCCCCTTGAAATCATAAGCAGATGTTACCCAAGCAGTACTGACTCCGATGATGGTTGCACCAATGACAGAGCCTATCATCAGCGAAAGAGTAGTCAGAATATATTTTGGTAAAACTGTATCGAATAAGTGTTTCCATAGATCGCCAGACTGACCAAGGCTAATGAATACGATTGATGCAATAGGAACTGATAAAAAGACTAGGATCAACAGACTGAGGTATTGCCAACCTTTTTCTGAATCTGAGACCTTGGTGCTTTTAAAAACAAAATTCAGTATTGCATTCTGTTGAATTACTAAGTCTTCTTTCACTCGTCGAATCCCACCTGATCTACCAAAATTGAAGCATCTCTTCGATACTGAATAAAATCAATGAGCGGTATTTTATCTGAGATGAAACCCTCATATGGTTTTAACAGTGGAGAAAGAGCTACTCCTTGTCGGACCGGAAACTCATAATTTACTTCGGCATAAATTTTTTGTGCTTCCTCACTGACTAAAAAACCCATTAGCTTGATCGCATCCTCTCGGTTTGGAGCATATTTTGTGAGCGCCATGCCACTGATATTTACATGGGTTCCACGATTTTCTTGATTAGGAAATAATAGTTTAACGCTCCTTGCCCACTCTTGCTGCTCTGGATCAGCCATCATTGCTCCAAAATAATAGCTATTCCCTAGAGAGATATCACACTGACCCTCATAGATCGCTTTCACTTGTGACCGATCATTACCTTGAGGTCTACGTGCCAAATTCTCTTTCACACCCTTCAGCCACAATCTGGCTTCCTCTTCTCCATGATGAGCAATCATTGAAGCGATCAAATCAATATTATAATCGTGCTTACCACTTCTTGAGCAGATCCGACGATTCCATTTTGATGTAGTCAACTCTTCGTAGGTTATGTCATTTTCTTGAATTCTCTCCTTAGATGCATAGATAAGCCGAGCCCGGATTGTTAAGCCAAACCAATTTCCCGCAGGATCCCTGAATGTCGAGGGGACCGCTGCTTCTAAAGTTGAATCCTGAATTGATTGAGTCAGGCCCAATTCTTTAGCTTCAACCAATCTTGTTGAATTAGAGGTCAGAAGTAAATCTGCAGGAGAATTCCTACCCTCCATCTGCAATTTTTGAATCAGGCCCTCTGCAGCAAAGATTGTGTTCACTTTTATCCCTGTCAGTGCTGTAAACTTTGCGAAGAGAGGTTCTACCAGAAAAGATTGTCTGTAGGAGTAAACATTGACCTCTGCAGAGGTGATTGCTGGGGTGAGAGCGAAAAGAGTGATGAACCAAATTATGAAGGATCTCATTAGAAACCAGAGAAAGAATTTTCAAATGATTGAACAGCTAGGCCCCACAATAACGAGTGAGATCAGCATCATCAAAAGAAATTATCCAAATAAATAAACAAATGCAAATAAATATTATTAGCATATGCTAAATTAAACTTTTAATTTAACTAGAGTCTAGATATTCGATCTTTCTTGTTTTTTTTTGCCCTAAGTGTATAAATTTTCTTGGACCTGCTGGATATCCAGCCATTTAAACGGAGTACTTCTCAATGAGTAGTTCTCTGACCACGCAGATTGCAAGAGCCCTCACGCCGTTTCAATCGTCCACCCCGCTGAATCGTCCCCTAAAACGCATCAGTTCCTGTGGAGTACGAGCTTCTGCTCGAGGGTTTAGAATAATCTGTTTTGGGGTGGTGTGTCTGGAGTTACTAGGCAAAGCCAAGTAGCGTTTCCCAACTCGTTTCGCTGGTTTTCTAAGGGAGGACTTACCGTACGGGAAAGGCAACAGACCGGGTTCCGATTGCAACAAGCTTTGGAGTTTGAGGGTAGTCGGTAAGGGGCAGGTGGGCTTGGCATTCCATGTGGGATGCTTCATGTTGAGGGATTCAGGCCTGGAGTCACTCAACAAATGGACGCAACAGGTCGTCTTTCGAGAGAAATAAACGTGAATATATACGTGGGAAATCTGGCTTATAGTGTCACCGAAGAACAATTGCGAGATGCTTTTGGGCAATTTGGTGAAGTAGACAAAGTCTCAATTATCATGGATCGCATGACCGGCCGTTCCAAAGGATTTGGTTTCGTGGAAATGCAGGAAGATTCTGAGGCCGAAGCTGCTATTCGGGGACTTAACGAGCAACCCATCAATGGACGCGCTGTCAGGGTAAACGAGGCTCGACCTCGTGAAGAGCGCCCAAGACGTCCAGCGCCACCGCGCTGAAACTCGCGGCTTGGAAGCCGCATCGCGATCCCCCTTTTACAGTGTATCGTCAAACTTTTGAAGATACACTGTCTCTTACTCCTGCCGATCTACCTCCTCCCAGTGAATTGTGAAGAAAAATGCTGTCCTCGTCAGGGATGTTATATTTGCTTGGCCGACATCAACGACCGCAATTCTAAAAATTGAAAATCTTAATATTCCTGAAAACAGCAAAACTCTGATTCAAGGTCCGAGTGGCTCTGGAAAAACAACACTCTTATCTCTGTTAGCAGGGATTCTATTACCCACTTCAGGTCAAGCGGTTGTTCTCAGTGAAGACCTGACGAGATTAAACAGCAAAAAAAGAGATGCCTTTCGAGTGGACCAAATTGGTTTTCTTTTCCAGCAGTTCAATCTGATCCCTTACCTCAATCTTATCGAAAATGTTCTTCTTCCCTGCAGATTCAGCAGAGTGCGCTACCAGAATGCAGGGAATACAGAATCTGGTTTGAAAAACGAGGCTTGCCGCTTACTCAATCTCCTTGGGCTGAAACCCGAAAAATTTTCTCATCTTGCAACTCAGAAACTAAGTGTAGGTCAACAACAGAGGGTTGCAGCCGCGAGAGCACTTATTGGAAATCCAAAACTGATTTTGGCAGATGAACCAACTTCAGCCCTTGACCCTGAAAATCGATTAGCATTTTTGGAACTGATCTTTAAGGAGTGCTCAAAAAACCAAACTACTTTGATCATGGTAAGCCACGATACTTCCCTATCGGCTCAATTTGATCAGGTCATTGATTTAGATGTTTTGAACCAAGCGAGGGGGGGTGATTTGAGCTTTGCAGAGAACTGAACATGCTGTTCAAATTAGCTTGGTTGAGCATCTTGAACAGAAGGAGCACAGCCTTTTTAACAATTTTTTCTATAGCCATCAGTGTTGCGCTTTTGCTCGGTATCGAACAACTTCGAAAGAGTATGCGCAATAGCTTTTTGCAGACAGTATCAGGAATTGATCTCGTAGTGGGAGCGCGAGGCGATGCAATTCCGATATTATTGTATTCGGTTTTCCGACTTGGTGAGGCAACGAACAACTTGCGATGGCAAAGTTATCTTGAATGGGCTGCAGATGAAAGGGTTGAGTGGACAATCCCTCTTTCTCTTGGAGATTCTCACAGAGGTTTCAGAGTTCTGGGAACAAATTCAGACTATTGGCGCCATTACAGGTACGGTAAAGATCGTAAACTAGAGCTCAAAACTGGAGAGTTTTTCGATGGTCTTTATGACGCGGTGATTGGATCTGTGGTTGCAGAGAAACTCAAATATCAGCTGAATCAGCAAATTGTCATTGCCCATGGAGCAGGCAGTGCGGCTCTGTTTGAACATGATGATCAGCCTTTCAGGATAGTGGGGATTCTAAAACCCACAGGAACCCCAGTCGACCAAACTATCCACGTAAGCTTGGAGGCGATTGAAGCAATTCACATTGGCTGGGAAGATGGATTTCCTTCAACACAAACGGGCAAACCTGCGACAATGAATATATCTGAACTTCAACCAAAGAGCATCACAGCATTTTTGGTCAGGCTTAGCTCCAGAATGCAAACTTTTCGAGTACAAGGAGAGATCAACTCTTTCGAAAAAGAACCGCTGTCCGCTATTTTGCCAGGAGTGACAATGCAAAAGCTTTGGCAAATTTTAGGGACTTTTGAAAGGACCTTGATGACTGTCAGCGCTTTGGTAGTTCTCTCAAGTTTGACAAGTTTGATCAGCCTTCTGCTAGCAACGATGAATGAACGCAGAAGAGAAATAGCCATCTTGCGTTCGGTAGGTGCGGGTCCTCAAAGAATTTTTGTGTTGCTTTGGATAGAGGCAACACTCCTTTGTTTTGTAGGAGGTTTGCTGGGTTTTGTGCTTCAATATGCGGGATTGATGGCGGTAGAACCAATGGTGAAAAATCAATTCGGCCTGCAGCTTTTTCTAGAGTGGCCAGGGAAGGAAGAATTTCTTTTCTTTCTCTTAATTATGTCTATTGGCATGATGTTAAGTCTTTTCCCAGCTTGGCGGGCCTATCGTATTTCATTACACGATGGTCTTCTTCCCAAAATATGAGTCAATTACTTCGAGTCAATTAGTCATGATATTGATGAGTTTCTTCAAGAGATGTTTGCTTATAGTTGTTTTGATTTTATCAATTGGAACGAGTTCGCAGGGTTTTGAATTGAAGAAACTACTTTTTGAGGGAGGGATTCAATTCGAGGAACCCGCTGTTGAGGTATCGTGGCGAGACCTAGTCCAATATGATTACAAGAAAAAAATTATTCCCCCAAGGCTTCAGGCAATTGAAGGACGCCTTATCCGAGTGCCAGGTTATGTGGTGCCACTGCTGGGCGATTTTGGAGGTGATTTTGAGAGTCTACAGGAATTTCTCCTGGTTCCTGTGTATGGCATGTGTATCCATGTTCCACCCCCACCACCAAATCAGGTGATTTACGTTAAAATGAATGAGCCAGTGGAGGTGGAAAAGTTGTTTGATGCGGTTTGGGTCACGGGTCAATTGCAAATTGATGTTAGTGAATTGCCGAATACGGAGAACCTGAACTATGCACCAGAAGGAGGATTCTCACTATCAGGTGTTAAAGTAGAGATTTATGAGCGTGATGCTAGTAATTGAGCTAGTTTTTCTAAAACTAATAGTTATTAGATAGAGAGTATTTGGAAAATATCCACGAGATGCATGTCGACATACGCTCAATTGAAAGCAGCGATCACCAGCAACTGATTGATTTGTGGCTAAAATGCGGGCTTGCTCGGTCTTGGAACAATCCTGAAAAAGATATCCAGCGCAAACTGCATGTACAGCCAGAACTCCTATTGGGTGCTTTCCAAGGTGACCAGTTAGTGGGTAGCATCATGGCCGGGTATGATGGTCATCGGGGATGGATGAATTACCTTGGAGTGTTACCCAACTTTCAACGTCAAGGGATAGGCAAAAAATTGGTTGAAGCGGCTGAGAATGGCCTTACAAAACTTGGCTGTCCAAAAGTGAATCTGCAGCTTCGTTGTTCAAATTTTGCTGCTCAGCATTTTTACAGAAAGATTGGATATGCAGAAGATGCTGCCCTGAGCTTCGGAAAACGGCTAGAGTTCGATTCAATAGAATCTCGAGATCAAGGCGGATCAGGAACTGGAGGTCTTGTCATTCGGAATATTCTGAAACCAGGCGACTTAGGAGGATTGATTCAATTATGGGGATGGAGTTGTTATCACGAATTCGGTTTTGAACCCTCAATGGAACTAAGAATTGCGCAAGATTTGACCGATTTTCTTTTAGGGAATGACCCTCGTCAGAAGTTTTGGATTGTGGAAAAAGAAGGCCAAATACGTGGAATGGTGGCTATTAAGTGGTCTTCTAAAATTTGTGCGGAAATGCGCTGGTTGTTGCTTCATCCAGACCAAAGAGGTCAAGGCCTTGGGCGTCAATTGGTCAGAGAAGTAATTGATTTTTTTCAGGCAGGAGGAGGAAGAGTACTGTCTGTGCGGACGCCCAAATCTACGTGTAGAGTTTTAAGATTTTATGAATCTCTAGGATTCAAAGAAAACGAGATACCTGAAATTTTAGGAGGCGAAATTCACAAAGAGTTTCAGAGCCTTGAATTGAGGCTATGATACTGATTATTTAAGTTTATCCAAAGATTTTTTCCAATTGATAGTTTTACCATTTCAATTTTGAACTCTCCGCATTTAATTCAATATATCCCTGCCCCTCTCCATTGATCCACTGCACTTGAACGGACTTCAATCCTAAAAACTCTTTGAAGAGTTTGAATTCAATGGTCCTTAATTTTTCAGGTTCACTGCAGATCATAAGATAATTTGCCTTGAACTCAGAGTGACTTTCCTTATTGGTGGAATCACCATCTGAATGGTCATGATGTTCTTCCTCATGATGTTCTTCCTCATGATGTTCTTCCTCATGATGTTCTTCCTCAT
>VMBT01001265.1_pt1 | contig 13606 bp, 14 predicted proteins | sample 4404301 | NCBI WGS metagenome assembly VMBT01 (sample SAMN12238535, study PRJNA552566) | marine metagenome | isolation source: Coastal seawater | place: USA: coastal Georgia, Sapelo Island | collected 2008-08/2009-08
AGCGGAAGCCCTTCCGGCTCAGGCCTGCATAGAAGTAGGCCAGGGACACCAGCAGCGCCAGGGCAACGGTGGTGTTGATATCAGCGGTCGGAGCACCAAGCTCGCCACTGGGCAGATGAATCAGCTTCCAGGGCACCAGAGCGCCGCCCCAGTTGCTCACAAAGATGAACAGGAAGAGGGTGCCGATGAACGGAAGCCAATCGCGATAGGCCTTCTCGCCGATCTGCTCGCGGGCCATGTCGCGGATGTAGTCCCAGAGGAACTCCAGAAGGTTCTGGACACCACGGGGATCGCGCTCCATCTTGCGCGTGCCCACCACGACAAAGGCGAGCAAGGCTCCGATCACAACCCAGGAGCTCAGAAACACCTGGCCGTGAATCTTGAGATTCCCCAGCTGCCAATAGAGGTGTTGACCCACCTCCAGTTCGGCAAAGGGAAGAACGAGTGGCAAGGAACCCATCGGGTCGACGTTCGGGGTCGCAAATGCGACGTTGAAAAGGTTTTTGGCGCTCAGCGATCTGTGAGTGCCTGAAGAATCACCGCGGGCTTGTAGAGCAGGAAACCAAGCAGAGCTGGTAACAACTCGAGCTGGGGCAGGCGAGCTGCAGCCAGAACAAGAACCACAGGGACGAGAAGCTGGAACTTGCCCACCTTCTTGGAACCGTTGCCGAGCTTCGCAACACTTCGGGCGAGAAGCCTGAGGTAGAGAGCGCCGGCGAGGCCACCGACCAGCAAGCTGCTGGCGATGTGAAGGTCGTAGATCAGGGCCGTGGCCGGGACCGCAATGGCGGACACCAGCAAGGTGGCGAGGATCAGGCGACGTTGAAGCCTCTCAAAGTCAGCCAGGTCAGGACTATCAGCGGGAACCGATTCGGTTTCAGCGACAGCAGAGGACCCAGAGGACTCTGTTTCCAGAGGGGGAGAAGGAACCGTCTCTTGGCTCGCCGTGTCATCCAGTGCGTCCAGCCCCTCGAGGTGAGAGTCCGGATCTGACTGGGGTGATGAAGCAGCCAACAAAGGCGCCTTTGCTCTGAAAAGGCGCGCGGAATCTATCACGCGCTGACGCCTGGTCCTGAGCGAAGCAGAAGAACGCGCTGCAGCTGCAGTTCCCTTGCGACAGAAGCGATCTGAGCCGTTGACCAGTCCAATGGGAGCTGACCCAGCGGAGTATCTGCGGGTGATTGCTCGAGCGCTTGCAACAGGCTGAAGCCCTCGGCACTCAGGTCCAGAGGTGCCATGTCGGAATCCAACAGGGCACGACCTGGCCAGCCCCAGAGACATGGGTTTCGGCAGCCCAGGGCCACCAGCAGATCACTGTCCTCATCCCAGCGCTGCTTCTGAACTGGACCCTTGCTCAAGAAAAACTCGAAGTGGCTGATGTCGGGATCCAGGTCCTCCACCAAACGCCACTGCGCTTCGGGTGGAAGAGCCTGAGCCCGCTCCAGCAATTCACCCTTGAGCAGCCGCGCGGGGTCCCAGACCTCCGGGTTGGAAAAGCCGGCAAAGTCCAGATCTGCGGACGCCACAAAGGCCATCAGGCGCTCGAGGTTGTAACTGGTCTCCTGCGGGTGGAGATACATGTCCGCGAAGTTCGCGTCGGCGGCGCAGTCGATCGCCCAGCGCTGCTCGTGATGGCGCCTCAACCTGTTGTGCTCAGGAAGCTCCGTGAAGAGCTGACGCCCCAACCGCAGTCCATCCGCTCCGGTCCCCACGCCCATCGCCGTCAGCGCCCGCTGGGTGCGATGAATCTCCCAGCGGCCACCGTCGGCATAGAGGAAGAGATGCAGCAAGGCGCCGGGCTTCAGCAACGCAGCCAGGGCCTTCAGCCCGGCCTCCGGTTGCCGGAGATGGTGCAAGACCCCGACGGAATTGATGTAGTCGAACGGCCCCTCTCCTGCCAGCTCAAGCAGGCTCCTGTTTTCGATCCGGACCTGGGCTCGGTCCAGGGCACCGGAGCGCCGGCAGCGCTCTCGCGCCACCTCCAAGGTCCCCGGCGAAATATCGACCGCGAGGATCTCTGCCCCCGGGTTGAGATGGGCGAGGTAGTCCGTGCTGACCCCCGTCCCGCAGCCCGCATCCAGAATCCTGAGGGGCTCAGTGCTCGAACGGGCCGCAGGCAAGGCACCGGTGCTGGCCGAGTAGGCAGCGTCAACGCACCAGCGCCAGTTGTATCCGGGCGGTGGGCCGTCTTGGAGGGGATCCCCGGGATAGGGGAAGCGGTCGTAAAAGTCGCTCACCACCGGGGTGGCGGCATCAGCAGGGGCCTGAGTCATGGGCTGGAAGCGGGTCAGAAGGTGGATCCGCTGAGGCCGAGCATTTCATGTCCCGGCCTTGCCGCTCGAGCAAACCCACAACGGGCTGCAAACATTTGTTCATGGCCTGCCAGGAGGCCAGAGGGCCAGCCGTAACGTGCCCAGGCCAGGTTCGCTTTCGTCCATGACTGTGACCGCCAGCAGCGGCAGCAGCAGGGTTGCTCCTCAGCGCTACGACACCCTGCCGCTCTCCAGCGTCCGTCAGGCGGAGCAGCAGGACCGCTTCCCGGATGGGGGCGAGCTCAGCAACCTCACGAACTTCTTCCAGAGCGGCCAGCTCCGGGTTGAGGCGGCCCGTCGCGTCTCGGCCAATGCCGAAGCCATCGTCGCTCGGGCGGCCAACCGGATCTTTGCGGGCGGCACCCCGCTCTCCTATCTCGATGCGCCTCTGAACCCAGTGGCGGCAGGGTCTCAGACCCCACTGGCGGCCGACCAAGCCGCGTTCCAGCGCTCCGTGCAGACCTTCGCTGGCGCCAGCGGCAGCACCAAGCGCGGCAATGCCTTCACCCGCCTCCTGGAGGGAGCCGGCGGTGACGCGGATGTCCGCGTGGTTCTGCCCACGGGCTTCAACCCGATCTCGGTGGCCATCTATGGCACCGAGCGGATGAAAAAGTCCATCCGCGACCTGGCCTGGTTCCTGCGCTACGTCGGTTACGCCGTCGTGGCTGGCGATCCGAGCATCCTGCGGGTCAACACCCGTGGTCTCCGCGATGTCCTGGAGAAGGGTTGTTCCCTGGCCGCCACCAACGTGGCCCTGCAGGAAATGCGTGCCGGTGCCGCTGAACTGCTGAAGGACCTGCCCGAAGCCCGTCAACTCCTGATCGAGAGCTTCAACGTCCTGCTCGAAGAGCTGGCCGTGCCAACCCCCTCGGCCCGCCAGCGCCTGGGCAGCCCCGAAAACCAGGGCCTGCAGCTGCCTGCGATCTACGCCCTGGCGGCCCAGGGCAAGGCCCAGCGCTTCATCATGAGGCCCGCCATGAGTGGCGGCCAGAAAGCAGAAGTGGTGCGGGCGGCCTACCGCCAGATCTTCGAGCGGGACATCGCCAAGGCCTACAGCCAGGTGCCCTGCCCCGTGGAAGCCACCCAGGTGCGCCAGGGCGACATCTCCATGCGGGAGTTCATCCGCTCCCTGGGCCACAGCAAGGAATACCAACAGCAGTTCTACGGCCGCTTCTCCAATAGCCGTGCCGTTGAGCTGGCCTTCCGCCACTTCCTGGGCCGGGGCATCAGCTCCCGCGAGGAATTCACCCGCTACTTCGACATCGTCAGCGCCCAGGGCCTCAAGGGCCTCGTGGATTCGCTGATCAACACCATGGAGTACGCCCAGGTGTTCGGCGAGGAGACCGTTCCCTACCTGCGGGACATCGGCGAGGAAGCACAGGAAAGCGCCGGCTGGGGATCCAACCGCAAGCTGTTCCGCTTCAGCGCTCCCTTTGAAGGCGCTCCCCAATACGTCACCCTCTACGCGAGCTACCGCCAGCCCTACGCCGATCAGCACCCCTATGGCGGCGGCAACGATCCTCTGGGCCTGAACTACGGCGCGATCTTCCCCTCGGGTACCGCCAATGTGTCGACCCGTCCGGCACCGCTGAGCTACGACACCCGCCGCATCCTGGTGGGCAATGGCATGCGCCAGCCGGGCCAGATGAACAGCCCGCAGTTCCGGGCATCGACCCCCCGCAAGGCAGGGCCGAAGCTGGTGAGGCTTCAGCAGATCGCCACCGGCGGCAACTCCGTTCCCCGTCGCGGCGGTCAACCCAGCATCCGCAACACCGAATCCAGCACGCAGGCTGTGATTCGCGCCGTCTATGTCCAGGTCCTGGGCAACACCGGCTACGCCGGCGAGCACAACACCGTCGAGGAAATCAAGCTCGAGAACGGTGACCTGAGCCTGCGTGAATTCATTCGCCAGGTGGCACGAAGCGAGGCCTTCCGCCGTCGCTATTGGAGTGGCCTCTACATCTGTAAGGCCATCGAGGTCATGCACCGCCGCCTGCTGGGCCGCCCCACCTTTGGCCGCTGGGAGATCGACAGCTACTTCGACGTGGCTGCCCGCAAGGGCTTCTACGGCGTGGTGGACGCCATGCTCAACAGCAGCGAGTACAGCGAGACCTTCGGCGAAGACACCGTTCCCTATGAGCGGTTCATTACCCCGAACGACCTCAACACCCGTCGCGTGCCCTCGCTGAAGCGCGCCTTCAACGCAGCGGCTTACGCCGACATCACCCCACGGATTCGCCCTGAGGTCACCCCCCCAAGCGATTTCCGCGACAGCAGTTCGCTGACCCCCCGCAACCTCAAGGGCCGCACCAGCGTCGTGCGTGGCGGCTGGAGCGCCACCCTGACCGGTGGAGAGCAGCTGGCTCCAGCACCGTCCAAGCGCTCCGGCCCCGATTCCGTCCAGACCAAGCCCTCGCCCGAGCGCAAGTGGAGCGCTCCCCGCTGGCAACCCGGTGGCGGCGCAGCTCCCACCTGGAGCGCGGCAGGGATCACCAGCTTTGCCCCGGCCCCCTCTGCAGCCGCGGCGGTCCCCGCCCGCAGCAGCTTCGGCAGTGGCTGGAATGCCGCTGTGTCGACTGGCGGAGCTGGCGCTAACGCCGAGCAGCCCCGGGCTGCCATGGCCAAGGCCCTGAAGCCTGGAACCCTGCAAGGTTTCGGAAAGCGCAAGAGCCTCGGCACCGCCGTGAAGCTCTCCATGGATCCCAGCAGCGCTGAAGTCACGCAGGTGATCGAGGCGGTCTATCGCCAGCTGCTCGGTCGCCAGCCCCTGGCTTCAGAACAACTGGGGGATGCCGAATCCCAGCTCCGTCAAGGTCGCCTGTGCGTCGCCGAGTTTGTCGCTCGGGTTGCAGGCTGTGACCTGTTCGTCAGCCGACTGAACCGGATGGCACCGTTCAAGGCCGCCGCCGCCGCCCATATCGCCCTGTTGGGTCGGGCAGCGCAGGCCGATGAAACGAGCGCCTTCCTCAACACCCGTTGTGTTGAGGGCATGCGCACCGCCATCGACGGCGTTCTGAACAATCCGGCCTACGCCGAGAACTTCGGTCGCGACACCGTTCCCTACCTCAAGGGCATGGGCACCAGCAACGGGATCCCCCTGAGCACGGTCAACCGCACAGCCGCCCTCTACGGCGGCAATGCCGCACTCAATCCAGTGGGGCGCTGAGAAGTCCAGCCTCAGATCCAGACCCTGTCCACCTCGCCGGCTCTAACGAGCCGGCTTTTTAATGGGCATTCTTAACAATGAAGCGAAAAAGATTGAGACAAAGATAAATATTCAGTGGAGCCATGAAGCAAATCTGGCTGTTAGCAACCGCCGCAGCCTGAACGTAGTCTTCGATCAAGAGAAACCCAGTGCCGGCAAGGGTTTCAAGCAAAAATAATCGCCGTGAAGAACTGTTACCGGGACTCAGGACGGCGCGGGGCGTTGCCACAGAATGATTCGGCGCACAGCTCAGCTGTCGCTCCTTCAGCTCGCGTCGACGCAGGTCACTGCATCGCTCAAGGCTGGAGACTCCCCCTTACCCACCGGATATCGGTCACCGTTCAGGCGACCGCTTGTTTCGAGGCAGAACTGCATGAGCATCGTCTCCAACTCGATCATCAACGCGGACGCCGAAGCCCGCTACCTCAGCCCTGGCGAACTCGACCAGATCAAGGCTTTCGTGAGCGGCGGTCAGCGCCGTCTTCGCGTCGCCCAGGTCCTGAGCGAGAGCCGTGAGCGCATCGTCAAGACCGCTGGCGGCGCCCTCTTCCAGAAGCGTCCCGACGTCATCTCCCCCGGCGGCAACGCCTACGGCGAAGAGATGACCGCCTCCTGCCTGCGGGACATGGACTACTACCTGCGCCTGGTGACCTACGGGATCATCGCCGGCGATGTCACCCCGATCGAGGAGATCGGCATCATCGGCGCCAAGGAGATGTATCGCTCCCTCGGCACTCCCCTCGAAGCCATGGCTGAAGCCGTGCGCGAGATGAAGAACGCCGCCATGGGCCTGCTCACCGGTGCTGATGCCGAAGAGGCTGGCTTCTACTTCGACTACGTCGTCGGCGCCCTCTCCTGAGGTTGCTCTCTCTCTGATCCCCGCCTCTTCGAACAGGTTCCATGCAAGACGCAATCACCAACGTCATCAACCAGGCCGACGTTCAGGGTCTGTACCTGGACAGCTCCTCCATGGGGCGCCTGGAGCAGTACTTCGCCAGCGGTGAGCTGCGCGTTCGTGCCGCTGCAACCATCAGCGCCAACGCTTCCGCGATCATCAAGGAAGCTGTGGCCAAGTCGCTGCTGTACTCGGACATCACCCGTCCCGGCGGCAACATGTACACCTGCCGTCGCTATGCAGCCTGCATCCGCGACCTCGACTACTACCTGCGCTACGCCACCTACGCCATGCTGGCCGGTGACACCTCGATCCTCGACGAGCGCGTTCTGAACGGCCTCAAGGAGACCTACAACTCCCTGGGTGTGCCCATCGGCGCCACCGTTCAGTCCATCCAGGCCATGAAGGAAGTGACCGCTTCCCTGGTGGGTCCTGACGCAGGCCGTGAAATGGGCGTGTACTTCGACTACATCAGCTCCGGCCTGGGTAACTGATCCCTGCCTTCGGCAAACCTGAGGATCAATCCATGCGCCTCTTCAAAATCACAGCTTGCATTCCCTGCCCGGAGAAGACCCGTTCCCAGCGCGAGCTGCAGAACACCTTCTTCACCAAGTGGGTGCCCTATGAAAGCTGGTTCGCTGAACAGCAGCGGATCATGAAGCAAGGGGGCAAAATCCTGAAAGTTGAACTCGTTGCTGGTCGCCGTCAGGTGAACCTGGGCAACTGATTCCTTCAGGCCGAAACCTTCTTCAAAAGCCCGGCAGTGCCGGGCTTTTTTATTGGCAAGCGCCAGAGAAATACGGGATAGTCAGTGTCTGATTTCCGCACCCCCTTGCCCGCTAAGCGACCGTGGCTCCCCGTGCCGTTTGAGCACTGGCCCGCAGAGGCACGCTTGCTCCTCGGGATGATCGCGATCTGGTGCCTCCTGGGCCTGGCCGTCCTGGGATCCGCCAGTTGGTGGGTCGCCGCCCGGGAGATGGGGGATGCCAGCTACTACCTCAAGCGCCAGGCCATCTGGATGCTGGTGAGCTGGGGCCTGCTCTATGCCGGCATCAGCATCAACCTCAGGCGCTGGCTGCGCATGGCCGGTCCAGCCCTACTGGCCGGAAGCGTTCTCGTCGCCCTCACCCTGGTGATCGGCAGCACGGTGAATGGCGCCAGCCGTTGGCTGGTGATCGGCCCGATTCAGATCCAGCCGACCGAACTGATCAAGCCCTTTCTCGTCCTCCAGGGAGCTGCCCTGTTCTCCCATTGGAGACGGATTTCCATCGATCAAAAGGTGCTCTGGCTCGGGGTCTTTGTGGTGACCCTGGGACTGATCCTCAAACAGCCAAACCTGAGTACCGCCTCCCTCTGCGGGATCCTGCTCTGGCTGATGGCACTGGGGTCAGGCCTGCCGCTTTGGGCCATGCTCGGCACCGCCGGCGCTGGCCTGGCGGTGGCGGTTGGAAGCATCTCGATCAACGAATACCAGCGCATTCGCGTCACCTCCTTCCTCAACCCTTGGAAAGATGCCCAGGGGGATGGCTATCAGCTGGTTCAGAGCCTCTTGGCCATCGGCTCCGGTGGTCTCTGGGGTGAGGGCTATGGCCTGTCCACACAGAAGCTGCAGTACCTCCCGATCCAAACCACCGACTTCATCTTCGCGGTCTTCGCTGAGGAGTTCGGCTACGTCGGATCCCTGCTGCTGCTGGTCTTCCTGCTGCTCTTTGGCTTTGTCGGCCTGCGCATTGCCCTGAGCTGCAGAAGCAACCAACAGCGGCTGGTGGCCATCGGCTGCACCACCCTGCTGGTGGGCCAGTCAATCCTGAACATTGCCGTGGCCAGTGGTGCCATGCCCACCACGGGATTACCGCTGCCGATGATCAGCTACGGGGGCAACTCCCTCCTCTCCAGCCTGCTCACCGCAGGCCTCCTGCTGCGCTGCTCCCTGGAGGGGGCCGGCCTGGAGCCCGGCAAGCCCCACCGCAACCGCCGGATCCAAGCCAAGCGGCAGAGCATGCCGATAGGCTGACCCCTCGCGCTGCGTACCGTTTGATGCTGGCTCAGGCCCTAGCGGATTGGGCCCGCAGTGGTGAGCAGCTGCTGAGCAGTTCCCTGGCCCATCCAGGGCCCCTGACCGTGGGGCTGGTGTTTGCTGGCGGTTTGATCACCAGCCTGGGCCCCTGCTCCCTCTCGCTGCTGCCTGTGACGCTGGCTTACCTGGCGGGATTTGACCGCGGTGGCCAGCGGCCCTGGGCCCGCAGCCTCAGTTTTTGCAGCGGCATCGTCGGCTCCCTGGTTCTCCTGGGCCTGGGCAGCGGCGCCCTAGGCCGCATCTATGGCCAGGTTCCTGGTGTTGTGCCGACCCTGGTGGCCCTGCTGGCGGTCGTGATGGGTCTGAATCTGCTGGGCCTGGTGCCCCTGCAGCTGCCGGCGGGGCCCGATCCGGAGCAGTGGCGGCAGCGGGTGCCACCCGCCCTGGCCCCACTGGCCGCAGGCCTGGCCTTTGGCCTGGCGGCCTCCCCCTGCACCACCCCTGTGCTGGCGGTCCTGCTGGCCTGGATCGCCCAGTCCGGGACCCCCCTGACCGGCGCCCTGCTGCTGACCGCCTTCGCCGCTGGGCAGGTGATGCCTCTGCTGCTGGCGGGCACCGCTGCGGCCTGGGCTCCCCGACTCCTGGCCCTGCGCTCCCTCGGGCAATGGGTACCGCCCATCAGCGGGGCCGTGCTGCTGCTGACCGGCTGCCTGACCCTGCTGGCCCGCTGGACCTAACCCCAGCTTTCCTTCCACCCCACCGATGAAGCGACTGATCGCCTGGATCTCTGACCTGCGGGTGGCCATTGGCCTGTTGATCCTGATCGCCGCGGCCAGCGGACTGGGGACCTTTGTGCCGCAGAAGGAAGCCGCCGCGCTGTACCACCGTGTCTATGACCCAGAACCCTGGCTGGGACTGCTCAATGGTGACGCGATCCTCTCGCTGCAGCTGGATCATGTGTATTCGAGCAGCTGGTTCCTCGCCCTGCTGGCCTGGCTCGGGCTCGCCCTGATCCTCTGCAGCTGGCGTCGCCAGTGGCCGGCCCTACAGGCCGCCCTGCGCTGGATCGACTACCAAACCCCCCGTCAGCTCAGCAAGCTCACCCTGGCGGAGACCATCGCCGTTCCCGACCCCAAGGCCAGCCTGACGCGGCTTGAGACCTTGCTTCAGAGCCGTGGCTGGGAACTCCAACCCCAGGGGGATCGCCTGGCGGCCCGCAAAGGCGTATTGGGACGGGTCGGCCCACTGCTTGTTCACGCCGGTCTGGTGGTCCTGATGGTGGGGGCCGCCTGGGGATCCCTCGGCGGCCAACGTCTGGAGCGGTTTCTCGCCCCTGGCAACGAGCTGGAGCTGCTGAACAGCCGCGGTGAAACCCAGGTCAGCGTCAGCTTGGAGCGCTTCGGCGTGGAGCGGGACCCGGCGGGACGTCCGGAACAATTCCGCTCCCAGTTGACCTTGACCCCAAGCCAAGGCCAGGAGGTCTCCCAGGCGGAGATCAGCGTCAACCATCCGCTGCGTTACCGCGGCATGACCCTGTATCAGGCGGACTGGGCCCTCTCCGCCATCAAGGTGCAACTCGGGAAGAGCCCAATCCTGGAGCTGCCGCTTCAAAGCTTTCCCCAGCTCGGAGAACAGGTCTGGGGGATCGTCCTACCCACCCGGCCCGATGGCAGCAACCCGGTGCTTCTGGCTCTCTCCAGTGAGGAAGGTCCGGTGACGGCCTACTCCGCCGACGCTGAAATCCTGGCCACCCTGATCCCCGGGGGGGACGCCGCTGAGGTCGAGGGAATTCCGCTGCGGGTGGCCGGTGTGGTCCCAGCCAGCGGCATCCTGCTCAAACGGGACCCCGGGGTGCCCCTGGTCTACGGCGGATTTGCCATCGCCCTGGCCGGCGGTGCCCTCAGCCTGATCGCGACCCGTCAGATCTGGGCGATCGCCGAGGCCGGTGGCCAGAAGCTCCACGTTGCCGGTCTCTGCAACCGCAACCTGACGGCCCTGGCCAATGAATTGCCGCTGCTGATCGCGGAGGTTCAGCAGGGCTGACGGGTGCCGTGGCAGGCCCGAATCACCGTGTGGACATTGCCGCGGGGATTGAAATCGGCCTCCAGTTGCATCCAGACCGGAGCGCAGGCCGCGACGAAGTCATCGAGGATGCGGTTGGTCACCTCCTCATGGGAGATCGACTGATCGCGGTAGCTGTTGACGTAGAGCTTGATCGCCTTGAGCTCCATCACCCGGGGACCGGGTTGATAGATCAGGCGCAGGGTGGCGAAATCGGGGTAACCCGAGAACGGGCACTTGCAGGTGAATTCCGGCAGGGTGATCGACACCTCGTAGGGGCGCTCAGGCCGGGGGTTGTCGAAACAGATCAGCTCCGCCTCGGCAATGGCGCGCTCTCCGTAGAGGGGAGTACGGGTTGTTGCGGTCGCAGTCATCCAAGCGCTCGTCCTGACTTCGGATGCTACGCATCGCGGCCCTTCAACCAAGGCGGTATCAACGGTCACATCACCCGCCGAAAGACTGCGCCCTAATGGCTTCAGAAGGTCCGCAAAGACCTTTCCTCGCCGGATTTTCCTGAGAGAATTCCCCCATCTCCAGCCCTGAGCCATGAAAAAAATCGAGGCCATCATTCGCCCCTTCAAGCTCGAAGACGTGAAGCTGGCCCTGGTCAACGCCGGCATCGTCGGCATGACCGTCAGCGAGGTTCGCGGCTTTGGTCGCCAGAAGGGCCAAGTCGAGCGCTACCGCGGTTCTGAGTTCACCGTGGAGTTCCTGCAGAAGCTCAAGCTGGAAATCGTGGTGGATGACGCCCGCGTCGACACCGTGGTGAATGCCATCCAAGAAGCCGCCCGCACCGGCGAGATCGGCGACGGCAAGATCTTCATCAGCCCCGTGGAGTCTGTGGTCCGGATCCGCACCGGCGACAAGGACAACAGCGCGATCTGAGCTAGCTGGCCAAGGTCAGCTCCACCAACCTCCGAATGTGTTCCTCTGTGGGGGGCACTTCGGAGGTTTTCTCTTGCTCGCTCCAGTCCCCTGAACGCAACCAGAGCAGATATTCGTGGTTGCCCGCGGGCCCGGTAATCGGAGACGCCACCACCCCACAAGCGCGCCAGCCCTCGCGCTCCGCCGCAGCGATCACCCCCGCAATGGCGTCGGCATGGGCCAGGGGGTCTCGCACCACTCCCCCTTTACCGACCCGCTCTTTCCCGACCTCAAACTGAGGTTTGACCAACAGCACCGCCTCGCGGCGCTCGCCCTTGAGCAGGCGGCCCAAGGCCGGCAGCACCAAGCCCAAGCGAATAAACGAGACGTCCGCCACGGCCAGATCAGGCCAGGGGTCTTCGCTGCCATAGAGATCCTCCGGCTGCAGGTGGCGCAGGTTGGTGCGCTCCTTCAGCACCAGGCGCTCGTCGGTGCGCAGGCTCCAGGCTGTTTGGCCGTAGCCCACATCCACGCCATAGACCCGGGATGCCCCGTGCTGCAGCAGGCAATCGGTGAAGCCACCGGTGGAGATCCCACCATCCAGGCAGACGCGCTGATCCAGGCCTAAGGGGAAGGCCTCAACGGCCGCCATCAGCTTCTCGCCACCCCGGGAGACAAACCGTTGGGGCTGCTCCACCTGCAGCTCCAGCTCCGGCAGCACCTCAAGTCCAGGCTTATCCAGGATGCGATCACCGCTGCGGACCTTGCCGGCACGGATCAACTGCTGCGCCTGCTGACGGGAGCTGACCAGACCCAGCTCCACCAGCTGCAGATCCAAGCGTCGCTTTCGACCCATCGGGCAGCGGCCCAGCACCTCTGCATCGTGCCGTACGCCCGTTTAATCACAAAGCTCGAAGCGAAACCGAATAAAAACCGGTGCTGAATGGGTTTCCCTGGGAACACTCCTGAGGATGTTCCAAACCAAGGGGTACCACTGTGGCCCGCACTCCCAAACCCCACAGCGCGAAGGTGGTTGAACTGCTCCAACCCGGCAGCTTCGTGAAGCTGCGCAATCAGCCATCGGACCTGCCCCCCTTCCAAGTGCTGCGCTGCCGTGGAGGGCGCTGCTGGGTTCAACAACAGGCTTGGGGCCCACTGGTGCAGTGGGAGGTGGAGCACCACAAGCTCACCAGCGTCGCCTAGGGCCCCGAAAGGCCATTCCATACATTGGTCTTGATGTGAGCCAGGCGCGGCCTTGATCGAGCGTTACACCCTGCCCGAGATGGGCGCTATCTGGAGCGAGCAGGCCAAGTTCCAGAGCTGGCTGGACGTGGAGATTGCAGCCACCGAGGCCAACTGCGAACTGGGACGCGTCCCGGCTGAGGCCGTCGCGACGATCAAAGAGAAAGCCAGCTTCAGCGTCGAGCGGATCCTCGAGATCGAAGCCGAGGTCCGTCACGACGTCATCGCCTTTCTGACCAACGTCAACGAGCACGTGGGTGACGCCGGTCGCCACATCCACGTGGGCATGACCAGCTCCGATGTCCTCGACACCGGTGTGGCCCTGCAGATGAAGGCCTCCGTCAAGCTGCTGCGCCAGGAGCTGGACTTGCTCGCGGACGCCCTGCGGGCCCTCGCGCGCGAGCACAAGGCCACGGTGATGATCGGCCGCTCCCACGCCATCCACGGTGAACCCATCACCTTCGGCTTCAAGGTGGCTGGCTGGCTCGCCGAGGTGGTGCGCAACCAGCAGCGCCTGGAGCACCTGGAAACCGCCGTCAGCGTCGGCCAGATCTCCGGTGCCATGGGCACCTACGCCAACACCGACCCCCGGGTCGAGGAGATCGCCTGCGCCAAGCTCGGCCTGGTGCCCGACACCGCCAGCACCCAGGTGATCTCCCGCGATCGCCACGCGGAGTACATCCAGACCCTGGCCCTGGTGGGTGCCGCCCTCGAGCGCTTCTCCACCGAGATCCGCAACCTGCAGCGCACCGACGTCCTGGAGGTCGAGGAGAACTTCGCCAAGGGGCAGAAGGGCAGCTCCGCCATGCCCCACAAGCGCAACCCCATCCGCAGCGAACGGATCAGTGGCCTGGCCCGGGTGCTGCGCAGCTACGTCGTGGCAGCGCTGGAGAACTGCGCCCTCTGGCACGAGCGGGACATCAGCCACAGCTCCGTGGAGCGCATGATGCTGCCCGACTGCTCGGTCACCCTCCACTTCATGCTGCGGGAGATGACCTCCGTGGTGAAGG
>VMBT01001267.1_pt1 | contig 13599 bp, 12 predicted proteins | sample 4404301 | NCBI WGS metagenome assembly VMBT01 (sample SAMN12238535, study PRJNA552566) | marine metagenome | isolation source: Coastal seawater | place: USA: coastal Georgia, Sapelo Island | collected 2008-08/2009-08
TTGCAATTGCAGCAGCTGCATGATCTTGAGTTGAAAAAATATTACATGAAGACCAACGAACTTCAGCGCCTAATGCAACTAAAGTTTCGATTAGTACTGCAGTTTGAATTGTCATATGAAGACATCCTATAATTCTTGCACCCTTTAATGGTTTTTCTTTAGAATACTCTTCTCTTAAAGCCATTAAACCAGGCATTTCACTTTCAGCTATTGATATTTCTTTTCTACCAAATTCAGCTTGAGCAATGTCTTTTACTTTATAATCTTCCATGGCAAGCTTTATACAGCTAAGTATTTATTTATCAAGAAATGATTAAACATTGGGAAATCTTATCTCTATCATTGCTCCTTCTTTATCAATACGATTAGATGCTACAATTTCACCATCGTGGAGTTCAACCAAGTTTTTTACTATATTTAAACCTAAGCCTGAATGTTCTCCAAATTTTTCAGGTCTATTACTATAAAATCTTTTAAATATTCTTGATGTGTCTTTTTCTTTAAATCCTTGTCCTTCATCAATAATTTTGATTGATATTTGATTTTTTCCATTAACAGAAACATCAACAAAAACATTAGCACCGTCTTTACTAAATGATATTGAATTATCTAATAAATTTGCAACTATTTGTTCAATTCTATTTTCTATACCATTTATTAAATATTTATCTTTTCCATCATTTTTATATTCAATTTTAATTCCTTTTTTCACTTGATGAATATTATTATAATCATCAACAACAGATTGAATGATAGGTTCAATATCAATTTTTTTCATTTTTTCTTTACTTAAAGCAACTTCATCCTTTAACATTTGTGAATAATCAGTAATCAATCTTTCTATTCTTTGTACGTCGTGACTAAGTATATTTAATAATTTATTTCTTTGTTCGTTATCATTTGTATCTTGTAAAATTTCTGATGCACTTTTTAAAGATGCTAATGGATTTCTAATTTCATGAACTAAATCTGTCGAAAAGTTTTCTGCATGTGTAACTCTATTTTGAAGCTCATTTGTCATATCCTCTAAAGAATTAGATAAAAGTCCTAATTCGTCATTTCTTTTTTTTAAATTTTCAATACCTGGTTTAACTTGACTTTTTTCTTTGATACGAATTGTATATCCAACGAGATTTTGTATTGGTTTAATAAAATATCTGCTTAAAACAAAAGAAAAAATTAATATTACAAATCCTACAGATATAGCTGTTCTTATTACAAATGCTTTTCTCTCATCTATCGCTGTCTTTATTTCATTAGCATTTTCTGTAATAGCTACATAACCAAGATTAATTTCATTCTTTGTAACATTCTTAATTGTTGTTACATTAAATTGATTAAAATCTTCTTGCGTAAATGTGTAAGGAGCTCCTAAATTTTCAGAACTAGAATAATTTTTTAATATATCTTTGAATGAAACAGGTTTTTTTTCATCAATTTTTATATTTTTTTCCTCAATAGTTTTTTCTATTTCCTCATTATCTAAACTTTCAAATTCAATTTTATCAAGTCTTGTAGAGAATGATCTTGGATCAAGATCTAAAGTATCAGTGTCTCCAATAAGGTTAAGTTGATCATCAAAAAATATTACTCTATCTAAATTTTGAAAAATAAACCTTGTAGAAAATAAAAATCTTCTAATATCGTCAGATTGGAATTTTACATCTAGCCTTAAAATATTATCAATAGTGTTGTTAATAATGTTTGTGTGATTTTGAGATTTTTTTTTTATTAAACTTGGTTGAATATTATTTAGATATATAAATGTAAATAGCCCAATAATTGTGAAAATTACAAAATTTATAAATAAAAATTTTTTTAATATAGAAAGAGTTTTTAAGTATTTACTAAACATTAGCTAACATTCCATCTATATCCACTACCATACCTAGTTTCAATAGCTGAAAAATCAGGATCTACTTTTTTAAATTTTTTTCTAATTCGTTTTACGTGACTATCAATAGTTCTATCCTCAATATCTGTATCTTCTCGGTAAGCTATATCCATAAGCTGAGCTCTTTCTTTAATTATACCAGGCCTCTTTGCTAATTCTTTAACGATTAAAAACTCAGTTGTTGTCAATTTATCAGGCAGCTGTTTTCCATTCCATTCACACTCGAGTTGTGATGGATCTAATTTTAATCTTCCATGAGATATCAGGCTTTTATTTTCCTCTAGAATATTATTTGAATCTTTTTTTCTTAACTGCACTCTAATTCTTTCAATCAAAACTTTTATAGAAAAACCTCCTGATTTTTTTACAAAATCATCTGCACCCAGCTTTAGACCTAACAACTCATCAATTTCATCATCTTTAGATGTTAAAAAAATTACTGGTAAGGAAGTTTTTTTTCGAAGTTTTTTTAGTAATTCTTCTCCATCCATCTTAGGCATCTTTATATCTATGACTGCTAAGTCAGGTGGCATTCTGGTTAAACCGATTAATGCACTTTCACCATCAATGTATGTTTGAACTTTAAAACCCTCTTTTTCTAATGCGATACTTAAACTTGTTAAAATATTTCTATCGTCATCTATCAAGGCTATTGTTTGTTTTTGCATAAAGTAGTTTAAAAATACTAAATTGTCCTAATTTGGGCAATGTTATAAATTTAATGTAACATACCCCAATTATCTCCAACATTAATATCAACTGTTAAAGGAGTTGAAAAAGAATGATAATCACTCTGAGCTACACTGGTCATTTCTTTCTCAATTAATTTAATCATTACTTTTTCATCTTTTTTTGGAATTTCAAAAATTAATTCATCATGAATTTGCAAGAGCATTTTTGAATTAGAATTTTTTTCCTCTGATAATTTCTTATCCAATCTTATCATAGCTAATCTCATTACTTCAGAAGCAGAACCTTGGATGGGAGCATTAATTGCAGCACGTTCTTGAAAATTTCTTACATTAAAATTTTTGTCATTTATTCCATTAAAGTGAGACCTTCTTCCAAAAATATTATTGACATATCCACTTTTCCTACAAAATTTAATTGTATTATCCATATAAACTTTAATTTCTGGAAACTTAGCAAAATATGAATTCAAAAATTCCTCTGCTTCATAATTAGAAACATTTATTTGCTTAGCTAATCCATATTGCGAAATTCCATAAATAATTCCAAAATTAATAGCCTTAGCCTTTCGTCTGTGATCTTGATTAACTTTTTTAATATCAATATTAAATATTTGGCTAGCTGTTAAAGAGTGAATATCTTCTTTATTTTTAAAAGCTTTTTTCAGTTCTTTTACATCTGCCAGGTCTGCTAAAATTCTCATCTCAATTTGATTGTAATCTGCAGAAATTAATAGGTGCCCTTTTTTTGCAGTGAAAGCTTTTCTTATATCTTTTCCATCTTCTGATTTAATTGGTATATTTTGTAAGTTGGGATCACTAGATGCTAGTCTTCCAGTCGTTGTAGCAGCCAGCAAAAACGAAGTATGAACTCTTTTTGTATTTGGGTTTAAATGTTCGGGTAAAGCATCTGAATAAGTATTTTTTAATTTTGAAACTTGTCTCCAGTCTAAAATTAATTTTGGAAACTCATGACCTTTAAAAGCTAAATCCTCTAAAACACTTGCACTTGTTGCAAAACTTCCTTTTTTAGTTTTCTTTAAACCAGCTATTTTCAAGTCATTATAAATTATTTCACCTAATTGCTTTGGGGATGCGATATTGAACTCTTTTTTAGAAATTTTAAATACTTCTTTTTCAAGTTTTTGGATTTTTTTTTCAAATTTAGATGAAAGAGATTTTAAAAACTTACTATCAATTTCAACCCCCTCTATTTCCATAAATGCGAGAATTTTAATTAATGGCTTTTCAAAAATTTCATAGATATTTATCATTTTTTCTGATTTTAAATTTTTGATAAATTTCTTGTATAATCTAAAAGTAACATCGGCATCTTCAGCAGCGTAATCTTTTGCTTTATCTAATTCTACTTCGCTAAAATTAATTTCTTTCTTGCCTGTTCCTACCATCTCTTTAAAAGAAATAGTTTTATGTCCTAAATGAATTTCTGATAAAGTATCCATATTATGTCTATTTTTTCCTGCATCTAAGACATAAGACATCAGCATTGTATCTTCCATTGATGAAAGCGTTATTCCACACTTATAAAGTACGATAAAATCAAATTTTATATTTTGACCTATTTTTTTTATACTAGGATCTTCTAATATTTTTTTTAATTTTTTAATTACTGCATCTTTTTTAAGACACTTGGGTGACTTGTGACCAACTGGTATGTAACATGCTTTTCCAATTTTAGAACAAAGAGAAATACCCACTAAATCTGCTTGGTGAGGATCTAATGAGGTTGTTTCCGTATCAACAGCAACTTCACCAACTTCTTCTGCCTCCTCTATCCATTTATCAATTTCATCTAAACTATTAATTAAATAATAATTTTTGTTATTTATCGTTTGTTGTTTATCTAGATTTTGAGTTTCAATCTTATTACTTTCTAGTTCAGGTTCTCCATAAGCAGAAATTGCAGAACTTAACAACCTGTTAAATTCCATTTCTCTTAAAAATTTATATAATTTATCTTTATCTATATTTTGCAATTTAAATTCACTTAACTCTCTATTAACAGGAGAGTTATGATCTAGTGTTACAAGTTTTTTACTTATTAATGCTTTATCCTTATTCTCTATTAATGTTTCTCTTCTTTTATTTTGCTTAATCTCATTAGCAGATTTTAGTAAATTTTCTAAAGTGCCATATTTGTTAATTAGCTCTGCAGCTGTCTTAACACCTATCCCTGGAACACCAGGAACATTATCACTACTATCTCCTGCTAAAGATTGCACATCAATAACTTTTGAAGCATCTACTCCAAATTTTTTTAAGACATCATCGTCAGTTATAAATTTGTTTTTCATGGGGTCAAAAATTCGAACCCCTTTTTTGTAAAGCTGCATTAAATCTTTATCTGATGAGACAATTGTAACCTTTGCACCTTTTTTAAGGATTTGATCAACATATGTGGCTATTAAATCATCTGCTTCATAATTAGGAAGATCCACAGATGGTAAATTGAATGCTAGTACTGATTTTCTTATATACTCAAATTGAGGAGCCAAATCATCAGGCGCCTCTGACCTATTAGCTTTGTAATCACTATAAATTTCATTTCTGAAAGTTTTTCTTGCTGAGTCAAATATTACTGCAAAATGTGTTGGTTTTTGTAAATTTTGATCAGATTTTGAGTCCTCTAATAATTTAAATAACATGCTGCAAAAACCACTTACAGCACCTGTTGGAAGTCCATCACTTTTTCTAGTCAATGGAGGCAAAGCATAATAAGCTCTAAAAATATAACCAGAGCCATCAATCAAATAAAAATGATCTGTTTTTTGAATTTTATTCATGAAGTAATATTAAATATTATAATGATAATATATTCTGTATATAAAAAAATTTACTTTCAATTATTATAACAATTATAAGTAGATTATTTTTTATATTTTGAGTATTATTTAACAATGGAATTAACAAAAAATCTCACACAAGCTAAACTATTTAAATCTCTGGTTGTTATTGTTCTTGGTTCAATAGCACTAACTATATCAGCAAAGATCAAAATTCCTTTCTATCCAGTTCCTATGACTATGCAAACATTTGTTGTATTGTTTTTAGGAATAAGTTTAGGACATAAAATTGCACTAGCTACAATTGGTCTGTATTTAATTGAAGGAATTGCAGGTCTTCCTGTATTTTCAAATTCACCTGAAAAAGGTGTTGGATTAGTTTACTTTACAGGACCAACTATGGGTTACTTAATTGGTTTTTTAACAGCTTGTTACTTAGCTTCCAAAATTAAGATTGATGATAATTTTTTCGTTGTTTTATTTAAGTTAATTATCGCAACTTCAACAATCTATATTTTGGGTCTAATTTGGCTTGGAACATTGATTGGATGGGATAAGCCAATTTTTGCTTTAGGTGCAAAACCGTTTCTATTAGCCGAGATTTTTAAAATTATGCTTTTAGCTCTTTTGACTAAGCAAATAATTAAAATTAAAAAATTTATCTAGGTGATCTTTTAGAAAGAATTCTTTGAAGAGTTCTTCTGTGCATTTTAAGCCTTCTGGCTGTTTCTGAAACATTCCTATTACATAACTCGAAAACTCTATGTATATGTTCCCACTTAACTCTATCAGCCGACATCGGGTTTTCTGGTGGGGCTGCTTTTTTTGAAGGATCTGCCAATAATGCTTTCTCTACATCTTCTGCATCAGCAGGTTTAGCCAAATAATCTATGGCACCTTCTTTGATTGCAGCTACTGCCGTTGGAATATTTCCATAACCAGTTAACATGATGATCCTACTATCACTATTTGAAGACTGAATTTCTTTTACAACCTCAAGTCCATTACCATCTGCAAGCCTTAAGTCTACAACAGCAAAACCAGGTTTTTTAGTTTTTACAGATTCAACTCCCTTTTGTACACTCTCAGCTTGAAAAACCTCAAATCCTTTTTTTTCCATCGCTCTTGCTAAACGCTCACGGAAAGGATTATCGTCATCCACGATTAATAATGACTTATTTTCAAAATCACTAAGATTCTGTAGTTTTGCTTCTTCTTTCATCAGCCTTATATGGGGTCTCTGCAAGATATTACAATATATGAATTTTACGCATTTCTGGCTTGAATTATTTGCTTTACTTTGGTGCTGTTTACTTTATATGCCAAAAAATATTAAAGTTTTTTTTAAAAAGACTTTTTTTTATTAAATTTTTTTTGGAGGCATTTAAAATGCAAAAATTTAAATCAGTTGAAGAATTAGTTAATCAGCTGAAACCTGAAAAACCAGTTTACTGTATTAGAAAGAATTCCATTAAATCTGCTGTTAAATTTTTCCTAAACAAATTTCCAGGTAAAATTTTATATGCAGTTAAAACTAATCCGCACCCTGAGGTAATCAAAACAATCATAGAAAGTGGAGTTGAGCAATTTGATGTTGCTTCAATTGAGGAAATTAAAAATATTAGAACTTTTAGCAATACAGCTAAATGCTCTTTTATGCATACTGTTAAAAGCAGAGAAAGTATAAAAGAAGCATATTTTAATTATGGTGTAAAAACTTTTTCATTAGATACTAAAGATGAACTGATTAAAATAATTGAAAGTACAAATAATGCTAAAGATTTAGAGTTATTTGTAAGAGTTGCTGTTTCAAATGAACATGCAGAAATTGATTTATCAAAAAAATTTGGTGCTTTAACATCAGAAGCAATTGGTTTGTTAAGACTTGTAAAACAACATGCTAAAAAGATTGGTTTAAGTTTTCATGTTGGTTCACAATGTATGCATCCAATTTCTTATTCAAAAGGAATTAGTGAAATTGGAAATATAATTAAAAAGACAAAAATTATTCCACATTACATTAATGTAGGTGGAGGTTTCCCTACAATCTATCCTGACTTAATTCCACAATCTTTAGGTAGTTATTTTAATGAAATAAATAAGAGTTTAGAAAATTTAAAGCTTGAAAAACTTCCTGAAATTATTTGTGAGCCTGGTAGAGCTATAGTTGCAGAAAGTGGTTCAACAATTGTAAGGGTTAATTTAAGGAAAAAACAAAAGCTTTATATTAATGATGGTACCTATGGTACTCTTTTTGATGCTGGTACACCAAACATTGTATTCCCATCTAGAATGATTAAAGAAAATTCTAATAAAATAATTTCAAAAAAATTAACTGCTTTTGATTTCTTTGGACCTACATGTGATAGCATGGATTATATGAAAGGTCCTTTTTTGCTTCCAAATAATATTAAAGAAAATGATTATATTGAACTTGGTCAACTTGGGGCATACGGATTAACATTTAGAACTCAGTTTAATGGTTATTACTCAAATGAAATTTACGAAGTTGAAGATAATCCAATAATGACAATGTATGACAAAGACATTAACAAAGCTAACATGGTAGCTTAATGTCAGGTCAAAAAAATCCAGGTCATAACAGTAAAAGAGATTTCTTAAAAAATCCTGTTGAACACATCGATATAACTTCTTTTGATAGTAGAAAAATTATTTCCTCAATGGAAAAAATGTCATTTGTTTCTAGAGAAACAGCAAATGCTGCTAATATTTATAACGAGATGCTTAAAGATAAAGATTGTACAATTTTCCTTACTTTAGCAGGCTCTACTTCGGCAGCTGGATGCATGAATATTTATAAAGATTTAGTTAAATATAATATGGTAGATGCAATCGTTGCAACAGGTGCCTCAATAGTAGATATGGATTTTTTTGAAGCTCTTGGTTTTAAACATTATCAAGGTTCACAATTTCAAGATGATACTGAGCTGAGGAATAACTATATAGATAGAATTTACGATACCTACATAGATGAAGAAGAGCTTCAAATGTGTGATAAAATCATATGTGAAATCGCAAATAACTTAGAAGCGAGAAGCTATACTTCAAGAGAGTTCATTTATGAAATGGGAAAATATTTAAAAAATAACTCAAAGAAAAAAGACTCTTTAATTGAAACCGCTTTTGACAACAATGTTCCTATCTTCTGCCCTGCTTTTACTGACTCAAGTGCAGGATTTGGGTTAGTTATGCATCAAGAACAAAATCCAAAAAAACATATGACAATAGACTCAGTTAGAGAATTTAGAGAACTAACAGAAATTAAAATCAAATCTAAAGGTTCTGGATTATTTATGATTGGTGGTGGTGTGCCTAAAAACTTTATTCAAGATACTGTAATTTGTGCTGAGCTATTAGGAAAAGATGTAGACATGCATAAATATGCTGTTCAAATTACTGTTGCTGATAGTAGAGACGGTGCTTGTAGTAGCTCCACATTAAAAGAAGCAAGTTCATGGGGAAAAGTAGATATTACAAAAGAACAGATGGTGTTTGCAGAAGCAACTAGTGTTTTACCATTGATAGCAAGTGATGCTTATCATAAGGGTGAGTGGAAAAATAGAACAAGAAAAAACTTTACAAAAATTTTTGAATAAAATTGAAATATCTCTCAAATAAAAACGGGTTTTTAGGAATTGATAATAAATTTAGCTTTAAAGAAAAAGCTGTAATTGTTCCATTTGGTTTAGAAAAAACTGTCAGTTATGGGGGAGGAACAAAAAATGGACCTAAAGAAATTATAAAAGCATCTCATCAAGTTGAACTATATGATGAAGAGCTTAATTGCGAACCTTATAAAAAAATAGGTATTAAAACTTTAAAACCATTTAAAATTGATAAAAATATCAAAAAAGCACTGAATAAAATCTCTAATATTAATAAAGAAATTTTAGATAAAAAGCTTTTCCCAATGACTTTAGGTGGAGAGCATTCAATAACTCCTGGATGTATTGTTCCTTTTACTAAAAAATATAAAAATATTTGCCTCTTGCATTTTGATGCCCATGCAGATTTACGTCAAAGCTATAATGGAGAAAAATTTTCACATGCCTCAGCAATTAGAAGATGTCTGGATTATAAAAATGTTTCTTTAATTTCATTTGGGATAAGAAATATCTCAGAAAGTGAAATCCCATTTTTAAAAAAAAATTCTTCAAGAATAAATATTTTTTGGGCGAAAGATAAAAAAAAATGGAATTTGTCTAAATTTAAAAAACTAATTAAAAACAAAACTGTTTATCTTACATTTGATGTAGATGGGCTAGATTCAAGTATTATGCCTGCAACTGGTACACCTGAACCAGGAGGACTTTTGTGGGATGAAACATTGGATATAATAAGAATTGCAGCTAAAAACTCGAAAATTGTTGGTGCAGATATTAATGAACTGTCTCCAATTAAAGGATTTAATTCTTATAATTTTCTTGTTGCAAAGCTAGCTTATAAAATCTTGTCTTATAAATTTTTATATTAAACTTTAATTGGTTTAATAATTTTCAATAACATTCTAAACGGTATCAACATTATTAGAGCAACTAAAACTTTTACCGCTAAATCTCCTAGAGATAAAGTAACCCAAGGTACCCCTGTTGCATAAAATGATATTGAGAAAAATAAAAATGTGTCAACTGTTGATCCAATCAAAGATGAAGTAAGTGGAGCTACAAACCACTCTTTTTTTCTTAATCGATCAAAAATTTGAATATCTAACAACTGAGCAGTAATAAAAGCTACCCCTGATCCTATTGCAATTCTAACAGAGATTAAATCTGCAAAATCAGTTGAGAATAACAATGTAAATATAATTCCTATTAAAAAGCCCAAATATACAATTTGCCTTGCTAATAATTTTCCATAAGACCTATTTGCTAAATCTGTTATTAAAAAAGCTATTGGGTAACTAAAAGCTCCATAAGTTAAAATCTCATTTAATCCAAAATAGTTTATTGGGAACTGAACTAAATAATTAGAAGATAGTACAACAACCCCCATCATTATTGACAGGGTGATAAATAATTTGTTCATTAAGCTGATTTAGCTACAGGTTTCTTTTTAAAAGGGGATTTAATTAAAACTACTTTTTTTAACTTTTTTAATCTAGGAGATAAATTTTTATTTTTTACAGTTTTTAAAAATTCATCAAAACTACCTTTTTTGTCAACTGACCTTACACCTGAATTGCTTACAGTAAGTTTTAAACTTCTTCCAGTAAGCTCACTTGTAAATTTTACTTTTTTAAGATTAGGTAAAAATCTTCTTTTAGTCTTATTGTTAGCATGACTAACATTATGACCTTTCATAGGAATTTTACCGGTAAGTTCGCATTTTTTTGACATAATAACAGTGCCTATATAAGGGGAGATATTGAAGGCGTCAAGTTTAATACATTTAAGAAACAGTTTTATTTCCCACAATTTCTGTGAAATTTTTGACACCATCTCTTATTAGTAATTCTTTTAGGTCCTTTTTAATCATCCCAGCAATATTGGGTCCTTGAAATACCATGCCGGTATACAACTGAACATAATCTGCTCCTAATAAAAACTTATCATAAGCTGCTTTACCAGAGTCAACACCACCTACTCCAATTATTTTAATTTTACCTTTAATTAAATTGTAGAATTTACTTATTAAAAGATTTGATTTTTTTTCAATAGGTTTTCCAGATAAACCACCTTTTTGATGTCTCTGTATATTTTGAAGTGTTTCCCGAGAAGCTTCGGAAGTATTTGAAATTATTATTGCGCTTATTTCATTTTCTAAAAGTATTTCTGAAATTAAGTCAATTTGATTTTCATTTATATCTGGTGAAATCTTTACAGCTACAGGAATTTCAGTTTTTAATTGTTTTTTTTTCTCTGAGATAGATTTTAATAACTCTTTTAATTTATTCTCATCATGAAAGTTTCTTAGATTTTCAGTATTTGGTGACGAAATATTAATTGTAATATAATCTGCAACTTCAGAAAATTTTTCTAATCCAATTAAATAATCATTCAATCTATCATTAGAATCTTTGTTTGGACCTACATTTACACCAAGCACACCTAGTTTTTTATTAGATTTTATTCTGTTTAATATTGTATCTGATCCGTGGTTGTTAAAACCTAACCTATTAATTAATGCTTGATCTTCTACCAATCTAAATACTCTTGGTTTTTCATTTCCATATTGTTTTAATGGAGTAACTGTACCTACTTCAACAAATCCAAAACCCAGCTTAAATAAAGGGTTATATACCTCTGCATTCTTATCAAAACCTGCAGCAATACCGATAGGATTATCAAGATCTTGATTAAATAATTTTGTTTTTAAAATTGGATCATTTTTGTTTTCATCAAATATATTTGAAACTAAATTGAGTTTGAGTGATTGAATTGCTAAAAAATGTGCTCTTTCAGGATCTATTTTAAATATTAAAGATCTTAAATTTGAATACATTATTTCAATTTACTAATTATCAATTCTTTTGTTTCGTTAACACCGAAAAAACTTATAAAAAAACCCATTCTAGGTCCATTTTCATCTCCAAACACCACTTCATAAATTAACTTAAACCAATCTCTTAAGTTTTCTGCATACCCATTTTCTTTGCCTGTTGAATAAATTAATGTTTGTATATCCTCTGGAGACATTTGGTCATTACATTGTTCTAAAGTTTTAACTAAGGCTTGTAGAGCTAATTTTTCATTTTCAGATGGATTTTTATATTTTTTTTGAGCCTTAATAACATCATTAAAATACTTAATTGCATAACCAACTAGTCCATCAAAAATCGGAAAATTTTTTTCATGAATATTAGATTTATATTTTTTAACAAACTTCCATAATAAATCTTTGTTATCAGCATTACTTGTTTCAACTAAATTCAACAACATAGAAAAGGTCATAATCATCTCTTCTTTTGGAATATGTCCATTATGAACATGCCAAACAGGATTCATCACTAATTGTTGTTCAGTTTGTTTTTTTGATTTTTCAATATTATCAAGGTACTCATCTACAGCTTTAGGCACTATTTCTTTATAAAGTTTTTTTGCTCTTTTTGGATTTTGATACATGTATAAAGATAAGCTTTCGGGTGAAGCATATTTTAACCATTGGTCGATGGTAATACCATTTCCTTTTGATTTTGAAATTTTTTCACCCTTTTCATCAAGAAATAATTCATAAGCAAATCCAGATGGATGTTTTTTACCAATTAAATTTATTATTTTGGTCGATAAAATTGCACTCTCAATAAGGTCTTTTCCATACATTTCAAAATCTATATCTAGAGCATACCATCTCATTGCCCAATCAACTTTCCATTGTAATTTACAATTTCCATCCAAAATACTAGATTCTAATTTTTTACCTTTATTATCAAAAATTATTTTAGAATTTTTTTTATCAATTTCTATAACTGGAATTTCGAGGACATGACCTGTATCTGGACAAATAGGTAAAAAAGGGCAGTAAGTTTGTTGACGTTCTTTGCCTAAAGTTGGAAGTATAATGTTCATTATACCATCATAATTTTCTAAAATAATTTTTAAAGTTGGGTTGAAAAAACCACCTTTATATAAAGATGTCGAACTTTTAAAACTGTATTTAAAATTAAAACTATTTAAAAAATCTTTTAACATTTCATTATTATGCTCTCCAAAACTTGCAAATTTTTCAAATGGATCAGGAACTTGTGTTAATGGTTTATGTAAGTTTTTGTTTAGTAATTCCTGATTAGGAACATTGTCAGGAACTTTTCTTAAACCATCCATATCATCAGAAAAAGTAATTATCTCAGTTGGTAAATCTGTAAGTTGCTTTAAGGCATTCACCATCATCGAAGTCCTTGCAACTTCGCCAAATGTTCCGATATGAGGAAGGCCACTTGGACCATATCCTGTTTGAAGGGTAATTTTCCCTTTTTTATCAATAAATGATTTTCTCTCACGAAGCATTTTTTTTGCTTCAACGAAAGGCCAAGCACTTGTTTTGTCTAAAATTTCTTTTTTAATCACGAGTATATCTTTTATAAAAATCTTAAATTGGCGATTTTATTAATTCTTATAGAGTTGAAATTTATTTACCATAAAATAATGTTCTTTCAAAATGTCTAATTATAAAACTGTTTTTTTTACACTTGGAATTTTGCAAATAATTTTAGGGGTCTCAATGTTCATCCCTATAATTGCTCAATTTATTTATT
>VMBT01001269.1_pt1 | contig 13586 bp, 9 predicted proteins | sample 4404301 | NCBI WGS metagenome assembly VMBT01 (sample SAMN12238535, study PRJNA552566) | marine metagenome | isolation source: Coastal seawater | place: USA: coastal Georgia, Sapelo Island | collected 2008-08/2009-08
TTACCACTGCGGCCAGCCAGGATTTGACCATCACCAATCGCTTCTTCTCCATTGATCGTTCCGGATACATCTAGTCCAGGTGCTGCCTGATCCGTTACGTTTGCTCGAGTTGACAGAACACCTGGAGTTGAACTAGAAACGGAAAATGTACTTTGGCTACCATACTCAATGTTGCGTAGACGCAAGATACCGTCATCAAAGCTTTCATCAAGGACTTCCACTTTGAGGTTAGCATCACGTATTTGGCGCTTCAGTTCGTTGATGGTACTTTCAACAGTATCACCCTCTTTTGTACTGAACTGGATGGTACGACCATTTTCAGTTACAGTCAGACTCTCACCAGCATTAATGATATCTTGATCTAATGCTGTACCACCTTCCATTTGAGCTCTTGTTGCAGCTTGTGTAATTGCTACTTCATAGCCTTTAGTCGGCGAAGTTTTTGTGTTTGGACTAGCAGCAACGAACTGTAAACCTGCACCGTTCGCAACGCCGTTAGCGCCACGGCTTCCATCCAATAGCTGTTTGTCACCAAACTGAGTATTCGTTGCAATTCGATTGATTGATTTGACTGAATTTGCAAATTCAGACTGATCAGCAGCCACCATTCTCTCGTCATTCACACCAACGTTGGATGCGTGTACTGCTAATTGTCGCATATTGGTCAAAAGACGATTAACTTCGCTGAGTGCACCCTCAGCAGTTTGCACCATGGAAACCCCATTTTCTGAGTTCTCGACAGCTTGCTTCAGACCACTGATTTGTGAACGCATGATCTCAGAAACAACTAGGTTGGCTGGACCATCGGCAGCTGTGTTGATTCGCATCCCAGAAGAGAGACGCTCCAGATTTTTTACAGAATCAGCGTTTACTTTCTGTACGTTACGATGAGCATTCAGAGCAGCAATGTTGGTGTTTACGCGAAGTGTCATAGTACCTTCCTTAGTATGTGTACAATTAAAACAATTGAGGTTATTTCGATCATCCATGATCTGCAGAATCCGGTTTGAACACATCCATGTGTCACAAATGGACTCCTATTCACCGCCTTCCCCTGGCAGTGATTTCAAAGGCAACAGATGGCAGACCTATTCTCAGCAATTCTGCTCAAAGCTGTTTTCAGAATAAAACAATCTAAAATACTTCAGTAATCTAGATTGCTTGCAATTCGCCGACGTCTGCACAGAAAATTCAGCAGTTTACAAGTCTACAAGACTGGCAAACTGGTGCACACTTTTCGGCGAGTTCATTACTACCTATTACTTTGAGCTAGCTTGGATCATCCGAAAATCAGAGATTGACATCTCAAATTTGGAATCCAGCCAGAATGCGGTCTATCCAAGATAGATTCAGATGTAGATGGATGGAATCAATCCACAGAATAAAACCAAATAAATTCAATTGGTTATTTATTCACTTGCGGACATCTTCCCCATCAACACTTTGTCATGGGTAGACCCAAGCTACTGTAATAGACAGAAAAATTGGGTTTCAAAGAACAAACTTTCCCTTTTAAGAAGGGAATGATGAAAAAAGAATTTGCCCATCTCACTCAACAAACAACTCGTGAGTGAGTTTGGTAATTCCAGAAGAAAGACTTCAGAAGTCCATCTTCCGCAACTGCCTTGGTTTATTTTACAGTTATGGCCCCAGATACCTGGAGAGCTATGGATGAGCTTACCTAGAGTAAAATTTTAAGCATTTTTCTAGCTCATCCAATCTCCCAAGGGCATCTGACCCTTTTCCCATTACGCGTTCAGTAGTGCCAACACACTCCTTGGGTGGTTATTTGCCTGGGCCAGCATGGACACAGCAGACTGTTGAACAATCTGGTTTCGAGTAAAATCTGCCATTTCCTTGGCAAAATCTGCATCTCGAATTAAAGATTCTGAAGCAGTTACATTTTCAGCCGCAATTCGCAAATAACTCAGATTGCTTTCCAGAGTATGAGTTTGGAAAGCTCCAATGCCTGCACGAAATGAAGTTGTCTCATCAATTGCTTTGTCGATGAGACGTATTGCATCCTGAGCTCCTTGAAAACTTGTTAGATTCAGGTCTGCCAGGGATCGGTAGTTGCTCTCATTGCTGATTCCGTTAGCCAGAGAAGTTGGCTTCATATCTCGAAGCGAAAGCATACTGGTTTGCTCTTCATTTGGTCCAATCTGGAAAATCAATGAATTCTGTGTGACCGTAACATTTCCAGCCACCTCACCGGGAGGAGCTAGCTCTCCTGCATAGCGGATAGTAAGCCCGGCAGTGTTAGAATTCCCATCTCTTCCCTTCAGAAGTTGCCCTTCACCGAGCGCTTCTTCCCCATTAATTTCCCCAGCCACATCACGACCATTATCTACATGGAATGGCACGTTCCCTGTTTCAGACAAAACACCTGCACTGGAACTCGCAACTGTGAACGTTGCACCGCTGCCATAATCCTGATGTCGCACCGTGAGGAGGCCATTGTCATCTCCGGACAATTCCAAATTGAGTCCGGCATCCGTCGCCCGCCGCTGCAGATCATTGAACACCGTCTCCACCGTCATACTTTTATCCGTCTGCATTTGAACAGTCCTGCCACCTTCTGTCAGGGTAAGTACTTCACCAGCATCGATCATTTCCTGAGTGAGGGCAGTTGTACCTGTTCTTGTCGCCTGCGATGCTGCCCGGCTGATAGTAACTTCATAACCTTGAGTCGGAGAACTTTTCGTATCCTCTCCAGCAGCTACAAAGTAGAGCCCATTTCCTGTGGCAACTCCATTAGCTCCCTTGCTGCCATCCAATAAGGCTTTGGTTCCGAATTGGGTGTCTTTAGCAACCCTTTCGATCATCTCAATGGAATTACGCAGTTCGGCTTGATCGGCTTCCATCATTTGTGGATCATTCACCCCAACGTTGGATGCGTGCACCGCTAATTGGCGCATATTGACCAACACTCGATTGATTTCTGTCAACGCACCTTCAGTCGTTTGCGACAGAGATATGCTGACCTCACTGTTCTCGATTGCTTGATTCAAGCTAGAAATCTGACTCCGCATTCTTTCAGAAACGACGAGAGAGGCAGGAGAATCCGCCGCACGATTGATCCTAAGACCGGAGGCCAAGCGCTCCATGTTTTTTTGTCCTGCTTCGTTAACTGTTAGCAAGCTGCGATGCGCTCTCATTGCAGGAATATTCGTATTAATGCGCGGAAGTGTCATAAATCCTTTTATTACTCAAGTAGTCTGCTCATCAATGACCAGAGTGTCTCAAAATCTTGCCCCTACAAGATTAAGAAAACCTTTTAATGAAAGCTTTCTTAAATATTTTTCCAAACAAAAAACTGTATTGAATAGATGCTATTGAACAGTTTGTAGGGAATCATCTATCAATTTTTTCATCGTCAGTAATCCAAGATCTAAAGGCGTAGAAAAAGCTGCACTACGGTTTTCTGCAGCGATTTTTACATGATCGATGTTGCCCGCAAGACTCTGCTGAATCACTTTCGAACCAAGTGTAGATGGATGAATCACAATTGTTTTTGGTCCAGCAGCTCGATCAATCAGTTCTAGTGCATTCAATAACTTTTTGTTAGTGCTTGGCGAACTTCGGTCAACCAAATTTTGTGCTGTGGCTCGCATCTGCTGTGTTCTCAGCAGTAACTTGGAAAAAGCTCCAGATTGATTGAGGGACAGAGAATCCGCTTTACAAGGACTGTTTTGTAGTTCGCAGTGCAGTACTGACATGATGATTCCTTTCAGATAGAGGTAGCACTCGTCCATGAGTAATAGTTTTAGAAAATCAAAATTGCTATGAGATCAATACCGAAGTAATCGCGGTGTTAATCTTGATATAATTGGCTGTAACCAACTCAATAGTGTTCCTTCAGGTAATGGAATTTTTGAGTTTCCTAAGAACACATCTATTGGATAGACTTCATAATCTTGATCAATACATCTACCAGTCGTCAGAAGAGCTGTTTGATCTGAAGAGTAGTTAATTAGATCTAGGAATTCTAATTGGTTAAACCTTGAATCTAATTCAGCAAGATATTCAATTTGTTCAAAGCCTCCTAAACAACGTATTCCATTATAAAAAGCCAGGATCCAGAAACATAGAGTAAGTCCAGGACAGAATCTATGTTCGTTCAACGCAGAAATAATAGATTCTGGTTCTGCAGAGATTGATATCGTTTTGCTTTCGAAACATCTATTCTGTAGATGAATCTGCTCAACTTTCTTTTTACCTTGCTTCTCTACTTCAGCAACAAACCAGTTGTTTGCTAATTCTTTTTCAAGCGATTTTATTTTCCAGGGATCTAAAAATATTTGAGTAAGCCAGTGTGAATCATCTTTAAGAACAATTATTAAATACTTTCTAATTACTTCATTTAGATTGAAGAAATAGATTCGATGATTATTCAGTACAGAACGTGTTAATTGTTCAGAAAAGGACAAAGCCCAATTATCGTAAGAATTTTTTGGAACAATTGATCTAAGTGAACTTTCTCGCACCCCTGGAAGAAGATCCGAAAAAAGTTCATTCAGCCTATCTGGGATAGCACTTCTATCAACAAGACCATCTCTCCACTTGCTAGGAATTAAAGATAATCGAGGATGATCACCATCTCTAATACGATCAACTACTGCTGCCTGAGCCTGTCGGAATAATGGATTCGATGGATGTAAAATTTGCTCTAGCGAAGTCTTCGTTCCATAGTTGATTGCACCTGACCATGCAGCATTTGAGAAAGGGACACCCGAATACGCTCCGACAAGATAGCTCGAAGTTTGAGGTTGTCTGAGTGTTGCCAACTGATGAGACGCCAGAAATGTAGGGCCTTCTGTAGGAGTCAAGTGCATGGCTGTTTGCAGCAGACGCTTCTGCTCTAATTCCTCGAGCAACTGCTTAACAAGTACATCAGCCCAGCCCATTTGCTGCCAAGTCTCTTTAAATGCCTGGATCAGTTCCGGTTCCAGTGGTGGTGGCCGTTTTGGTCCTTGCCACCAGAGTTGACCATATCCTTCCAAGGATTCATTGCCCCACTTCTCTATCACTTTCGATAATTGCGGACGGTTCATGAGTCGTAAAGACGCTATGATAGAATCCATTTGGGGAGTCATAACTCTCGGCCAAAATAGTTAGTTTCTACATGTGGATTTGCTTAGTAGTCGCCACTACTGAGATCTATGGTTAAATAATCAGGAGATTAGTAATTCTAAATTTTAGTTTATTTAGTAATTATAATTATCTGAATAAGAATTAAAGATTGATTCTTTCTACCACGAGGCAAGCTAGGACATTACAACGCACTAAATTAAACTATAAATAATATTTTTCGGAATGACCTGAACAAACGACTACGTGTCATCTCAGGGAAATGAGACTTAAATTCATTTACCGGCTGCTAGTCTACCTCAAGTCACTGGGCGATAGACCGTATGATACTAGAGAAAACTAGTGTCTAAGACTTACATCAGATTTCAGCTAATACTTGGAAGCACTCTTTAAACAATCTCAATTTCATGAAGGTAGGTTTCACCACCTTGCACGAACAAATTAGCCAATATAGAAATTTTACAGTCTCCACATGAAGATAGAAAAAACTAATTGACTCCAGTCGAGATTTCTCCATCTATTTATAGAATTCAGTTCGGAAAAACTGTATTCGTAGGAATGCTAGACTACTTAGCAGACGAAAATCCCAGACTACATTTTGCGGATAAAAGTGATCATGAGTATCAAGTCAGAGAGAGAAATTGTCTTACGCAGAATGCAAGAAATCGAAACGGAAGCTTGGGTAGCGATGATGAACCACCCAAAGCTTGCTAAACACCTCCCTTTGCTCAGAACTCCCTTTACACTTGAAGACGCAAAGGAATTTGTCCTAATCAAAGAGTCGTATTGGGAAACTCATGGCTATGGTCCTTGGGCACTCCTTAACCAAAACAAACTGATGGGTTGGGGAGGATTCCAGCCGTGTCAAGAGCAAGCTGAGTTAGCTCTGGTTCTCCAACCTAATTGGTGGGGTTGGGGTAAGGAGTGTCTTCAAAAATTCATTGAACACAATTCTTATTCTCGCCTCACGCAATTAATTGTTAGATTACCCGATTCAAGAAAAAATTTAAGAGGTATGGAGCGGCTAGGTTTTCAACAACAAGGCGTTACTTTTATCGATGGAAATCTATTTTTTCAGTTCTTTAAGAATTTAAAAACCAATAATTAATTCAAATTTATAGTGGGGTTAGAGCAATTGATTAGTTTGGATAAAGAAAGTTACTTCTGAGATTTTTAAATCCAAAAATACAATGTTTTCTCTATGCTTATCTAGAGCATCTTCTTCGATAAAAATTAAGTGATTAAAAGCTGACTTCTCCGAGTTTGTTGACATATCTTTTAAATGACACACCAACACAAAGAATCCACTTTCAAGAAGAAGGTCAAAAATTTATACTTCGAAGAATTACAACTCAGAATTATCAGCGGAATTCTTAGATTAAATTATAATAGGGTTTTTCTCTAGGTTATTTAAATTGTAAAATTTAATTAATAGCTAGCACAAGAAAGAGACTTTTTTTGCTGACTAACTAATCCTGTAAAGCTATCATTAAGAAAATTTTAATGCTATATCTTGGTGGCAACAGATATTATTTTTAGCAAGATACTTAGTTTTCCTGAAAGTAGATTGATCAAGATAGTTTAGAAGATTTTTCAAGAATTTGAAGGTCTTACCCATCATAGGTCATGACACAGATTTCTTGAAAACCTAAAAAAATTGGTTCAGACAGCTATACAATGCTCAGAAATGAATTTCACTGTACAGATTGAATTACGCAAATTTGGACTAAGTCATTACTTGATCAGTCTATGCTATTAAAGTTTATGATGGTATATGTATTGAGCAATATTTAAAATTTTTTGAAAACTACCTAATAATCAGATAAATAAATCTTAAAAACTAATTGTGTTATCAAGGATTTTAGAATTATTACTACTGGATTTTTCCACGATCTTTTAGATCTCTTCAGAGAGGTAAAAAGACAATATTCAAAAATGAGCTAAAAGACTTTATTTTGAAAGGCAGGGAATCATTGTCTTTATAAACTAAAACAGAATTCTGATTCTCTAAGGTAGTTGGTGAACGGTGAAACCTTTTCTGATAAAGTCTAAAAACTAAGATATATACTACCTTCGTTTTTCTATTAAAGCATATTAATCAAGATAGCTAGAAAGCACTTTTAGAGATTGATAGAGTTGTCTAACATGGTTCATAGCGTAGACTGATTTATGATCAGTTAACACTCCATTTCTGTATTTATGCACTACTATCTCAGGGCTATCATCACTCAATTCTATACTTTCAATTGTCAACTAAAATATTACCTAGCTAGACTTCACTATAAAATATTCTGCGGCACTAGATCCAAAAAAATATTAGAAATTTCTTAAATTTGTGAATCTATAATCTTGTCAAGATAAGCTTTGATACCGCTTTATTCTAAATCAGAATATTTGGCTTCACTTCCTCGTTGACGAGTAAGATCGCATGGCGAAAAGATGAATCAAGGTTCGCAGCTATAAATTTTACAGCTTCTGGGAACTCTAGATATAGATGAGGTTATCTTGTAACCTGCGAAGAAGAAAATAAATCGGAGTGTGTTGGATGATGTCAGATATTTGTAATTCAATCTTGGGGCAAGTAAAAATTGGATTAGAACTACGCAAGTATTGGTTCAGTTCCTCTAGCAAGATAAGGTTGTTTCTTCAATGAAGAGTGTTACCACTTAGTTTTGTGTTTGCAAAGTACCAAACTTCCCAATACCCAAGGATTTACAACTATGTTGCGAGTTGTTGTCAAACCCCAAACTTCCCAATACCCTTTGACCTACTTCTTCAAGTCACGCCTGGACATGCTCAGCTAGCTCACCACCTTCATACAGCTTTATCAGATTTTGAGCGACGTTTGCCTCTAGTGGACTTTCAAAGCCACAAACTTTACAGCAAAGGGCTTCCGAGATCCCTCGAATGGAAGTTTGTGTACTTCCGCACTGACTACAACTATAAAGCAGTTCGGGCGTGTGAGCGAAGTTCAATTCCCCACCACGCCAGTGCATTTTGTAGCTGAGTTGTTTGAGAAAATCAGCGACACCTAGTGACGGCTCAATAGATTGTGCTGAGGCTGTCAATCTTCTTAGATCGGTCACCACCAGCGAACGAAAACGAGAAGCTAGTTGGGATGTGATCTCGTGCCGCATTGATTTTAGAGCTGCGGCCCGCTTGTGTTGCAACTTTGAAATCTGCTGCCTCTGCTTTTTCCAATTTTCCGAGAATTTTTCTTTTCTCGATAACTGGCGCCGTCTCTTCTTGATTTTCTGATCCAGGTCTTCAATCAAAGCCCAGGTCTTCTCTTGTTTTTCAGTCAGTGGGTACGCAGTTCCATCATGCACACCGACAGGACTACCACCACCCAGTGTGACGAAGCCAATATCTTCTTCAGCCAGTTGCCAATCTACGTTTTCCTCGACCGTAAATCCAATGAACCAATGTCCATCAGATTCTTGAATCACCCGCTTCTGACCAATCTTGGACTCTACAGGAATCGGTCGGTCCTGACGCATCTTCATCAGCCCTGGGCACTTTGGCATCCTGATGTAGGAAAAGTAATCTTTCCCTCCACATGCCTTTGAAAGCGATCTGATGCTGACATCATTCGGCTTCCAGAGAATCGAAAGGTGCGATTTGCGACGTGGAACAGGATAACCAAGTGGGTTTTTGGCAGCTCCTTGAATCCGTTCACCATTTTGGGCACGACGATAGAAGTGCTGGAAGGCTTGGTGAAGATCAACAACCAAGGCATTTTGTAGACAACTGAATGGAATTTCCTGCAACCAATCCACTTGTCTACGTAACACAGTCAATTCCTTACTCTGGGCCTGACCTGTCACCCTATGCTGAATCGGCTTCTGCAAGTGATTCTGATCACTCCCAAGTGAAGATTGCCTGGCTAGTTTTTGATGAGCCTGAGGCGCTGCTTTCTGCTGCTGAAGTGCCAGCAGACGCTGGTGGTACAGTTCGGTCAGACTGGGGAGATTGTCTTCACGAACAAGGTTTCGTTGCTGTAGTCCCAAGTTGTAAATGTATCGGCAACCCATGGCCGCACGCAGTAGATACTTCTCCTGCAAGGGCGTAGGTTCTAGCCGAAATTTGTAGACTCGGGATACCAGCATAACTTGAGGTTATGAGGGGGGTGGGTATCTGGGTTCCTGCTTCGTCGAAATAATGCGACTAATTGATAAGTCGGCTTACTTTTTCTCCACAGGCGTAAATTTCGATGGTTTTCACCGTATTTGCTTCGCAGGCTAGTAGATTACAAAAAGAAGTGCAACTACTTAGTAGATAAGTTTATTCATAAATGAATAAAAAAGTACTTATATAAATAATAAGCATTGGCTTTCCGATAGCTTGCGCAATCATCGTGTAGCGTCATCGCTTCTCTTTTCTCTGATTACACAACTTTCAATACTGACTAGGGCAACAAGTAATCAACTGTGAACAGAACTTTGAGGCGATTCACAGAGAGGAAGATCAATGATTTAAAGAGGAAATCTTATCCTTCATCTCGAAGGGGTCAGAATATTCGTTATCAGCAGGACAGATAGAGTGCATCGTAAAATAGCTTCTTGCCGATTGGTAGAAATCATTAAGAAAACACTGGGAATTCGTAAAGAGATTCAGAAACACATCTTCAGTAGATCCAATTTATTTCCTGGCCTTTTTACGAAAGAAGTCGGTTTGCCAAATTTGAATGGTTCTAGATAGGAGTTTTTTTGAGGTCATTGACTTTAATTGATTTTATTTGTGACAACGAAAAAACTCAGGAGAGGCAGAAAACTTTTAAGATCCCAAAAATCTCCTGCTATCGACTATGACTAATTCAGTTGGTAGTACTCGATTACTTCTTCTTCTATTATCGAAAAAATCAATCTATGAAGCATAGCTAAAGACGCTCACTAATAATTTAGATATGACTGACAAGATCTCATTTAATTTTTAAATATTTATTGTCAGCTATCTTATTGTTAGAGCTTTAAATAGCACACTATTATCTATACTCAGATCTAAAATTAAATTTCAAAGTTTATTACTATCTAAGTCTTACTGTATTTTCACTCGAAATTAGTTCTATACACAACCATTTTTAGTCAATATCTGAGGAAACTCTTAGGAAAAATTTAGCGCATCAAAGATTTCGAAACTGATCACTAAAGGCCTATACTATTTATCTTAATTTACACTTTGCCAAGGCAAGTCTGCTGGAAGAACGGTCAGCGTGATTCAAGCGAAGTAGTCTTATTTCTACCTTGCTTGAACTATTGCTTAGCCGAGAGACTTGCCGGCAATAGTGGTTAATTTTTCAGATTCAATTGTCAAAGATCATCTCTTGGAGAATCTCGCCAGATTCCCCAGATGAAGATTCCCTGTACTTACCCGAAGATAAATGCAGAGAATCTTAAAAATTTAGTAGGGTTATAACCTACTTATTTGCTCAAAAGCCAACACCAATTGGCCAAAGAGTTTGACCAACATCGGTTCGAAAATAACTATGTAAACAGTGAAGTTTACTTATGTTTTGATATGCACTCTGTAGTGCCTCTTCAACAGTTTTCCCAAGGCCGTTCACATCGGCGATCCGATGCCCTTTATCTAGGCCCTTATGAGATTCTGTGTAGATACCGAGTGAATCTGATCGGACTTCATTCCACCAGAGATCACAGTCTATTTCTCCTTCTATTCGCACTGGTAGTGGTGGTACATCTTCCACAATGTAAGGATAACCATATCCAGCCAGTGTAAGTGTTCCTCCTGCTTGGATAGAATCTCGCCATTTGGTTTTGACCGCCTGGTTATTAGCTACCTCACACAACGTCTTTACTGGATTTTCTAACATGCGTAACCAGAGAGCACCGGACGTCACTCCCATCCTCACATTATATTCAATCGGTACCCAGCGGTCTTGTTGCCTCATTGCAGTGACTTGCAACGGACCGTGAAAGTTCACTTTCTTTAGCCACGGTTGCAGTGGATGAATTAAATCTTTTGCCAATCCATATCGATCTGCAGGATCCTGCTCAACAATCCCTCCTAAGGGAGCTCCAGCGACAGGCCCCATGTTCCCTGTGAAAGCCCGCTTGTACTCCTGATTACTGATCTGGCTAATAATTTCGCCATTGCTCACGAAAACGAAGTGGCCTGCTTCCACATTTCCCAGATATTCCTGGAGAAAGAGCCCTTCTGCGTAATCAACACATCTTATCCATCCCCAAGTATCCTCTACCGTTTCGCAAACAATCGTATGTACTGGACTGAAAGGTGAACAAATCGGATTTTTCAGTACATAAGGCCTTGGATCATTGCGAAGAATCTCTTCAGCCTCCAAACGATTTCTAGCGTAGTGACTACGTGGTATTGGGATACCGTATTGCTCACAGAGCCGCATTGCGAAATCCCGATCCACCTCCAATCGAGTAGCTTCTCTAACCGGAGAGAGAATGGGGATACCCCGCTGTACCAAATCAGATCCCCATGATTGGGTTTGCCAATCGATTGACATTGGGATCACTAGATCTGGTGGATGTTTGTCAAAGAGCGTTAGCAGTTGCGGATGCCTCCGAGCCTCGTAAACTTCCCCGCAAAGAGAAGCTCCATAGTGGCCATAATTTCGAGTCAGGTAAGTATGGACCTCAGCACCATCTTCTCGACAAATTTGTGCCATTGCATGAGCAAACGATCCCACGCCCAGAACCCAGACCCGAGCCATGTTCTAACTCTTTTACAATTTACATCCATGTAACATCTCGCGTTTTTGCGCGAAGCCCTTGATCTTCTTCATCACAAAGCCAGAGTCTTCCAGACCCTTTCTCACATGACTGGCTGCCGTGTAGGTAGCGCAGGTTCCTTCAGGACAAGTGATCCGAGCCACTTCTCGCAAAACATCCCTTGTCCACATCTCAGGATTCTTTTTGGGACTGAACCCATCCAGAAACCAGGCATCAACTTGGTTTGATTGCATGACTCGCAGTGCTGGCAATACCTCTGCGTGATGCAACCTTAACGTAATCCTTTCTTCCGGCCACTCCTGCCAATCAGGAAGCAATTTACTGCTCGAATGCTTTGCAGCCAGGAGCATTTTCGAGAGAGCTTTCAGTTCTTTCCACTCTTGGTGGATTAACTTCAACTGCTCTCGATCTAGTGGGAATCCCTCAATCGATTCAAAATATAACCAGCTATCCTGAGCTCGGGTTTCCCGCCACAGCTGCCAGGTAGCCAAAAAATTCAAGCCTGTCCCAAACCCAGTCTCACCAATACGAAAAATACTTTTTTGCTGCCATCTTTCGGACACACGATTCCCTTGCAGAAAGACGTATCGACTCTCTGCCAGACCATCACTCCGAGAATAATAAATGTCCTCAAATCTTTCAGACCAAGGAACTCCATCGCTCCAGTCAAGCCGCTCTGTCATCAGAGGCTAGTGTTGGATCTACTCCTTACTGGGCCTGTTCTTCTGGTGGTGGTTCTTGCTGCTGCTGTTGAGGTTGGGAACCTCCACTACTTAATCTGGATACATTCTTGTAATTGTAGCCAATCGTGAATTTGAAGCCACTCTCAGAGTCTCGACTGAACATGCCAACACCAAAGGCCCAACTATCTGGATACTCCCATCCGAGCCCAAGTAATTGCTGGTCATAGTTCTTGCCATCATCCATTTCGAGGAAAAAATTCAACTCGTTGGTCTTGGCCTCAATCACTGTCAACGATTTAGAATAGGCATCTTCCGAAGCTGATAGACTGGCATACTCAAACTTCCACTGCAGGTCTGTCGGATTGCCTGAAACAATGCCGAGCCCAAGACCAGCAACTGAGTAACTGTCCTCTCCTGCCTTACCATCTTGCGAAAGGAAGCTCGCATAGATATTATCGAAAAACTTCAGCCCCAGACCTAAGTCACTCGTTTCATTAGAAACATCACCACTGTAGGTTCCCATTCCATAGCCAATTGCGAACGATTCACCTACCTTGAACCCACCTCGGAATCCAGTCCCGTTGGTTGAATTTGCGCCCCCATCAACTGTTTCGCTAATGACAAAATCAACTTCACCTCCAGCACTTTCTCCGATTAACGAAAAACCCACATCTTGTTTGGCAACATTTCCTGCATCCAACATGTTGTAACGTAGGTTTCCAGTCTCTCTCCAGACTGCTCCAACTGGATTAATATGACTACGATTACTTGAAAGATAAGGAGTTGCTACCTGTGCCTGGGCAACTTCAGCTAATCCTAGTGCTGCTAGAGCGAATATCCATGCTCGCTGCAAGCGAATCTTCATGACGGTTCTCCACCTAAAGATTTAAATGGCGATTCATTTCCCCACTGAATTTGGTTCATTACTACTTTGGCTGAGAGTGCTCCCACCGGGACTCGAACCCAGAGCTTCGGATTAGGAATCCAACGTTTTATCCGCTTAAACTATGGGAGCGTTTATTCAGAACAGACTATTCAGAGATCTTATAGTCTATTTATTTTACACTCCTTACTCTGGAAAACGAGCAATCCA
>VMBT01001272.1_pt1 | contig 13567 bp, 14 predicted proteins | sample 4404301 | NCBI WGS metagenome assembly VMBT01 (sample SAMN12238535, study PRJNA552566) | marine metagenome | isolation source: Coastal seawater | place: USA: coastal Georgia, Sapelo Island | collected 2008-08/2009-08
TGAGAAAGAAATTGGAGCAAGCAATGACTGCAACCGATACCTTTGGTAGAGATGCTAGATCTATTATGAATACGTTAAGTAATATTAAAGACCCTGGAACTTTCCAAGAAACTTTAGAAGAGAACGAAGATAAGATTAAAGTTCTTAAGTAAATAATTAAATGGCTAATTTTGTATTTTACGATTTTGAAACAAGCTCATCTAATAAATCTTGGGGGCAGATCATTCAGATAGGTGCCATCTTAACCAATGATAATCTTGAAGAGTTAGATCGCTATGAAGCAAGATGCAGACTAAGCCCAAGTATTATTCCTGAAGCGATGGCTTTAATTGTAAACAAATCTTCTCCCAAGATGCTTAAGGGAGCAAATTTATCTCACTATGAAATGGTTAGACAATTTGTTGAAACTTTAAAGCGATGGGGTAAAGCAACATTCATTGGTTTTAATAATATTGATTTTGATGAAGAGTTTTTAAGAAGTACTTTATTTCAAACGTTAGAGTATCCTTATTTAACAAGCACGAATGGAAACAATAGAGGCGACTTATTAAATTTAGCAAGAGCAGCTAATCTTTATTATCCAGATACTTTAAAAAATCCAATCAGTGAAAAAGGAAATGCAGTTTACAAATTAGATCAAATGGCACCTTTAAATGGCATCGAACACAGCGACGCTCATAGTGCAATTGGAGATGTTGTTGCAACGTTAGGCATTGCAAAAATTATTGCAAAAAAAGCCCCAAGTGTTTGGAAAGCAAGTCACTTAACGACTAATAAAGATTTAACTTTAGATATTATTAAGAAAGAACTTTATTTTTGTACCAACGAATATTTTTATGGAAAAAGTAGACCCTATGTTCAAACGTTTGTTTGTCAGCATCCAAAATATCAGTGGCCCAAATGTTTTGATTTAAGACACGATCCAAATATTTATCTTAAAATGCCTATTGCAGAATTAAAGGTAGAAATGTCTAAAAATCCTAAGTTTTTAAGAACGGTAAGACACAACAAACATCCAATTATTATGAACCCATCCTTTGGTAATGAATTTGATGAATATAAAATGATTGGTTCTCAAAAATTAACGGAAAGGGCAAAGTTAGTAAAAGATAATCAAGCTTTTGCAGAAAAAATTAGCTTAATACTTCAAGAAGAAGCTGATGAAAAAGAGCAAACAAAATCACAAGAAGATATTTATGAAGAAGAAAGTATTTATACAAAGTTTACGAGTGCGGAAGATAATAAAATACTTCCTGAATTTCATAATGTGGAGTGGAATAAAAAGCTTTCAGTTTTAGACAAACTTAAAGATGAGCGGTTACATTATTTTGGTAAACGTTTGATTTATGAAGAAAAACCAGAACTACTTCCTAAGACAGATTATAATCAGATTAAACAAACGATAGCTAAGAGGTTGCTTAGTACTAACAATGAAAAGTGGAATACCATTCCAAGAACTTATTCAGAGATAGATACTTTAAGAGAAAAATTTGAAAGAGAAGGTCAGCCAGAAAGACTAATTATCTTAGATGAAATTAACGCTTACGTTGAGGAGATGGAAAAGTTTTACACAGCAGCGTAGTTGACTTTAATAAAAAAATAACTATCTATCATTTATCTATGGCAACAAAAAAAATCACAGACGAAAATTTTGAAAAAGATGTTCTAAAAGCAAGTAAGCCTACTGTTGTAGACTTTTGGGCAGAGTGGTGCGGTCCTTGTAAACAGATTGGTCCCGTACTTGAAGAAATTTCTAATGAATTAAAAGATGAAGTTGTCATTGGCAAACATAACATCGATGAAGAACCTAACATGCCAACGAAGTATGGTATTAGAGGTATTCCTACGATGTTGTTGTTTAAAGATGGTCAGTTAAAATCTACGAAAGTAGGTGCAACGACTAAATCAAATATTGTTTCTTGGATTAAAGAACATATTTAATTCTTACTCAAAACATCACCCACTAAATATAAACTTCCAAAGACAACAATCGTTTTCTTTTCTTTAGAAGAGAGTTGCTTGAGAGCAGCATAAATATCTTTTCTAGACTCAGTTGGAAATTGTTTCTTAGCTAATAATTTTAAATCCTCTGCTTTTGCACTATTAGGTTCTTTAGCTATTGGAATAGTGATTAATTTTTTAAAGACAGATTTAAAAGATTTAATAAATTTTTCAGGTAATTTATTTTTTTGCATTCCCCAAATTCCATAGATAGGTTCTTTTAATGTTTTTAAGTAATTATATAAGTTCTCTCCACTTGCCATTGAATGACAACCATCGATTAGTAATTTTTCTTGGGGTTTAAGAAACTTTCTTAATTTACCTTTTGTTATGTATTGAAGGCGCCCCTCAAATTTAATTTTAGGTATAGTTTTAGTGATTATTTTTTTTGGTACACCAAAGTCCAAAGCCACTTTGATGGCTAATCCTAAGTTATTAATCAATCCTTCAGAGTGAATGTAATTAGATTTTATCGGTATTATATTTTTATTATCTTTATAGAGGTAATAATCTTTAGCTTTTTTGACCAAAAAACTTGAAGCATAAATCTTTTTGCTTTTGTTGTTTTTTAAAATGTTTTTAATAATTTTAAGCGTTTTTGGCTTTTGTTTAGCTATGTAGATTGTTGTGTTTTGCGATAGAGAATCTAGTTTTTGTCTGCATATTTCAGCTAAGGTTTGAGGCTTAACCCAGTCTTGGTGCTGAAAATTAATGTTGGTTACGATTTGTGCTTTTGGCTCATGCCATAAATTAGTGCTGTCTTTTTTGAAGAGCAAACCTGCTTCTATTAAGTGGTAGTTAATATTTTTTTGCTCTTTTGAAGCTAAAATATAAACGCAGGTTAAAAGTTCAAACAAAGTTAACTTTAGACCAGTTTGTTCAACAAGTTTTGTATATTTTTTAATTTCATTAAGATTAATAAATCTATTCTTTAACCAAAACCTATGCCTTACATCATAGAGGTGAGGGCTAGTAAATGTTGTTACGTTTTGTTTATTGGCTTCAAAGAAATATTTAAGCGAAGTTAACGTGCTCATCTTGCCGTCACTTCCTAAGATGTTAATTGGGTTTTCTAATTCTAAATGAGGAAAACCTAAAGCCGTTAAGACTTTTTGGATACGATCGAGATCGAGATTAATTCTTTTGCTATATCGCTTTTGAAGATTGTTGTAGAGACTTGTCGATTGAGACCACATTAGATGCATCAGTATTAGCTTGAGTTTCAGCTTTTTTCAATAATACACTTAATAAAGTTCCAATCGTTGATCTTAAGTATTTTCGCTCAACCACTAAATCAAGACCCCCATGGTCTCTCACATATTCAGCTGTTTGAAATTCCTCTGGTAATGTTTCTCTTACCGTATCTTGGATGACACGTCTGCCAGCAAAACCTACAACTGCTTTAGGTTCAGCAATTAAGATATCTCCAAGCATTGCCCATGAAGCTGTTACGCCCCCTGTTGTAGGATTGGTAAGTACTACGATATAAGGAATTTTATTTTTCTTAAGTTCATTAACCGCAAGAACCGTTCTTGTCATTTGCATTAATGCGATACCTGATTCCATCATTCTTTGTCCGCCTGAGCATGAAAAGAAAATGAATGGTTGTCTATTTGTTATGGCGTGTTGTGCACCATGAATAAAAGCTTCACCGCTTGCTGCCCCAAATGATCCACCAATAAATCTAAAGTCTTGAGCTCCAACGGTTACATCGATGTTTTGAACTTTGCCAGTTGCAATCAGAACTGCATCATCTTGTTTTGTTTTTTTCTTAGCATCTCTTAAACGGTCTTTATAACTTTTATTATCGAAGAATTTTAGAGGGTCTTCTTTAGGAATAGGGGTTTGAAGAATTTCAAATTCTTTATTGTCAAAAAAGATTTCAAATCTTTCAGGGCAAGTTAATTTGTGATGGGCTCCGCATTTAGGGCACGTTTTTAAATTGTTTTGTAAATCTTCTTTGTAAATTAAGTTCTTACACTCGCATGTCGTCCAAAGTGTTTCGCCGTTATCTGCAGTTTTCTTTTTGAAGAGAGAAGCTATTCTAGGTTTTATGAATTTTGTTATCCAGTTCAAATGATTTGCCTCTTTAAGTTTAGAACCATTCTATTTAAGTTTGTGACAGGATTTTGGCCTAATTTCAAGGATCTTGTAATTTCTTTACAAAGCTGACTGCCCACAACTAATCCATCCGTCTTTTTTAATTTTGCAATTGTTTTAGTTGTTATTCCAAAGCCAATTACCAAGTTTTTTTGAGGATTTAATCTTTTGATGGCATTGTAATTTTTTAAGATTTGTTTGGGTGATACTTTTAATTTTCCGCCCGTTGTGGACAGCATACTGATGTAATAGACCATATCATGAGAGTCTTTTAATATTTTTTTCATTCGGTCTTTTGTTGTCGTTGGAGAAAGTAATTGAATGAAGTTAATATTATGTTTTTTACATTGAGCTGCGAAAGGTTTGTTTTCTGGGTAGGGTAGATCAACAATAATTAAACCATTTACTCCAGCTTTTTTAGATTCTTTTAAAAACTTTAGAGTGCCGTATTGAAGGATTAAATTAAAGTAACCCATCAAGATTAAAGGCTTAGCAGTTTTACTTTTTTTAAAATCTTTTACGATACTAAAAACGTCTTTTAATTTAATACCATGTTGAAGCGCTCGGTGAGAGCTTTCTTGAATTTGTCCGCCATCAGCAACAGGCGTATTATGAGGAAAACCTAGTTCAATAATATCTGCATACTGAGCAATGGATTTAATAATTTCTAAAGATCTTTTTTTAGTGTTATCTCCTGCAACCGTATAAGTCAGCAAGGCAGGTCTTTTTTCTTTTTTGCAAAGATTAAAGGCTTCAAGAATTTTTGAGGTCATCTTTTATAACTTCCTAATCTTTTTTTAATGATGAATTTATCCTTTAAAGAGTCACCACACGAATTAACCACAATAACCGTTGATGGTTTTAATTTTGGAGCAATCTTAATACATTCAGCAAAAGCATGAGAGGGTTCTAAAGAAGGAGAGATATCTTCTAATTTTGTTACCATTTCAAAAGCAGCTAATGCTTCTTCGTCAGTTGCAGAAGTATATCTTGCTCGCTTTGCATCTTTTAAGAAACAGTGAAGTGGAGAAATACCAGGGTAATCTAAACCTGCTGAAATAGATTCTGTCTCACTGATTTGACCTTCTTTGTCTTGCATCACATATTGCTTAGCACCGTGCAATATTCCTATTTTAGAATTATTAGTTAGTGGTGCAGCATGTAGTTTACTATTCTTAGGTCCACCTGCTTCAACACCAATGAATTCAACTTGCTTTGGACTATAATCCATAAAAGAATTCCAAAATCCCATAGCAGAGCTTCCACCACCTACACAGTTAATTAATTTTAATTGATTAGGAACTTTGCCAAATACATTTTTTAGTTGGATCATAAGCTCTCTTGAAATTTGAGCTGTGCTCCATGCGCAAATCTTAACAAAGATATTTGGACCAACGGTTGATCCAACACACATATGTGTCGTATCACAATTAGATACCCAGTATCTTATACATTCACTAACAGCATCAACTAAAGTTTGGCTACCAGTATAAACAGGAACAATTTCAGCTCCATTTTTTCTCATAGCATCTACATTAGGTTTTTGTCTTTTTACATCCTTAGCACCCATGAAAATTTTACACTTTAATCCAAATTTTTTAGCAGCCATTGATAGCATTTTGCCTGCATAGCCAGCACCCGTGTCACCCACGACATATTTTTTTCCAGCTCTTTTAGCGATTAAACAATGAACGGTAGCATTATAAATTTTGTGAGCTCCACCATTAGCATCGGATACTACTTTTGACCAAATTTCAGCACCCCCTAAATGCCTTGTTAGATTTTGTAGTTTAATAAAACGTGTTGGTACACCAATATAGTCTTCAAAATGATAATCTCTTTCTTTTAAAAATTGTTTATCGTTTCTTAATTTTTGAAAAAGTTTAGTTAGATCTTCAATAGGTTTTTTAAGGGTTTCAGGTACATAATTACCTCCAAATTTACCAGCGTATAAAAAGTTTTTATCGTGCTGATCAATTAACGGAATACCTTTTTTAATTTTAACCATTGAGCTGTTTTACCTTGTCTAAAAATTCTTTGATTTTTTTTAAGTCTTTTACTTTATTTGTTTCTAATGCTCCAGAAACATCGACAATATCCGTTAAATTAATTAAATTTTCAAGCAGTTCTAATTTAATATTTCCAGCTAACATTTTAGTAAAAGTCTTAGGTAGATCTTTAATCCAATCAAAATCCCAACTTAAAGATTGATGTAATCCTGAGCTATCAAATAAAATAATATCTGCTAGGTTTTCATAATCTTTATATTTTGAAATGTCTTCTTTGTTTTTAATTTGAAGCGCTACAATTATTTTCTTTTTATATTTTTCTTTAAATTCTTTTATTTGCTCTTTTGTATAGTCACCATAAATTTGAAAATAATCTAAATTAAGTTTTGAAAATGTTTCAAGTTCTGCCTCTGTTGGGTTTACCAATACACCAACATAAGAACTATTTTTTTTATTAATTGAAGTTAAAGTTTTTGCAGTTTGGTAATCAATATACCGGTGGCTTTTAGGATAATTTAAAATAAATCCACAAAAGTCAGCATCCTGCTCAACACAATATGTAACTTGCTCAGCTGTTGTAAGTCCACAAATTTTAACTTTCATTACTTTGCGGAGTTAATAATATTTTTTATATTTTCTAAAGGGTTTCCTTCGTAGATAGGTCTACCAATTACAGCATAACATTTGTCATCCGCTAAAGCGTTGAACTCTTTATAATTTAGAGTTCTTTTTTGATCTTGTTTGTTTTGATCAGCTCTAATGCCTGGACAAAAGATTTTAAGATCTTTTGATAAGCTTCTAACAAGATCAATATCCTGAGCAGAAGCAATCACTCCTGATAATTTTGCTTTTGTAGTAAGTTCTATTAATCGTTTCACTTGGTCTTTCACTTCATCTTTAATGCCAATGAGCTCTAAATCTTTTTTGTCCCATGAGGTTAAAACACTTACTGCTAAGAATTCTAGGTCAGTGCCTGCTGCAGCATCTTGAGCAGCTTTGAGCATTTCTAAAGATCCTAGAGAGTGAATAGTAAAATATTTAATAGATTTAATTTTTGAAATGACTTTAATCGTTTTTGCTACTTGGTTAGGAATATCAAAAATTTTAGTATCTAAGAAAATGGGAAGATTAAATTTTTCAAAGTGTTTAATGCCTTCAAGTCCAATAGAGCTATAAAGTTCTAAACCAATTTTTATTCCTCCTAGATGTTCTTTAGTTTGATTAGTAATCTCTAAAGCTTTGTCTAAAGAGTTAAAATCTAGGGCTAGGAAAATATTTTTTCTCATTCTTGTTTTTCTTTATTTATTTCTTGTTTTAAATGTTTTGACATTTTAAAGGAAACTTTTTTCTTAGCAGGCACGTAGATAACTTCACCTGTTTTTGGATTTCTGGCGTTATATTTTTCTTTTATTCTTTTAACTGAAAATCTGCCAAAATCTCTAAGCTCAACTGGTCTATCTTTAGCTAGATTATCTAAAATAGTATCAAAAAAGATATTAACGATAGCTTCGATTTGGGAACGATTTAATTCTGGGTATTTTTGGTGGAGTTGCTTGATGATTTCTGACTTAACCAAGTATTATTCTTCTTCTGTTTCGTCTTTCTTTTTCTTTGGATCTTTTCCTAAAGCTTTTTGGAAAATACCAGCTAATGTTGCGCCTGATTTAGCAGCGTTAGCCCCAAATTTTTGAATTAAGTTTTTCTCTTCATAAATTTGAGCTTCTTTAACTGATAAAGACACTTTTCTTTTCTCTAAATCTAATTCTGTAATCATCGCATCTAAAGCATTGCCTGGTACAAAGATTTCTGGTCTTGCATCAGCTGCTTCTTTAGCCAATTGATTTTTCTTAATCATAACGATGATATGTTTATCTGGGTCAACCGATACTTTAACACCTGTTTTAAGCACTTCAGCAACACGAGTTGTTATAATTGAACCTTCTTTTTTACCGTTATCTTTAAACCAATCCATCGGATCTTTATCCATGGCTCTAACTGAGAATCTCAATTTGTCGTCTTTTAATTCAACAATCTTAACTTTGATTTTTTGACCTTTTTTAAATTTCTTAAGATCTTGATCAGCTTCATTGTAAGATAATTCTCTAAAGTGAAGCATTCCTGTTAAACCATTTTCCATATCTGCAAAGATAGCTTTGTCAGTAATATTGTTAATTGTTACATCAACAATCTCTCCAACTTTATCTTCAATTTCTTTCCAAGGGTTCGGCTGAGTTTCTCTGTATGATAATGAAATTCTTTTTGCTTCGCTATCGATTGATACGATTTTAACTTTAACTTCTTGGTTATTCGTTAAAACTTTTGCAGGGTTAGTATTTTTATTTGTCCAAGAAATTTCTGAGCTATGAATTAATCCTTCAATGCCATCTTCTAATTTTACGAAAGCACCGTAGTCCATAATTTTTGTTACAATCCCTGTGTACTCAGATCCAATTTCATATTTTTTCTCTAAGTTAGCATATGGATCTTCAGTTAAAGCTTTGACAGAAGCTGACACTCTATTTGTTTCTGGATCAATTTTTGTAATTTTTACTTTCATGGTCTGACCAATAGTAACCAGGTCAGATGGTTTTTTAACTCTACCATGAGATAAATCTGAAACGTGTAACAAGGCATCAATTCCTCTAATATCTAAAAAGATACCCCAATCTGTTGTTGCTTTTACTTTTGCATCTTCAATGATGTCACCTTCATTTAAATTCTTTAAGGCTTCTTTAACATCTGCAACTTTATTTTTCTCTAAAACTGCTCTTCTAGAAGTACAAACATTTCCTCTTACTTTATCAATTCTTGTTGCAATCACTTTTAAAGGTACATTCATTAAGTGATCAAATTTTTTAAGGGGTCTTACATCAATTTGAGATGCCGGCATAAATGTTGGCAGACCATCACAAGTTGCTATAAATCCACCTTTAACTTTTCCAGTTATGTAAGCTGTAATCTCTTCGCCTGTTTCAAAAACTTTTTCCATTTTTTTCCAGGCATTCATTCTTCTAGCTTTATCTCTAGAGATAATAATTTCACCTTTAAAGCTTTCTATTCTTTCAAGATAAACTTCAATTTTAGAACCTACTTTTAATTTTGATAATTCGTCATCGTTTTTAAATTCTTCAATTGGAATCATACCTTCCATTTTGGCTTTGCAATCAACGACGATGAATTTTTCAGTAATCTCAGTTACTGTTGCTTTAATGATTTCGTTTTCTTGAAGTTTTCGGTCTTTGAAATCGTTATTAAGTAGGCTTTCGAACTCTTTTTGAGAGCTAGATAGTTCCTTATTAATCGTTTCAACTGCCATATTTTTCTTTAATTCTTTTCTCGACAACTTTAGACATTTTATCGACCATGCCCTTAATATTAAGTTTATCGGATTGCACAATTACAGCATTTTTTGCTTGAATCAAAGGAGAAATTTTACGTTTTTTATCTAAATTATCCCTAATACGCATAGCTTTTTTAACATCTATGAGCTTTGTATTCTTATTTCTCTTTTTTAACTCTTTGAATCTTCTTTGTGCTGCAACATCAAGGCTGCATTTAAAAAAGAATTTAATATCAGCATTAGGTAGTATTTTTGTTTGAATATCACGGCCTTCAATGACTACTTTGTTGTATTTTTTTGAAAATTTTTTCTGAAAGACTTTAAGAACATTTCTTATTTTTTGTTCCTTAGCAATAATAGAAGTATGAGCTGATATTTCAGGCGAATGAAGTTCTTTATTATTTAATTTAGCTAGACTTAGGTTATTAAAGCATTTTTTTAAAAAGGGAATTTTGTTTTTTGGGTTATTTTTTAAAAGTTGAAAGCTTGCGTAACGATATAAAAGGCCAGAAGATAAAAATTTCATTCCATATTTTTTTGCAATAAGTTTTGCCCCTGTCGTTTTACCACTTGCAGCAGATCCATCTGCAGCAATTACTAGCTTATGATGCTTTTTTAATTTCAAATTTTCCTCCAAGCGATTTAACAATTTTTAAAAAAGATGGTGCTGACGTACCAACGGTTTCAAAATTTTTAATTTGTGATTTAATTCCTGTAACTAAAGACAGAATAGTGGTGCTCATACATATTCTATGATCTCCTAGCGAAGGAACTTTAATTGAACTATTATAATTTATATTTGAGCCACCAAAGACTTTCATTTCATTTTTAGTAGACTTACATTTAATACCAGTTTGCATTAGCACTTTTTTCATTTCCTCAATTCGGTTACTTTCTTTATTAGCTAGATCCTCAATTCCTTTGAATATCGATGTTCCTTTTGTAAGCCCAGCAATCACAAAGAGTATAGGGTATTCGTCTGTCGCAGAAACATAGTATTCTGGCCCTGCTTTAAGCGCCCTGAGTTTGCTATGCTTAACTTCAATATCTCCTACTAGTTCATTATTAATTTTTTTTACATTTTTAAAATTAATTTTAGCACCATGTTTTTTTAGAAGTTCATAAAATCCAATTCTTCTTGGATTTAATCCAACATGTTGAATTTTTAAATTAGCTTTTGGAGTGAGCAAAGTTAGCGCTGTAAAAAAAGCAGCTGAGCTAGGGTCGCCACCAACATTAACTTTAATAGGATCTAAAAATTCTTTACCATAAATCTTAATATGGTTTTGACCCTTTTTATTTTTTTTAATTTTTATTAGTTTCTTGTTTTGCAGAAGCATATTTTCAGTATGATTTCTGCTTTTCTTTTCTTCAATTACATTTGTTACACCGTTAGCATTTAAGCCTGCTAGCATGACTGCACTTTTTAGCTGAGCTGAGACACCAGCTTTATATTCAATACCTATAGGAATAGGTGACGATATAAGCGTTAAAGGAAAAGTAGTTTTATTTTCTGGTAAAAAAGTTGTTCCAAATTCTGACATAAGATCAATTAACTTTTTCATACTTCTTTTATTTAGCGAATGATCACCTTTAATTTTTACATGAATGTCAGGATTGGTTGATAGTAATCCAACTAACAATCTGGCCGTTGTTCCTGAGTTACCGCAATCAAGAACAGCATTTTTTTTTGCGTAAAAAGATCCAAGGCCTTTACCATAAATTAGGTAATGTTTTGGTTTTTTCTTAATAATTTTAACACCAAGCTTTTTAAGGCAATTAATGCATGACATTACATCTTCAGACTCTAAAACATTTTTAGCTTCAGAAATATTATGGCTTACAGCTCCAATTAAAAAAGATCTAATGGATATCGATTTATCAGAGTCGACCTGTATTGTTTTTTGAAAAGGTTTTATTTTTTGAGAAACGTGAAGTGAAAAACTTTTACCTGGCATTGAAGTTATGCTCTGTATGAAGAACCAAAATATAATTCGATTGCTTTTGAAGACTTTAAAATCTCATTCGGCGTTCCTTGAGCAATAATACTTTGTTCACCTAAAACATAAGCTCTGTCCACAATATCAAATAAGTTACTTACTTGGTGGTCTGTAATTAAAATTGCACAACCAAATGTTTGAAGTTTTAAAATATATTTTTGAATATCTTGAACCACAATAGGGTCTAAAGCAGCCATCGGTTCATCTAATAGAACAACGCTTGGATTATTGATGAGTAATCGAGCCAACATTAATCTTCTAACTTCACCACCAGATAAATTATTTGCATGGATTTCTCTTAAGTGTTGAAGGTTAAATTCATCTAATAACTTTTCTGTCATCTTAATTTGATTTTCTTCACCCTTAATACTTAGCTGACAGATACCTAATAAATTATCATATACGCTCATAGCAAATACACTTCGCTGTTGGCTTAAATAGCCAATACCTGCTTTTGCTCTTAAGTGAATAGGTCTGTCTTGAATTTCGTTTCCATTTAGAATTATTTTTCCAGCATCAGCATAAAGCTCACCAATGATTGTGCTATATAAAGTAGACTTACCAGACCCATTTGGCCCAAGTAGCCCAACACATTCTCCAGGATAGAGATCCATATTAATCTTTTTTAAGATTGGTCTGCCGTCGTAAGATTTACTGATATCTTTAATTTGAAAGATGGGTTTATCTTTTTTAAACTTTATGATTCTAAAACCTTTTTTCATTATCTTTTTAATTTAACATTCACTTGATCATTCTGTTCAAACATAGAAAAATCTAACGTCTTATTGGCTAGATCGTATTCTAAGTTATCAGCAAAGAACTCTCCTTTATCTACACTTTCTCCCTTAACATTTCCAGCAGCAATTAGTTTACCATTAGAATTTGAATAATTAAGGCGATCAGAAAACAATGAATGAGTTAAATAAGTTGATTTAACATTTCCATTAAAGTCCATATCTAACGTAACGTTGTTATATAAACCTTCATCACTTGTAACAGTTAAAACAGTGTCATCTTTTAAATAGAAAGTTGCGATTACATTCTTCATGTTGATTAGTTCAGGTGTTTGCGTTTTAAATTCTGCCTGGCCAGCTTTTAAAATATATCGGTTACCATTTAAATCAAAACCAGAGTATTCAATATCTGTAAATGAATTAGTATCAGGATCAGATTGAATAACAACTTCAGGAATAATTTTAGGCTCAACAACGTTTTTGCTTTTATAAGTATTATACAAAAGTGTTGAAGCTACTAAAAAAATAGTGAGTTGAATTAGAATAATTTTTTTTCTTCGACTGGTCACTTAATACCGTATTGCAAAAGCGAGTGAATATGAACGATGCCTTTTAATTTTTTATGCTTACTTTTGCTATTGTAATCTTTTTCTGAGGCTACTAATAAACTTGTTATCTTTTTTTCATTCATTAAGGCTAGCGCTTTAGAAGCTGGTGCAGTTTCAGAAATAAATAAAGGATTTGCCGTCATAAACTTTTCTAAATGATCATCTTTGGAGTAATATCTTATACCTCTTCTAGCATCTCCATCGGTTAAGATACCTTTCACATGATTGTTTTGGGTAATAACCACAAGGCCTAATTTTTTATCTGCAATAACTTTTGTGGCAGCATAAATATTTTTACTAATGCTAATTAGAGGTAATTTTTTACCTGTAATCATAATATCTTTAACCATTAAAAGAGTTTGGCCAATATTTCCTCCAGGATGAAAAACTTTAAATCGGTCTTTAGAAAAATTCATTTTATTCATTAGAGCAACAGCAAGACAATCTCCAAATAATAAAGAGATACTCGTACTTGTTGTTGGAACCATCCCCGTTGGATCAGCTTCTTTAACTTGTGGAAGAAGAATTTTTACATCGCTTGCTTTTAAAAGCATGCTGTCTTTTTTAGAAGCAATACCGATCACTTTAATATTAAATCGATTGGCATATTTAAGCATGTTGCTAATCTCAGCAGTGTTTCCTGAATAAGATAAAACTAGCAAAACATCGTTTTTGGTAATTTGCCCAAGATCACCATGGTTACCTTCGCTAGGATTTAAGAAAAAAGAAGAGATACCAACGGATGACAAAGTTGCAGAAACTTTTCTTAAAATAT
>VMBT01001276.1_pt1 | contig 13551 bp, 12 predicted proteins | sample 4404301 | NCBI WGS metagenome assembly VMBT01 (sample SAMN12238535, study PRJNA552566) | marine metagenome | isolation source: Coastal seawater | place: USA: coastal Georgia, Sapelo Island | collected 2008-08/2009-08
AATTTCTTCATATTATCCTTTAAAATCTCATTTTTCTCAGAGCTGAGGACAGCTTCTGAAACGTATGCAAATTTATCCGATTTGACGTATTAGACAACAATGGGTTAACCAGAGATGTTTTTGCGTTGAGCAACGGTTTGAAGGAATTTTTACCTTCCCCAGATAAAAGCGATGTAAAGTGTGGCCGGAGCGGTCGGATTTTCAGTCAAAGCCATCATCGGTAACCCTCCCGGAAAGTAGTCGACTATGCCACCCACTCGCAGCGATTTATAACCACCATTATCAGATGCCCATTGGAGATCCACCGCAGCACGGACATTCAGTCCCAGTCGGTATTCCAGCTCACCCCATCCGCCTTGATCGTCGGAATATCCGAGGATGTCTTCCTGACGGGTATGCACTTCCGGGTCGTAGCGTTCAGAGCGTATATAACCCGAGTTGTCGTTCCCATTGCGATGATAGATGCTGAGATAGACCGGTCGTTGAATGGCCGCTGTCACACCACCCTGCGTTTGCAAATAAACTCCAAGTCGATTCCAGTCGTTCCGCTGAATAAGCGGAAGCTCATATCCCGTATTCACACGCATGAAGGCCGTCCGGAACAGCTTACCGTACACATACGGCCGTGGATTTTGAACGTTCGGGTTGATGATCTTGATCTCCCTGGGATGTTTGTGCGTGACCAGATCCATTTGCCAGGAGCGCGTATGCTTGGGAGCAGAGTTCTTGAATCCGGCTGTCAGTCCATAGCCATAGGTGCGCAATACCGGACCGCCATAAAAGCGGAGCGAACTCGCCTTCCCGATCTCCACTTGTGCCACGACATCTCCAACCGTTCCGAAGAACAGGAGGACAAGGGTCAAAACACATGTGAGGGTAGTGCTGCGCATACTACATTTGTGAAGTGTAAAGATAAGACTCTACACCCTTTATTACTAACGCACAGCCTATGAAAGTAGTTTCCACCATATCATACCTCGGCGATCTGCGCACGAATTCCCGTCACCTCCGATCTGGGGAAGAATGTTTGAGCGATGCACCCGTTGACAACAACGGAAAAGGCGAGGCTTTCTCGCCAACCGACATGATCGCTAATTCCCTGGGTACTTGTATGCTCACACTAATGGGCATCACGGCCAATAAACAGAATTTCAAACTCGGCGCGATCGAAGCGCAGGTTGAGAAAGAGATGGCTGCCGGCCCGCGACGCATTATCAAAATACGCACCTTGATCCGCGTCGAGGATCTCGGATTTACCCCGGAGCAGAAACACGCCATCGAAGATGCAGCGATCAACTGCCCGGTGACCTGCAGTCTACATCCCGATATCGATCAGATCACAGAGTTCGAATACCGAACTGATGTGAGCGATGCTGCTAACTGGGAATGACGAGAAATGAATGCGAGGTCGGAAAGAATGGGATCACTCTTGCCAATACGACTGATCAGCGCTTTGCTCCAAAGGAGCGAATCCAGGACAATTGTCCCTTCTGAGTCCGCACGAAGACAGACACACAGCAAGGAAAAGAACTACGGCGAATAAACTTGCTAACCTTTTCATAATGTTACGCTTTTGATCAGAACTTCTTAAATAATGAACGGATCGCCAGATTTCTTAGTGCAAAGAAATAAAATTTTGCGGCTATTGGAAAACACCGCGGGTCGGCGTTTTGTTCAGGATAATGTACGCTCCGACATCCGCGAGCTGGCTCTAAAGCTACCGTCCGACACATCCTTTGACCCGAAGATAGCTCTGCAATTGATCGATTGCTATGCACGTGCTTCGAGCAAGCTTCCCGAGTGGTCGAAGCATCTCCTGGCTATGGATCGTCGCTCGCTGGAACAGTCAAGCTCTGAGCGGGTTGCGAGGTACCGAGCGTCTGTTTTAAGTGGTGAGCGGCTACTCGATCTTACCGGAGGACTGGGGGTTGACGACACCTATCTCAGTAACACATTTTCAGAAGTAGAAAGCCTCGATTCAGACCTGAATGTGGTGGAGATGTCCGCATACAACGACGGTATCTTGCAAATAGAGAATATCACGAGAAATTGCGATGACGCAGAGAATTGGGCATCGTATAAAATTGACAATAGCACGACAGTTTATGTAGACCCCGATCGTCGAAGCGACAGCGGTAAGCGGCTCTATAGTCTAATGGAATGCAGTCCGCCTATCCTTGATTGGTTGGGTGAACTCTTGCCAAAATGCGAGCGACTCGTGATCAAAGCATCGCCTATGCTCGACTTGACTCAGATCCAAAGAGAAGTACCACATCTGGAGCAGATCCATGTTGTATCGGATTCCGGTGAGATCAAAGAGATCATGCTCATCTTAACGAATGGTCATGACGATGATCCGGAGATCCTTGCTGTGGAATTAAAAGAGGATAAAGTCGAAACGGTCTCGTCCAAGGACCTTGATCCAAAAGCCTCATTTGCCGGATCCGTTCGTGAAGAGAACTATCTGTTCGAACCGGCACCTTCCATTCTAAAGGCCGGATTGGCCGAGCGCTATGCGGCCTCCTTACAATTGCAGCAAGCAGGTAAAAACCCAGCATTTTATTTCTCCGAGAATCGGGTTGAGGGTGGCACAGGAAGACTCTGGAAGGTCATGGACATTCTGCCTCTTCAATGGAAACAGATCCGCAAGTACCTTGAAAAGGAGGGCATCAACCGAGCAAATATTGTCAGGAAATACTTCTCGGAGTCAACCGCAACGATCTTGAAAAAGCTCAAGCTCAAAGAAGGAGATAAGGAATACCTGATCTTTATGGAGCGACCCGACGGATCGAAAGTTTGCATCCGTGCAATTCGCGTACAGAATTGATCATTTATTCGCGATCTGCAGGTAATTGTCGATCGCCGCAACCATGGAGGGAGCATCCGGAGTAGGAGCCGGGATATTATTCACCAACTCTTTTTCCGATATCGCCATGTTCGTGGTCTTACCCCAACCCGCAATGCGCGTTTTGTTCTGCTCGAAGTCGGAGAAGTTATCGAAGAGTGACTTGATATCTGCCGGACTGAAAAAGACAATGATATCGTAATACACATCGGCAAGATCGCTCAGATCCGCATTCACCGTACGGTACATGATGGCTTCCGTGTAGTCAAACCCATTCTCCGTGAGGAAGTTAGGGATGGAATCCTTTCTGATGTCAGAACATGGGAAAAGGAACTTTTCCTTGGTGTGCTTCTTCAGCATTTCCAGGAATTCCGGTTCACGACCTTTTCCGAAGAACATCTTGCGCTTACGCAGTACAGTGTACTTCTGGATATAGAGGGAAACCCCTTCGTTCATGCAGTAGTATTTCATGGTCGTAGGTAGCTCGATCTTGAGCTCTTCTACCACACGAAAGAAGTGGTCCACCGCATTTCTCGACGTGAGAATGACCGCAGTGTGATCAAGAATGTTCAGGCGCTTTTTACGCAAGATCTTACCCGCCACAGGCTCTACCTGTATGAACGGACGATAGTCAATCTTGAGATTCCACTTTTCGGCAAGGGCGTGATAAGGCGTACGCTTATCTCCCGGATCCGGCTGGGATATAAGAATGGTTTTTACTTTCAAGTTCTTAGCGCTTTAACCTTAACTCACATCACCTCATTGGCGAGAATAAGCAAGGGTAACATTTCAAGCGTGCAAAGATACAGAATTATATAGAGCCTGTTAAATCTGAAGTTCTCCCAGGTTAAAAAAAGCATTCGGAGAAAACGATATACAAAGAATAGGACTAAAAGCACGGCAAACCCTACTCCGAGGTACTGTCGAAGCACTTCACTCAAGCTGTAATAGACCACCAGCAGAACCGGAAAGGCAACGATCGCAAAAAGGAAGGCTAAGTTGCTCATACTCACCACCATCATTCGTGGAAGCTTATCGGTTTGTAAGACCTGGAAAACCATCAGGTACAAAGAGTATTTCGTGGTGTATACCACCATCACGATCAGCAACAGCACGAGATAATTTCTCCAATCCGCTTGAAAATTCAGCTCGAGGCCAAATGGCTGGTAGATATGTAAGGCAAAACTGAAAATGATACAGTAGATCAGTATGAAAATGATCTGGTAGAGGTCTATTCCCGGGATGAGATCGAAAAAGCCCCATTCCGATTTGAAAGAGCGGAAAGGCGTACGGATGGCATAGAAGTACCGAGTTGAGTCCAGTGCACGCAGAACTCCGATCAGGATCATCACGAATAAGGCCATGATGAAGACCCATGGATACGTTCTGGCCTTTCGTTTGCCCGGTTCCTGCCTCTTGAAATCAAATACTACCGGAGGTTCCAAAGGAGCCTCTGATGCCATGGCTGAAGTATCGGTAATTAGGTCAATGGTGTCGGGCAGACTCACTGTATATACAAGCGGACCGGGTGCGATAGAATCAGCCACTAAAGCATCTGTGATGTCGACAGCTGTATCACTCACCAATGCTGCACTATCAAGTGCGTTGACTACCGAATCAGCATTAGTTTGGGCCAGAGCTGAAAGCCCCAGGGTGAAGATCAAAACAAGTGAGAAGTATCGTAGCATTGGCTGTCTGACAAAGGTATTTGCTGAAAGCATTTTAGAGATAATTAATTACTCCAAAATGTACCTTGGCTCGGTTGAATTGTATCCCGAGGTCTCCAATAGCTCCGAGAGCATAGTCGAAATTGAGCAGTGAAGTTCCTACCTGAAGCCGCACCCCGGCCCCAAATCCATATGCCAGATCGCTGCTGTAAGGTTGTCGCACTGAATTCTCAATATATGCAGCGTTGCCAAACAAGTGAAAATTGGCATCACGACTGAACAGGTACCGATATTCTAATGTGCCTCCATGTATCAGGTGACCTTCTAGCGAACGCTCATCGAAACCTCTCAATGACCGTGCTCCACCGATCCGATACAGGTCGTTTCGCAAGACCTCCTGCGCGAATAACTGCATTCCTGTTGCTTGTACCATCAACGCGCTTTTCACCCGCATAGGAATGAATATCTTCAGGTCATATTGATACTGAAACTGAATACTTCGCAGATCCAGTAAGTCGTAGATGGATGTCAATGAACCTTGCTCATTTACCCATTGAACGGCATCGATCTTAGCGTCACGTTGGATCCTGCGGCTTCCAATATTGGCATCCATGCTCAGTTCAAATCCACTCCTTGGGTTGAATCTGTAATCCAACTTATTCAAATGGATATCGCAGCCATACGATAATACTCGTACAGGGTTATTCTCCGGAAGTCGTCTGCTACTTCGAATGGAAGCGGTATCTGATGTAATGAGGGTCGTGCTTTTTGACCGATAGTACACACGCACATGATCCGTTCCCTCAAGAATGAATCGAGCGCCGATCCCACTTTGGAGATTGAGGAAGGAGGTGTCGAGTTTGAGCAGATTCAAGTCGCCATCTACACCAATATTGGTCGCAAACACATAAGGCACCACCGCACTCAGGTCCAGTTCCTGACTTTGGGTCAGAAAGCTTCGCCAATGCGTGCTAAAGCCGACTCCTCTGCGGAACAGGTTCTGAAGTTCCACATGGACCTCACCGGTCACGAGCAGCTCGTTGTTCACGCTTTCGCTGTTCGGCGCAAAACCGACAATTCCATCAAATCGATCGCTCTTCTTCTCTTCGAGAAAAAGGTGGAAGCGAACCTTTCCTTCCCCGAAGAAAATTCTACTGGGTTGAGTGACACGCACAAAGGGCAACTGTGACAGTTTCCTCTGAATACGGCGAATGGTATTCTCACTGTAAAGATCTCCTTTCCGGATATTGAGATAATACGACAGAAAGCGATCGGAGACATTGGCATCACCATAGATCTCGATCGAATCGTAGAGGTATAACGGACCTTGATTCAGTCGAACAGCGGCATGGATGTCAGCGCCTTCCGTTCTCACGGAATCGATACGCACGGAGGCAAATGGCCGACCGGTATTTTCAGAGCGATCCAGGATCCGTTCTGCTACTCGCCACACACCATCGGGAGCGAGTTTTGCCCCTTTCCCCTTTCTCAAAAACCACCCCGGTAACCAGTCATCCGGTATTCCATCGGTATTTAGATACGAGACTCGATACTTCCTGCCACAGTATATCCATACATGTAGCGATGCACTATCCGCATGAGTAGAATCAATACCTGCGCTCAGATGTCCGGTTCTCCAAAGAATTCGCAGTTTCTGCTGAGCTTCTTCGAGAGCCTCCACCATCGAGTTTTGAAGAGAATCATACTTCAACAGTGACCGAGGACTCACTTCCCCATTCGCGGAATAATGAATGAACAGCTTGAACGGAATGCGAGTAGAGCCGTACGACAGTACCGACAGATTGATGAGAAACCCCACGGTCAGTATTTTTCCAAGTGTGCTCAATATTGGGTAAACGACGGAATGGTCGATCGTGTTTCGAACCGACTACTTGTTTCGGGATTTTACAAAGAAAAACTCCTTCAAATAGCTTGGCTCAAAATAAGCCACGTCTTCAAATTCCTCTTTCTCCCATTTACCGGGGATCAAGTGTCCCATATGCTTTGCATGAAGCCAGTTTTCCTCAGAAATGGTCTGCTCGGGAAAATAATTGAGGTCCTTCATCTTGGCCGTAGCGCTGCCGATCAAATGCACTTTCTTTCCTTCCGTGCATGAAGGTGGCTTCACTTCATCGAGGATCGCCGGACTCGCTTCGTGAATGCTATTTCCCTCGTGGTCAAAGAATTCCCAAAAGACCTCCATCCGACGAGCATCCATAGCTGAGCAGATCACATCCTTCTCGGTCAGATCCGAATGCTGAGACCAATACGCAGCCGACATGATCTCCAGCGATGTCAATCCTATGATCGGAACATTGGTGCAGTAGGATATTGATTTTAAAGCAGCACTTCCGATGCGCAATCCGGTATAAGATCCCGGACCGAGATTCAATACAAATGCACTGATGTCAGGCCAGTAAACAGACTTCTCATAAATGACGTCTCGAATGGTACCGAATATGTATTTAGAATGGCTGTTGGGTTCTTTGGTTTGCCTGGAATACAAAAGTTCGTCGTTCTCAAAAAGAGCGACCGAGCAGATCTCTTCAGATGTATCTATAGCAAGAAACAGCGGCACCAGGCAAAAATAGCTTTTCCCAAGAACTGTACTCGTAATTCGATCTTTCAAGATCGTATTCGAGGAGAAGGCTCAATTCGACACCCGCAGACTCCCGATAAATCACATATTTGCGGTTTCAATCACATCCCAATGAATCACAAAGGCATAGACCCACCAAGCTGCAAAAAGATACCACACCGTCACGAGACACATGGCGACGTGCGAGTCGATGACTATTACTGGTTGAACGACCGCGAGAATAAAGATGTCATAGCCTACCTCGAAGCCGAGAACGCATACACCGATGAAGTCATGAAAGACACTGAGGAGCTCCAATCGAAGCTCTACGACGAGATAGTTGGTCGCATCAAGCAGCAGGACGAGTCGGTGCCATATTTCAAGAATGGCTATTGGCACTACACCCGGTATGAAGAGGGCAAGGAGTATCCGGTCTATTGCCGGAAGAAGGACAGCATGGACTCCGAGGAGCTGATATTGTTGAATGTGAACGAAATGGCCGAAGGACACGATTTTTACCAAGTCGGAGCCTTGAGCGTGAGCGAGGATAATCGGTGGCTTGCTTTTTCCGTGGACACGGTAAGTCGTCGGATCTATACCATCTACTTCAAAGATCTCGAGAGCGGCGAGATCAGTGATCTGAACATTCCGAATACGACCGGATTGGCCGTTTGGCCGTCAGATGATCGCTACCTGTTCTTCACCACCAAAGATGAGCAGACCCTGCGCTCAGATAAGGTACACCGGTTCGACCGCCAAACGAATAGCTCCGAACTCGTCTTTCACGAACCAGATGAGACCTTTTATGCGCATATACACAAAACTAAATCCCGGAAGTATCTGGTCATTGGTTCGACCAGCACATTGACCTCTGAATACCGGATCCTGAAGGCAAATGACCCCACCGGATCATTTAAGGTATTTCAACCCAGGGTTCGAGGGATGGAATACAGCATCTCACATTTCGAAGACCGGTTTTACATACTGACGAATTGGGAAGCGACGAATTTTCGACTCATGAAGTCCGGTCTGGAAAATACAGAACGCGAGCATTGGCAGGAAGTCATAGCACACAGAGATGAAACGCTACTCGAAGGAGTAGAACTGTTCAACGATTTCATGGTCCTCGAAGAACGAACCATGGGGTTGACCCATCTCAAGGTGCATCGGTTCAGTACTGATGAGTCGTATTACATTCCATTCGAAGAGGAAACATATACAGTCGGTTCGTCTGTGAACCCTGAATTCGATAGTCATGTACTCCGATTCGGTTACACATCTCTGGCGACACCATCTTCGACCTTCTCTTTCGACATGCTGACCAAGGAACGAACTCTCCTGAAGCAGCAGGAAGTGGTTGGCGGCTATGACGCTACTAAATATCATTCGGAACGGATCTATGTAGAGGCTAGAGATGGCGCACGGATCCCTGTTTCACTGGTCTATCGAAAGGACTTCAAACCCGCTCCGGATCGACCTTTGCTCCAATACGGATATGGGTCATACGGACATTCAATGGATCCATACTTCAGCTCAGCCAGACTCAGTTTGCTGGATCGTGGAGTGAGCTTTGCCATTGCTCATATTCGAGGTGGCGAAGAACTCGGACGCAATTGGTACGACTCCGGTAAACTGCTTCAGAAGAAGAACACTTTCTACGATTTCATCGATGTGGCATTGTGGCTCATTGACAACGGATACAGCTCGCCGGAACATCTCCATGCAATGGGAGGGTCTGCAGGTGGCTTGCTCATGGGTGCCGTCGTCAATATGCGCCCTGATCTTTGGAAGAGTATCAACGCTGCCGTTCCGTTTGTGGATGTAGTGACGACCATGCTGGATGAGAGCATTCCACTCACAACAGGTGAATTTGATGAATGGGGCAACCCGAAGGACGAGGAGTACTACCACTATATCAAGTCCTACAGTCCGTACGACAATGTGGAGGCAAAAGACTACCCCAATATGTTGATAACCACCGGCTTACATGACAGTCAGGTTCAATACTGGGAGCCGGCGAAATGGGTAGCATTGCTGCGGGAGAAGAAGACCGACGACAATATTCTGCTCATGAAAACGGAAATGAACTTTGGACACAGTGGTGCCAGCGGTCGCTTTCAAAGGATCAAGGAGATCGCTTTGGACTATGCTTTCTTATTGGACCTGGAAGGGGTCACTTCTTGAGTAGGTGACTGAACTCCTTTCGGAACTTGGCGATCTTAGGCCCGATCACAAAGGAACAATAGGACTGAGAGCTGTTGTTCGCATAGTAATTCTGATGATAATCTTCTGCAGCGTAGAATTTTGATGCAGCCTCAATGGCTGTGACGATCGGGTCGCCCCAAAGACCTGAGGTGTCTGTTTTCGCTTTGCTCTCTTCGGCAAGAGATCTTTGCTCCTCATTGTGATAGAAGATCACCGATCTGTATTGTTCACCAACGTCATTCCCCTGCCGATTCATCGTTGTTGGATCATGCGAATGCCAAAATACCTCCAGCAATTGGTCGAAGCTAATGGTATCCGGATCAAACCAGATCCTTGCTACTTCTACATGACCGGTTGTACCGCTACAGACTTCTTTATACGTTGGATTCGCAGTAGCACCACCCATGTAGCCGCTGACCACCTTGTGCACTCCTTGGATCTCCTGAAAGATCGCTTCAACACACCAGAAGCACCCGGCTCCCAATGTCATACTGTCCAAATTGTCTTTTTGCATGCTTTCTTGTTCTGCGACCATGTCCGATTTCCCACTTTTTGTGCCACATGCGGTCAGTGAGAAGAAAGCCAAAACCAGAAAGATCGCTATTCGCTTACTTGTCTTCAAAACTCTTAAATTCTATGGAAACCGAATTGACGCAATGTCTAGTGTCTTTTTCGGTGAACCCTTCACCCAGAAATACGTGCCCCAGATGTCCTTTGCAGTTGGTGCAAATGATCTCTGTGCGGAAGCCATCGACGTCCGGACGACGAGTAACGGTACCGCTGATCTCATCGTCGAAACTAGGCCAGCCGCAATGACTGTCGAACTTGTCCCTTGACCAGTACAACGGGGCATGACACTTGCGACATAAATAGATCCCATCCGCTTTGTGATTCCAATATTCGCCGGTATAAGCCCGCTCTGTCCCTTTCTTGTTGAGCACGTAACTTTCAAAATCAGAAAGATCGAAATAGGGACGCTCCTTAGAACCATTTCGCATGTCAAAAAGCAAATGGAATACTTCGGATCTGACCTTCGCCGGCTCCACCGAGACTCTTGGATCAGCCGTAGTAAGAGAACGGATGACATTTCCCTTTTCGTCAACGAGAAGCACCAAATGTCCTTTCGTGAGCGCTTTAAGTTCTGACCACTCATTCGAGTTGAAAGTGCTCTGTATTACTCCTTTGGACCCGACATTGAATTCCGACAGATCTTCCTTCAAAGAGTCATAATAGCTCTTATAGTTGCTGTAATGTTTCTCTTTGGTCGCAGGTTTCACGTGAACCACACGCAGGGGATGATTCATTTTGAATTCACCCGGATACTTCAGCGAGGAATGATCCTGGACTATAGAACCCTTGTCTACAGATGCCAATTCCGGATAGACACTATCCAGGTCTGCATTGAGTTCAATGCCTTTGGAATATTTGTATTGCAAGCTTTGTTTGCCCATGTTCTGACCGTTGCAACTGCTCAGGATTCCAATGAATGCGAGAAAGAAGAACTGTTTAGGTTTCATTGCAAAGGTAGAACAGGAGTTGATATAACTTTGTTAGGAATCGTTCGATTGATAAATCAGTATTTACGTTCAACAGACCTTTGAGGAGGTCAAATGGGGTTTACCCAACAACTTCAAACAGTATTGAATAAACATGAAGCATAGAAAACATAGACAAAACAAGCTAGGCATATTGAGTATTGCATTTAGCTGTATAGCCTTGCTCTTCACCGCGTGTGAAGGCAACAAGTCCGATATGGACTATGGATGGGAATTCGGGGATGGAGCCGAAAGTGCGGCTACCGAAGAAAAAAGATCCGACAACATTTCTCAAGGAACATTTGCTGTAGGATTAAGCTCCAATGATGAGCTGGCCAGCACGGATCCAAAATCTGAAGAGCCTTCATCTGAGGTCATAGATCCTGCTCCACAAATGGACAAGTCCAAGATCATCCGCAACGGTTGGCTCACTGTTGAAGTGGATGAATACGACCGGGCCAGAGAATCCCTCGGTAAGTTGGTCGATTCCTATGGTGCATTCATTTCCCGGGAAAATGAACAACGTGACGAATACCGGATCCGAAATGATATCGAGATCAAGGTCCACAACTCAAGGTTCGATGAGATCATGGATGCCATAGCCAAAGCAAAAGGCGTTGCGCATATTGATGAGAGACGGACCAGTTCTGTAGATGTAGGTGAAGAATACTATGACCTGCAATCCAGATTGAAAACCAAGCGTGAAGTAGAGCAACGCTATCTCGATATTTTGAGAAAGGCAACAACGATCAAAGATATCCTGAGCGTGGAGGATAAGATCCGAGTGATACGCGAAGAGATCGAAGCTGCTCAGGGAAGACTGAACTATTTAAGCGATCGCGTAAGCAGGAGCACGATCCACGTGGACCTTTATCAGAACCTCGATTACACTGTGCCAAGCGTGGAGCGACGTGGTTTTGGAAGCAAGCTCGTGCGTGCATTGGAATCCGGGTGGAACGGAATTCTCAATGCCATCATCTTCCTTGGATATCTGTGGCCACTATGGGTCATTCTCATCGGTTTATTCATCTTCTGGAGACGGCGTCGGGCAGGTAAACGTGCTCAATGAGGGTCGGGTTCTTCTAAATCTTGAACGCGAATCCTACATTTGTCCGGTAACAGATCGGACATGTCAGCAGCGAACAGAGAAAAATTCAGAGAGGTAATTGAGTCGGGGTATACTTTCAAAGGCGAAAGCATTCTCCTTGGGACAAGCATACTCGATGGTGAGCCGTTGCATGCAAATCAGGTAAGGGTTCCTTTAAAAACCCTCAATCGACATGGATTGATCGCTGGAGCCACTGGAACGGGAAAGACCAAAACAGTCCAGAATATCGCGGAGCGTTTATCTGAAAGTGGCGTCCCGGTTCTTCTCATGGACATCAAAGGGGATCTGAGCGGACTGGCAGCTGCCGGTTCGGGTCATCCCAAGATCGATGAACGCCATGCGCATATTGGCACCGAATGGATGGGTAGAACGTACCCGGTTGAGTTCCTGACCATCAGTGAACAGGAAGGTGTTCGACTTCGTGCGACCATTTCCGAATTCGGTCCCATCCTACTTTCACAAATTCTCGGTTTGAATGATACGCAAAGCGGCGTCTTGTCGGTGGTATTTAAATATTGCGACGATAATCACTTGCCTCTTCTTGACATTAAGGATCTGAGAAAGGTGCTTCAATACATCTCCGACGAAGGGAAGGAGTTCATTGAAAAGGAATACGGATTCGTGAGTGCCTCAAGCGTAGGTGCGATCATGCGAAAACTCCTGACCATCGAACAACAAGGAGCCGATCGCTTCTTTGGTGAGCGGTCATTTGATGTAGACGATCTGTGCCGTCTCAACGAGAATGGTGAAGGCATGATTAATATTCTTAGGCTCGACGATATTCAATCTCGACCGGACCTGTTCAGTACATTCATGCTTTGTCTGCTTGCTGAGATCTATGAGAAATTTCCCGAACAAGGTGATTCCGACCGACCGGAGTTGGTTATATTCTTTGAAGAGGCCCATTTGATGTTCAGAGAAGCATCCGACGCCCTTCTGGATCAGATCGAGATCATGGTGAAGCTGATACGTTCAAAAGGTGTCGGGTTATTCTTCTGTACCCAGGATCCGACGGATGTTCCTGACAAGATTCTAGGACAGCTCGGAGCAAAGATCCAGCACGCCTTAAGAGCATTCACCGCCAAGGACCGAAGGGCCATTAAACTCACCGCCGAGAATTATCCTATAAGCGATTTTTACAATACAGATGAGGTTCTCACCCAGTTGGGAATCGGTGAGGCTTTGGTCAGCGTGTTGAATGAAAAGGGGATCCCGACACCCTTGGCTCATACATTACTTACGGCTCCGTCGTCGAGAATGGACGTGATATCCGACAGCGAGAAACGAGAGGTTATGAATGCCTCGAGTATTCGAAAGAAGTACGAGGAAGAGATCGACCGGGAGAGTGCGTACGAAATGCTTTCGGATAAGTTGGAGCGATTGGAGGAAGAAGCAAAAGAAGAGGAAGAAGCTCCCGTGAAACGAGAATCCCGAAGAAGACGTCCGGAGAAAAGCACATTCGAGCAGATCGCCGGTCATCCCACGACCAAGATCGTCGTCCGTGAATTGACGCGTGGTATTCTCGGAGTCCTCGGAATTCGGACCACAACCCGGAGGCGATCCACAACAAAACGAATAGCATCCACTCGTAGCCGAAGAAGATGACGGAATGC
>VMBT01001277.1_pt1 | contig 13537 bp, 10 predicted proteins | sample 4404301 | NCBI WGS metagenome assembly VMBT01 (sample SAMN12238535, study PRJNA552566) | marine metagenome | isolation source: Coastal seawater | place: USA: coastal Georgia, Sapelo Island | collected 2008-08/2009-08
AGCCTCTTGCGAGGGGGCATCCGACACTTCTTCAACAGCCTCTTGCGAGGGGGCTTCAGTCGTGTCATTTGGTTGTTCCAAAAGACCATCATCGTATTTTCTAAGGCGGTACACTACCTCACCTTTAGTCCCACGAATGGTAATGCCTCTTTCACGGCAAACCTCTCGTAGTTCACTTACGGTCATGGAATTGTAATCTTTAGCAGGGAAAATCGGATTTGCGGTCATTATTGGTGAAGGCTCTTCTACTGACTCTTCACTTTCACTTTCACTTTCACTTTCACTTTCACTTTCGGAAACGAAAACTGGAATTATTTCTTCTTCAATAATTGGTGCTAATTCAGGAACTTCTTCCTCAATTTCAGGAATTATTTCCTCAATTTCAGGAATACTTTCTTCAATATCTTCTTCAATATCCACTTCTGTATCATTCAAAATCGCCTCTTCCACAACTTCTTCTGCAACTTCCACCCATGCCGGTTTTTCTTCTTCGACAGGTTCAGGGGGAAGATTAGCAATGAAAACGTTGTCTATTTTAGAAGATGTGCGGTATCGCATCATCTCCGCCTTAAACGCTACACCAGTTTCAGCACACATCCACTCAATATACTCAGGAATTGTATGTTTATTGAAGAATGAAAGTCTAACTGATTTTTCCGGTAGCATCTTCTCACCTCATGAATGTAACAATGTATCCTTCGCAATAACGTGCATAGACTTAGGCATAATACGCATCATAGAGCGTAGCGGCCCTTTGTCTTCAGGTATAGGGAGAGGTGCTTCAGTAATGTAGTAATCATCTATTACGATATCTAGAGATTCTCTTGTAGCACCAGTTCCTTGTTTTGTAAATGAGAAACGTATCATATCTGCATCGGTTGTGTCGCTAGTATCGTCATCAAAATTATCTATAGAACGGCGCATTTTGTGGTAAAATACGGGGTCATCTACGATTATTTCCATTTCTAAATCGTATTCTGTCCTACCTTCAACTGCTAAAGATGCATTTCTTGTACCAGCGAAAGGAACTTGGTCGGTCTCTGCATCTGCTACATTTGCACCATTTATCGTGTAGTATTGCTGTACACCAGTTGAGCCATTTAGTGTAAAACTAACTACTTGACCAACTTGTACACCGGCAACTTGTATTGTACCATTGTAGAACATAAACGGCTTTTGTGTACGCTTTGCTACCCCAGCCTCTTTTCTCTTTTGTTCAGTATTGGCTGTGTCTTCAAACAGACGATGAGTGTCATATCGGTCACCCTTTGTGGTCTCTAACCGACCTGTATCTGTATAAACTAAGGTAGAATCAAAATCTACACTCAATCTTAAGGCTGCATCAGTATCTGCAACTAAGGAGAAATTTTTGACTTTACAGCCCCTAAATACACGAGTAAGTTGCTTTGAATCGGATGCCCCTCCATCAAATGAACCTTCATCACTATCCGCATCAGTTCTTCTTACACTAACTTCCATTGCGAAAGAAGGAACCGTAGTTCTTGAAAACAGCAATCTTTCGACCGGATTTGTTAGGTTTCCGGTAGATGTATCCATGTGTGGTGTACCACGAGTTGAATCGCTTTCAAATCTCATAAATTTGACGGATGTGCTACCTGCATGAGAAAAATTGAATGGGTCATCAACCCAAATCCTTCCATCTTCAGTACTATGAGAAATTGCTACTATCCTTCTAATCTCTTGTTTTATCGCTCTACTAAGGATAGAATTAGCGCCATTAGTAGGCCATGTACCATCACTTTGTGTTTCTCTGTTTACCTTAATGTCTGTTGTAGCGGTATCATCAATGATTACGTAATCGCCAACATCAACATCTACATTATTTATTTCAGGAGCAGTAGTACCAGTTGTTGCATATTTAAAAGATGAATCTCCAGCAGAAATACTCTCATCAGCCTTAACAGTAAAAGTATCAACTCCGTCCGTATCACCAGTGTTCGCTAAAGTATCACCAGTAGCATAAGTTACCTCATGTCCAAGGCAGTAATATAACCATCTAGCGTTATGGATATTACACTCAAAAGAGCCATTTGTGTTGAGGAAACGACCGGGCACTTGGACCGCAACATCTCTTCCTAGGCCGACTACATGAAATCGCTTCAAATCTACTTTAGTTTCAGGCAAAGTTACGGTATTCACCAAACCTACAAATTGGTCTGTAAGGACTCTTTCTTTACTCGATAAGGCATTATCTCCATCACAAGTCATGGTTGCATCCATAGAGGGTGTGGCGAAAGGAAGAATTCGCATTACTTCGGCTGCTAAAGAAGAATCTATGTCACTTGAACTATGGTCGGTTTTCAAAGCGGGAGTAATTGTTAATTCTGTTACATTTGAAGCGGTTACAGCGTGTTTTACTATGGTAAAAGTTCGACCTGTTTTGGCATAATCGTCATTTATATCGAAATTACCTCCTGCTAAATTAGTAAAAATAACCCTAGAGCCTACTAGCATACCTACTGGATAATGAAGAAGTCCAGCATGAACTGGAGTATCATCATCCCCTCCACTAAAAGTAATCACACTAGTATCCTTGACTAAATCTCTAGTTTCACTTTTAGCGGTAAATTTGAATTCTGTTACACCAGTACCAGCATAACCATGTGGCAAATCCATACCACTTTCATGTCCGAAAGTGACTTCTGTAAGGTCTCCCTTGTACACAGTTGACGGCGGCATGGTTCTCTCTCACCTCATGGGATTAGTTCTGCAAAGATAACTACTTCGACTTGGAACGTGGTTCTGAATAGAAATTTAGTTCTATCAGATAAGTCGGTACGAGTTTTGTAAACCAACCTATCCATATTCACACCATCACCTTTTCTCTTGAGGTGTATTATTCTTCTGATTTCATTTTCTATCAGTTGCTGTTGTTTTCGACTCTTCATTGTTCTAGCATCTAATGTGATATTTATACGAGTTGTAACGAAATCGTACAATAATTCAGGAGTTTCTTCGTTGTGTGCCGTTTCAAACACCATAACGTAATCGTGCTTTTTCATATCAATACGCTTACCACGCTCAGGACTTGTATCAGCCATATCAATAATAATCGGCTTGATGCCGTTAGTATTACCTCTATTCCAGTTGTCTTGTAACAACTTGATGACTAAATCAATTCCTTCTAGGAACGTTGCGACCACTTCGCTCTACCTCCTTTAGATGATATCGAACATCAGGTATGATTACTCCGCCTCGATATTCTACGTGATTTCGATGTAATTCAGGACTTTCAGTAAGCATTCTCTTATCTACAAACCCATCAATAAGTTCAACATACTCTTCGTCTACTGGATTTCCAAAATTATCTTCTATTTCACCAGTAGGAGTCTCTCTAATTTGTGCAAGAGCCATCTCTTCTCTTTTGATTCGGTCTCTGTAATCGGGATTTTCTCTCTTAAACGCAGACTGTAAATCGTTTTGCATTTCTTTATCCTTAGCAAATGCCTTTACGACTTGCTCAAGAAATATTTTAGTTTCAGCAGAAGGCTTACTCAAAGGCTACCACCTCAATATATCGGGGTAGCGTTGCATCAATATCTTGGCGATAAAGTTGAATTTTAGACGATAAATCCACATTTTGTGTGCCTTCAGGAATTAAAACACTTCTATCATCATTCATTAATAAATCAATAGCAACCATTTTTGTACAAACATCTTCAATGGCTTTTTCTAGATATCTTTCACCATAAATGTATGAAACTTTTACAGCGTTCCACTCAAAGAAAGGATAGGAATTGTTGAAGTAAATAATACCCATTTCGTTATCAATCCACCAATCTCTTAGTCTTCCTTTATCCCCACTGGCACTTCCTCCTTGCAAATCAATAGCAAGACGATGCTGTTTTAATGAAGTACCAGCAGAGGCGAGGGTAGTTAGTGGTGTTCCGCTAACATTTGTACACCCAGTAAAAGTTGTAGATGTTTTACCAGTATATGCAAGAACTTCATTTCCTACCATAATCAGACCAGCGTTCACGAATCCTTCAGTAGAATCAACTGTAACAGTTGTAGAAACAACAGAAACACTGGTAGTAGTTTCTTCATGAGTTTGAGATATTGTAATTGCAGAGGTATCTGTACACGCTATTGTACTAGTTTCACCACCAACAGTATCCCTCATACTACTAATTTTCACAATACCAGTACCATAGTCAGCATTTGCAGTTGCTAAGAATTCATTGTGAACCGCAACATTAGATGTACTTCCCGGTAGGGTAAAAGCAGGAGCAAACTCAATGGCATCTCTTGAAACACGGTCTTCTTTATTGATTAAATCAGCAAGAGCCTGTGCTGTTGAAACCTTATCAAAATCTGCTCTCCATGTAGAAGAAGTTGTACCAACAGAAAGAGTAGCATAACTTCCACCAGCACTCAGATAGACTGAATCACCACTTAGAGCAGTGTAATCTGCAATTTCCACTCTTGCTTCAGCAGCGCCAATTTCACGATAGTCATCACCCTGCCACAATTCTATACGCAACATTTGTTGAATATTCCTGAATAATAGGGGGGTTGTACCCACATAATCGGTATAATATCGCCTTCTATACGGCTTATATGTGTCGAAATTGATATATTCGGCTGTAACTAGATTCGGTCTCCAAGAATTATGTGTGATGTTATCTATCCTATCTTGTGCCCTTTTAATCAGGTCTTCGACCTTACTTTTCTTGACTCCTCTTGTTCTTCCATTAGTAAAAGAGGCTTGATTCTGAACGTAAGTATTGTCAGCCGATTGATAATCAGCGGCAGTTATACTTGAAGTGAAATTTAATTTTACACCATTTACAGATGTAGTAATAGATGAAATTGTGCGGTCAATCCCTAATGGGTCTGCGTCTGAATAAATTAGAATGGTATCTCCAACCGACCAACCACAGTTTCGATAATCCGACCCAGTGATATATACACCATCTGAATCGCTATCTGCTGCAACTGCTACTGCTTCTTGAGGTCCAATCTCAAGTAAGTCTGCTACCTTTTGAGCGGTTGTATAGACGATAGCATCAGGGTCTAAGGGGCGTGTTTCAGCCTCACCCGGACTGAACACTTGTGGCATTACTCTCTAGCCTCCTCACTTCTCTCTGCTAAATTGTATTCCATAGGCTTTTCACACGCACCGCAATTTTCTCGGTACATGAAATGCAAGAAGCCGCAGTAGCGACAACGAGTACCACATCCTATGTTTAGGATATCGCCAATGTTCTTATTTCGTTGTCGCTGCTGCGAAACCACTCCTGCTAGTGGTTTTTCCGTGTTGAAAACCGAACCCTCTCCGATAGATGATGACAAGCGAACATTCTGCTTTTGTGCCGTTTCTAAGTCATCTATCTCAAGTGTTCGGAGTTCAAATCCCATGTAGTGTCGCCTCCCCTCATCAGGAAGTGTGCGTTACTACAATGAAAACATTACCCAAAACAACTACTGGTTCAGCACCGACTAGCGTTCCCGAAGGAAGAGCCGATGTTAAATCACTGTTGAGTGTGGTCAAGTCCGAGAATTCTTTCGGACTATATGGACCAAGAACTGTAACGCCTCGTGCCACGCTTAATCACCGCCTCAGTTGCGGCGACCAAATGCGTACCATGTGCCGTCTTGTCCTGCCACTGATTGCACTACTAGTGTGCTACCGTTGATTAGGGCAAAAACCCCGTCTTCACCAGCGCCACTTCCAGCAGTTCCACTTCCAGCGTTAGCACCACATCCGATGATTCCTGATAGATAGGCGGAAAGGTCAATGTTTCCTCCTGTATCAGCACCACCGTTAGTGAATGTGCCAGTCACCATAAGTAGGTCTCCTATGTAGTGCGGTCTTGTGTCAATTGTACTTGCAAATGCCATTTATTATCACTCCGTAATTGTTTCAGTTGTTTCTTCAGTTGCTGTTTCTTCAACCACTGGCTCTTCGACTACAACCTCTTCCTCAACCACTGGGGGTTCAGGCTCAGGCTCAGGCTCAGGCGCTGGTGGATTGATTACTTCATCAACCATAGTTAGTAGTGTTCCTTTTGTTCGATACGAACCGGATAGGTCAACACCGTTATCGGTTAGCCAAGTAACGATAGCGCCCCTTCTCCATGAAGAATCAGGGATACCATCGTTACCTTCGTCCACATGAGGTGCTTCATCCCCATCAAGGGTGAAGTAAGGAAGTACGAGGTATCGGCGGAATTCATCCACCCATTCCTGCGATACTTCCCGTACTTCACCACGAGAAAAGTCCGGCGTGTACGCATCGGGACTCCTTCGGTAGAAGGAAGGGCCGTTATATCGTACAGTCGGCATAGGTAGTCACCTCAGTTGTACAGTACCAATAGGCTGTGTGCTTCGGCTGCACCAGTGATGGTAATAGTCTTGCCACTCACTGCGATTTTGAGTGCTGCTTGAGTACCATCAGTCTGATTTCCAGTTGCTAGAAGAACGCTTGATACTCCACCGGCAAGAACTACTGTTCCTGCACCTGTAGTAGTAATTAGCGCCATCTTTGGTGCTGCATCGTATCCGTTTGCTCCATCGCTGTTAGAAGCGTTGAATGTACCCGGACCACCGCCCGGATAGGCTACGTCTGCTGCCCCGTCTAGCCACTCAGTAGTATCATGAGAACCTGCTCTTAGTTCCCATGCTCCGACTAATGTTGGTGTTGCTGTTCCACTTACTGTTAATTCACTTGCCATACTTAATCACCTCACTGCAAATCCCTGACGCTTCCATGCGCCCCAAAGAACGTTGTCCAAACCTCACCCATAGTTCGGTATAGACCTTCCTGACCGAGACGGTTGATAGCGAATGGGTCGCCAGTTTCAATTCCACTCTCGTAATATTGGGTTGGGATTGCTGTACTGAAATATACATAATCTGTGTCTAGGAAATACATCCTGCTGATTCCGTCCTTGGTTACATCCTTGGATGGAATGATTGGAACTCCGTTGTAGGTTGCTACAATGAATCCAGCCTCGATACCGGGTACACCCTTTACACCGTTGTAGGTTGGGGTGACTCTCTTTTCTTCCATAAAGCGCTGTTGGCTTTGTAGGAGTTGCTGAAGACGCATTAGAGTGTCATATCCAGTTAGGATGACCTTCGGGTTGCCTCCTCGCTCCCATATGTTTTGGAACAAAGTGTCAAGTTGGTCAAGACTTAGGTTTCTGTTAGTGCTTGAAGCATCTGCGTTGTCTTCAGCGAAAGCCCAAGTGTTAGCACTTCGGTCAATCGAGTAGATATCTTCGTCACCAGCATCGTAGTGAACACTGGCAGCCATCTGATTGTTTCCAACAGTGATTCTGTCTAGAGACTCAAAGTTGTTACCTGCAACAGTTGATGCATCGGTTAGAAGCATCTTGTTGACCATCTCAGCGTGGTGCTTACCCATTTCTTCCTTCATGACTGAGCGGATGTCGCCTAGTCCGTCATCCTTGTCAGCAAGGAAAATTGCTGTCTCGGACATATCGAAGGTGTGAGCGATGGTCTTCGGTTTTGCTGCTACGTGCTGGAAAGTTGGCTTTACAGTCTCAGGTAGTGTTGCGTTTTCTGCAACTCCACCGTGAAGTGCGCCACCGTTTGGCTTTCCAGTAATAACTCTCCAACCGGACCTGTCCCAAGGCCTCTTTGGTAGAATGCTGAATGCGTTGAACTCTTGGTTCAACTGCGACCATACCTTGCGTCCGTAGATTGCTTGGTATGTTCCAGCGGTTGTGGATAGCATCGGGCTGTCAGCCTTCAGCAACTCACTACCGGAGTAGGAGTATCCCATTGCGTTCCCAGCGCCATAGTAATAGCGCTCCATGTCAGTTATTGTGCGTACGTAATCTCTTGCCATTCATAATCACCTTCCTATTCAGACACTCCTAAATGCGCTGTTTGCGAGGTTATGTACCTCATCCCAAGACATATTTCCAAGGTCTTCAGTGGATGGAACGTCAATTGCTGGAACGGAGGTCTCGCTCTTTGCGATTGTTGTTCCACTCTCAGCAGGAGCAGTTAGACCATCAATTCGCTCTCCTAGAGCGCTGATAGCCTTTGAAATCTCATCTAGAGGTCCACGAGCATCAAACTCAAGAACTTCATTCTTGGTGATTTCTGCTTGTCTCTCTGTAGCATATCGGTCTGCGAATTGTGCTTCTAGAGAGGAGCGTAGTTCAGTCTCAGCCATTGCAGCCTTGTAGACTTCGTATGCAGCCTCTACATCAGCAGTGCCTACCATGTCAGGAGTTAGGAAATCGCCCTTCTCCACTTTTCCGCTTCCGGTAGTCTTACCGAGAGCATTAGTGGATGGCTTTCCGCCTTCCTGAGCACGACCCTTTACCTGTCCGGCAAAGTAGTCAGCACCGTCACCGATTGCTTCAGGGGTTGAACCAAGGTTTGCCTTTTCTAAACCATCAAAGTGTGCTCTTGCACCCTCAATGTCTACTCCAGCAGACTTTAGAGTTCCTTCCATCCAGTCGAGGTACTCAGATGTTATTACATCCGAATACTCTTCTGACTTCTTGGACTCATCCTTGGACTCAGCATCTTCAGCATCGTCTTTCTTATCCTCGTCTTTGCCCTTCTTGTCAGCCATGTGTTCTTTCAAACCCGGAGGCATTTCGCCCTTTTCCATAGCATCAAGACGACCCTCAAGACGGGATAACACGTCAGTCATCTGTGTCATCATATCATTTTCGTCAGTCATTTTACTTACTTCCTTATTTTCTATATCGTGTTTTAGTATGCGAAAAGTGGCTTCAGGATTGATGCCACGCTCACAAATCGTGATTTCATGCAGTTCCAGTTTGCTGATTTCTTGGTAATCACCATGCTCAGCATCGGACTTTCGGACACGCTTGAAAGCCTGACCTCCAATACTAAAACCACGAAGAGACCCCTTACGAATTTCTGCGGCGACTTCTTTCGCCTTTTCTATATCATCACGAAGTGCGACCACAACGAACATTCCGACATCATCTACTTCGGACTTCCATAGTCTTCCTTCACTGTCGGTGTAAGAAGGGATAACTTCACCGACTTGGATATTTGAGTGTGCTAGTTGGACGTTTCTGTATTTTTCATCGCCCATGTACTTTGCAAAAGCGTCTTTCAAGGCTTCTTTAGTGATTTTATCACCTTGCTTGTCAACGACTTCTACGCTTGCATAACCCGCTACAACGAGGTCTCCACCCTTCAATAGATGGATAGACTTCTCACCCGAACTTCTAAGCGGGGCTGAAAGCATAATTAAAACAACTTTAATTCTTACTATTTATATGCAACGGATTAAGACAACTTTTGTTTTTTCTCTTTCAATCGCTTTCTTTCTGCTTCAGGATATGGTTCTTCAGGGTCTTCAGTAGACCGTTCTCGCATATCCCAATCAGGTATTGTCTGTTCAGAATTCAAAGTAGTCGGACCTCTAGGTGAAGAATTGGGTGTGCCCACATCTATACCCATACCTTTAGCACCAGTTGTGTTGAACATTTGTTCTTTTTCTATCAAATCCATAGCCCTTTCCATAACTTCTAAGGCTTTCTGCATTTTAGGTTTTAAGAGTCTAGATTCATCTTTAGGCTTCAAAATTCCAGCACTTTGCTCTTCTGAAATCTTTTTTCGATGTTCTGTTTCTTCTTCAGAAGGGATTGCTTCTTCAGTTTCTATAGGTAATTTTTCGACTTTTCCTTTCAACATCAAACTAGCAACTTGTCCCCAGTATGGTTTGAGGCTTTCACTTAATTCAATACTATAATCGCCTAAACCAACATCAGATAGAACAGTCGTAGGACTATCTACCCAATATCCAAGAGATGATTTGTTTAAGGTGTAATATACTTCATCTTGCGGAAGTGTAATCTTTAGTTTATCATCTTCAATATCTATGTCGTGTGGTACATGAATTGGCGGTAATGCTTTTGCAATGATAGACAAAGTTTCCATCGAAACTCCACCTTCTCCCTCACCTTCTCCTACTAAACGGCTAATTTGAACATCGTAAACATCTCTATCATATCTAGAAACTCGGCTAACTCCACTGAATCTAACTCTAACAACATCTCCCTCTTCAAACGGCTTATTGCTAGTTACAGTCCCAACATCAACAAATGTTTCTCCTTCTCGCTCAACTGCTCTATTTCCTAGTCCTTCTGAATCTATTACAGGACCAGCACCTAATCTGTAAGTGTAAGGATTATTCCCTCTTCTATCTAAAACAACGAGGTTCATATCCTTATTACGCCTCAATAAAACCCACTTTGGATGTCTTTTCTCACCACGCATATAGGTACTCTTACCATCTTTCAAAATCACAGCAGGATGTTCTTTGAGTAGAGTTTCTACTGCATCTTTCAATCCTTCATCGTCTGTAAATCTAGTATCATGAGGTCCAGCAATTAACACTTTTTCGTGACTATCAAATTGACCTCTTAGGATTTTAAAACGCTCTCTAACAGTCATTTCCATAACATCTGAGCCATCATAATGAAGGATATCGCTGATGTGTAAATTTTCTTTTGTTAGCACCCCATCTAATGTGCAATCTCTCTCACCTAGATTTTTGACTCCATTTCTAGCCCAATCAGGAATTGCAGTTCTTGTACCGCTTTCATCATAAGCAGTAACCCTATTTCCTTTCTTTGTAAGTATCAATCTTTTACCTTCGTAATACTTAGAAATAGCCCAAGACCCAGTAAATCCTCTTAATTCCTGTAACTGTTTTAATTTGAAAATCCTATGCATTGGTCTGATTGGGGGTATCCAACTCGGTTCTTTATCACCTTTCAGCAAAGAATCAGGATTCAGTAATGCTACTGCGTATTCAGCAGGTTCACTTGCAAATTTCAAAGGGTTTTGGGTATTAGCACCTTCATCTAACATAGACATATTAGACTGACCTAAACCGGTTCTAGGCGTTTCGACATTACTAAGAGGCTGCGGAAGCGGTTCCCCTTCAGTTAAAGCATATTGAGTACCATAATCTGCCCCAAAAACGGCAGTTACATGGCTAGGGTTTGCTAGTCTAAGTGATTCAGTCTGATTTGTAGAATGGAAAGTAGGAGTTCCTGTTTCAAAAGAAAAACGCCCTTGAGGAGTTACACTTACTCCATTTTTATGTGAAGCGCCGTAGATATTAGTAACCTTAGCGCCTTCTTCATTAAATGGAGTAACTGATTGAATTACACTACCTTTGGCTCTTTGTCTTTCAGTTACATAATCGTCAGTTAACTGAGTACCATCATAAAGAAATAAACCCCTAGATGCATGAATAGCATCACCATGTTTGTGTTTTCTATTAGTGTATCTGTGTCCTAATGAACTAGTAAACGGTGTAGTTCCATCTTCATTCATATCTGCTTCAATTAATGATAACCCATGTTCTCCAAAACCAACATTGTTTTTGATATCAGTAATTTTGTTTAAATTATCTAGCGGTGTTGATTTTCTGTATTCAAATGGTGTCGCTTCATCTATTAGAGTAATAAGTTCTCCTACTTTTCCTTGAACAGCAGAAATCATTTCATCTAAATTATTAACATCAGCATCTATTCCTAATTCCTCTACTTTCCTAGCAATCCTTCTTTTTGCTAATTCGGGATTTCTTTCTTTAGTGTTTTGAACGGATGTAAGTAACTGAATCAAATTTTTCATTTCTCTTTCAGTTGGTTTTAATTTTTGTAATGCTAAATACTCAGGGTTTTCGCCTATTATTTTTGGTCGGAGTTTTTCTTTTTCCACACCAACATTAACTTTTTCTGTAGGGTGATAGATGTATCTTATCTTATTCATTGCCGATAATTTATCTTTTATCGTTGTATAATTTTTATGTTGAGAGTGATTATCATAAATTTCAGAATCATAATCTTCTTCAATTCCTGACGCTTCATGGGCTATATTCTTTACAGATTGAATAAATCTCTCTTCACCATCAGGAATTGTTGAAAGTGTTTTATCCAAATGTTCTCTATGCTCAGAATCATTTGGAAAACCTAAATTTTCAATAATATCAGAAATAGGGGTCTTGTTAGTTACTACGAAACCATCTCGCATTTTTTGTGATAAACCTCTTACATTTTCATGAACAGGTAAAGAAGTAGTTTCTAGCCCGAAATCGCTAGTAGTGGGTGAAAGTCCCTCAACTCCCTCATAATAATCACTGGGTAAACGATGTAAGGCTAAATTAGCATCAGCGAACAAAGCAGCCATATTTTGTTTGAATTTAGGATTATCTACACTCAAATAATCGGGTGGTAAAAATTCAGCAAGATGTTTTACCATATTGATAATAGTTGATGTATCGTAATCTAATTTATCTTTGAACGGACCTGACCTTTTATCTCTACTTTCTATTATATCTTCTAATTTAGCATTATGGTCATCATTTATTCTTGACATAATGTGTGCTTCATGTACACCGTTTCTGTATGAAACACTATCTTTGTATATTTGCTCCTCAAATACCTTAGAATAAATTTCTTCAGCCCTTCTCATTTCACCAGTGTCATGGTCCATAACTAACTTATCAGGGTCTAAAATTTCAGGTAAACTCACTGATATTTGCCCACCATACGGTTGTCTGCTATCTTTGTGTTTACTATTCAACCAATCGTTCACCATATGAGCAGCGGTGCTTTTTCCAAACTTTTCAAATGCTTCTTGAGGTGTAAGCCCACTTATAGCGTCAATATAATTAGGATGAGTTGATTCTGTTAAATTTGTATTTTGAAGTCTTTTTGACGTACTTAACTGTCTTTTAGGGTGTTGAAGAGAGTGTAATGAAAGGGTAGAAGATTCAGGATGTGGGTGAATTAAGAAGCCAAATAACCCTTCCAATCCGTCTTTTACTGAAAATCTAGTTCCATCTATATTAGCAAATAACCCCTCTTCTGTCCCATACGCCGGGTCACTCACCATAGTTGGGCCAAGTAAAGACTCAGCGAAAATATGCCTATCTATTCCAGCAGCCGGTCCTAAAAATGGAGTGGCAAAATCGTTAGCAGGATAAACACCGCCTAATTCTCTAACAGCATCCTGTATTTCAGGTGGTAAAGTGTGTAATTCTTTGTGGGGCTTATTACTACTAAAGAAATTAAAACCATCTTCTAATGACCCTCTTTGAGCACCTAGTTTTTGAAAATCTCCAATATTATCAAGAATTGATTTCATGTGCCTAGCATCTATCATTGGTCCACTATGATTTGGATAATGATGTTCACCAACATCAATTTCATGTCCATTTTTATCATAACCTAATGAATACAAAAGAGATTCCTTGCTATGTTCTTTTTTCACAGCCTCTTTTTCTTTTAATGTTGAAAACAAAGAGTCATCAAAATTTTCACCTAAATCTCTTTTTAATTTAGCAAAATCATTCTTTGTAAGTTTAGGAATATGACTCAAACTTCCTGTGAATTCTTCATCTAATCCTAAAGCATCATGAATATTTTCTATGGCACTTTCAACTAGAGGTGTAGTATTTTTTCCTTCTTGGAAAGATAAGTTTCCTTCATTATCAATATGGGCTGCCTGTAACGCACCTAATAATGAATAAGAG